>Ga0126371_10001089_pt1 | contig 22745 bp, 21 predicted proteins | sample PanSoiMetaPlot_4_FD_110145 | JGI IMG/M metagenome (GOLD analysis project Ga0126371, IMG submission 110145) | Tropical forest soil microbial communities from Panama - MetaG Plot_4 | ecosystem: Environmental > Terrestrial > Soil > Tropical forest > Bulk soil | place: Panama | collected 2016-02-17 | reverse complement strand
CCGCCTGCAGCAGCTTGAGGATAATGTTCTCAACGTCTTCGCCGACGTAGCCAGCTTCAGTGAGCGTGGTGGCGTCGACAATCGCAAACGGAACATCGAGCATGCGGGCCAGGGTTTGCGCGAGAAGCGTTTTGCCGGTTCCCGTCGGTCCGATCAACATGATGTTCGACTTTGAGAGTTCAATGCCATCGCCGGTCTTCTGGCGATTCATGAAGATGCGCTTGTAATGGTTATAGACCGCGACTGCCAGCTTCTTCTTTGTCTGCTCCTGGCCGATGACGTATTCATCCAGAAATGCTTTCACTTCCTGCGGCTTGGGCAGTTGATTGGGGGTACTGCTGGGTGGAGTGGCGCTCCGGTCGTCTTCAAGAATCGAGTTACATACCGCAACGCACTCGTCACAGATGTAAGCGCGGGGGTAATCGCTGGGAGAGGAGATCAGTTTCGCGACGGCGTCCTGCGATTTGTGGCAGAACGAACAACGTAGAATCTCTTCCGTTCCCGACTTGTTTTTCACTCTTCTTTACTCCTTCAGCGGTTCCCGCGGCGCGATCGAGACCCTGCTCCAGTGGATGCGTCCGTCATGCCGTAACCGTCAGGCGCGAAGGGCGATCATACCGCTTTTACCGTCTTGTAAATGATATCGTCTATGATTCCGTATTCCTTAGCCTGTTGCGCGTTCATAATGAAATCGCGCTCCACATCCTTTTCTACCTTGTCCAGTTTCTGCCCGCTATGTTTCGAAAGTAACTGGTTTGTGATCTCGCGCATGCGCAAAATCTCGCGTGCATGGATGTCGATGTCAGTGGCTTGACCGGATAATCCGCCCATAGACGGCTGATGTATTAGAATTCGCGAATTCGGCAGTGCCAATCTCTTTTTGGGCTCGCCTGATGCCAAAAGTAACGCGGCCATGGATGCCGCCTGGCCGACGCACAGTGTCATGACATCATTTTTCACATATTGCATGGTGTCGTAGATCGCCATGCCCGCTGTGATCGAGCCGCCCGGAGAGTTGATGTAAAGCTGGATGTCTTTCTCCGGATCTTCCTGAGCCAGAAACAACATCTGCGCGATTACGAGGTTGGCGATATTGTCGTCAATCGGCGTGCCGATAAAGATAATGTTGTCGCGAAGCAGCCGGGAATAAATGTCGTAGGCGCGTTCGCCCCGTCCGGTCTGCTCGATGACCATCGGAACCAGCATCATTTGCGGATCGTTATTTTTCACGTTTGCCTGCCACACTCCGCCCCGACGCAACCACCTGGCTTGCATGGGAGGATTCGAAAGGTCCGCTTGTTCTACGCGGACTGGTGATACAGAAAGTCGAGGGTCTTTTCGCTGCGGATTCTGTTCCGGATTCTATCGAGGCCCCCATCCTGTGTCAAACGGGTGCGGACCGCCTCTACGGACTGTTTTGACTGATGCGCAAGCGCTTCGAGTTCTTTTGTCAACTCGTCATCGCTAACGTCAATACTTTCCAGTTCTGCGATGCGATCCAGTAACAACGACGACTTCACATCCTGCACAGCCTGATCATGCTGACCTGCCCGCAACCGCGGCAGGTCCATCTTCTTCATGTCTTCCATCTTCATGCCCTGCGCGGCCAAGGCACGAAGACCACGCTCGAGCCGCAAATCAATCTGACGATCGACCAGCGACTCGGGCACTTCAAAATCGTTACGTCGAACGAGTTCGGCGACAAGTTTGTCTTTGGATTCCCGCTCGGCCGTATGCTTGCGCTCGGCTTCGATGTTCTCGCGAATCTGCTTCCGCACCTGCTCGAGGTTGGTAAATCCTCCCAGCTCCTTCGCGAACTCGTCGTTGAGTTCCGGCAAATTCTTCTGTTTGATGGCCCGCACCTTCACCGTATAGACAAAGGTCTTTCCCGCCAGACGCTGATCGTTCATGTCCTTGGCATACACGACGTCGAATTCGCGCGTCTCTCCCGCACTGGCTCCGCGAAGGTTCGCGGAAAATTCCGGCACGGTATTCTTGCCGCCGATTTCGATCAGGACTTCGTCCATGTGGACGGGCTGCGTCTTGTCATCCGTGTCTTTGGGGCGGCCGTCCATCGAAGCCTGCGCGTAATCTCCGTCAGAGAGCGTGCTCCCTTCGACGGTGGTAAACGTCGCACGCTGCTCGCGGATATCCTTCAGCGCTTCCTCGACCTCTTCGTTTTTTACGATGGTCTCTGTATGGTCGGCGCGCAGCTCTTTATAGCCCTCGACCTTAATCTCAGGCATGATCTCGAAGCTGGCCTTGAAACGCAGCGGTTCGCCGTCGTGGATGTGCAGGTCGGTCACACGCGGCTGCGAGACGGGAACCATCCCGAGGCGCTCGGCTTCTCTGCGGAAGTAGCGCGGGATGAGCGACTCAACAACATCGCTCTTCAGATCTTCTTTAAACCGCTGGCGGATGATGGTAGCGGGAACGTGGCCGGCGCGGAATCCAGGCAGCCGGGCCACCTTCTGATACTTCGCCACAAGTGCCTCGGTCTCGCGGCTGACTTCATCGGCGGGAATCTCAATAGAAATCTCCCGCTTCACACCATCTCTCTTCTCAGCTGTTTCTGTAGGACTCACAATTTCCTTTAGCGGCGGACGGGATTCTGTAACACGCCGTTCATCTGAGTTTAAAGAGAAGGGGAGAGAGCGTCAAACGTCAGGAGGGGTGGAATGTACTCCGTTGAGATTTAGCGAAGCTCCTAGTATTTTCGGATCCCGATTGAAGAGATTGGTCCAAGCTGTGTCACTCATCGCAAATGCGGGGGGTGAATCAGGGCTTCCATCTTGCGGTGTAATCTGTCGGCCAAGGAACGGCCTGATACCAAGTAATCCAAAAGTATTTCCGGTCACCCAGCAGCCAAGCAATTGTTGAGTGGGCATCCCATTTCCCCTATAGCGGACGTTGAAATAGGCAAGCGCAGCAATATCTTCGAATGTGTGGTTCTGTTCCTTGAAATCCAGAAATACAGGAACAGGAAAACGCGTAATCGAGCCGAGGGTAGCAGTATCAAAAGAAATCGAGGGAGTTGCTAACCGATCAGCGTCCTTATATCGGAAAGGATTCAGCAGGACACTATCGACCACGCTACCAATCACCGTTACCGCTCCAACGCCCAACGCCAAGGTCAGAATGGCGATGCTCGTAAAGCCGGGATTCTTCCCCAGCATCCGCAAGCCGTAGCGAAGGTCGTGCCAAATGCTCGCCATGTTTGCGCGCTCCAAAAAGAACGAGAGGCCTGATTGACCTCTATATCCCTTGACGGATTCAAGGGCAAGTATTTTGTCGGACTGGCTAGGCCATTAAGGCTGGGGAATTTTGTCGGATAAAATGCGAAGATGGCGAAACGGTTCATATTGATAAATATGCGCGCGATGCGGGGGATCGGAGGACTCGTGCGACTATCGCCTATGAGGCAGGGCGGATGCTCCTTACGCATGAGAACGCGCTCATGCTCTGCTTTGAGGCTGCACCACTCGCGCATCATGCGCTCGAAATGTTGTTGAAGGCAGCCCTCATTAACGAAGGATACACGATCTTCAATCCCAACAAAGTGGGGCAGTTGGGCCCATCCGTGAAGTTGGATAAGACCGACTGCGCCTGGGCCCATAATCTCGTGGATCTCGCCAAGCTCTTGCGGCTAAGCGCCCGGAGTTTGACTTATCTGCAGAGATGATCGTGCCGTAGTACGTGCCGATACGGGGTCCGCTCAACATTGAAAGTGCGTTTGCGATGTTTGATCCGTTTTTCTTCGAGCTGCGTTATCCGAGCGAACTTGACGAATTGGACGGAATCGGCCCGGACGATGTGCGAGTACACAAAGTATCCCTAAGCCAAATCCCTAGCTCCTGATGGAACATCTTGCACGTGCGAAACGCGCGGATTAACCGATAGCTGCCTGTTCGCTTCCGGACATTCGAAGGTCAGCGGTGGTCACCTTCACCGACTGCGGTTCGACAGGGGGTGTTCCGTTGTCCTTTGCCATCAAGTGGTTACACTTTGTACTGGATTGGTAAGAGTCTTGCGATGAGATACGGTGGGCTACGGCACTGGCCCGCACACTGTGACATTGCTGTGCCAGCAGGAGGGCCGAACCTGAGATGAGCGGACTGTTACAAGATATTCATTACGCACTGCGGCAGTTGCGCAAGAGCCCGGGTCTTGCGGTCACAGCGATTTTAATTCTAACCGTGGGGATCGGCGCCAGCACCGCAATCTTCGGTTTCGTGGATGCCGCCTTGATTCGGCCGCTGCCGTACCAGCATCCCGATCGCCTGGTGGATGTGTCGGAAAGCACCGCAATGTTCCCTCGTAGCAATCTTTCCTACTTGGACTATTTGGATTGGAAAAGGCTCAACCAGGTCTTCAGTTCTTTCGACGCCTACAACCAATCTGGGTATCTGCTTCGCACTGAATCCGGAAGCGTGCCAGTCGAAGCTCTTCGCGTGAGCGCTAGCTTCTTTCGAACCCTGGGAGTTGCTCCGGTTCTTGGCCGAGATTTTCACGAAGGAGAAGATCAACTTACAGCTCCTCAGACCGCGATTTTGAGCTACGCCACCTGGCAGAGACGTTTTGGAAGACGGAAAAACATCGCCGGTGAGACTGTCACGTTGAGCGGCCTGTCCTACACGATCATTGGAGTATTGCCTCAAAGCTTCCAGTTCGCTCCTCAGGGCGACACCGAGTTCTGGACCACACTGCGCGCAGAAGGCTTCTGCAATATTCATCGTGATTGTCATAACTCATTCGGAATTGGCAGGCTCAAGGAAGGCGTGAGTATTGCCGCTGCGCTGGCCAACCTCACGGCGATCGCGCGGCAGTTGGAGATTCAGTATCCGGCTGAGAACCTGGGTCAGGGAGCCGCGGTGAAGCCTCTTTCTGAGGTGTTTGTCGCGGATGTGCGGCCGATCTTGCTGGCGTTGCTAGGGGGAGCCGGACTGTTGTTATTGATCGCTTGCGTGAATGTCTCCAGTTTGTTGCTGGTACGGTCAGAGAGCCGAAAGCGCGAGATCGCAGTCCGGGGCGCGTTGGGTGCCTCGCGGACCCGCTTGATTCGTCAGTTTACGACAGAAGGATTGGCGCTCGCCACCCTTGGAGGACTCCTGGGCCTCGTAGCGTCGCAGTTTACTGTGCGACTTCTAACAAGCCTTATCTCCAAAGACATGATGGCGAGCATGCCATATCTCGCGGGGCTCGGATTGAATTCACATGTACAGGCGTTCGCGGTTGCAATCTCATTGGGTGCGACGCTCCTGTTTTCTATCACTCCAATGTTCCGCCTGTCGATCTCAGAAATGCGCGACGGTTTAGCGGAAGGCGGACGTGGTTCTGCGGGAACGGTATGGCGACGATTCGGAGCCAATCTGGTGATCGTCGAGTTGGCGGTTGCTGTTGTCCTTCTGGTTGGTGCGGGATTGTTAGGCAAGAGTCTGTATCGCTTGCTGCACGTTGAAGTCGGATTTCAGCCAGATCACCTCGCCACAGTTGCGGTTGAGCTGTCTCCCAACGCCTACGCAAAGGATGCGCAACAGTTTGAAGCTGCACGGAAAATTTTGGACCGGCTCTCGAGTCTGCCGGGCGTGCAGTCAGCCGGTCTCACATCAGTGCTGCCGGTCAGCTACAACGGAGACACGACTTGGATCAGAATCTTGGGCCATCCATACACCGGCGAACACAACGAAGTGAATGAGCGCGACGTGAGCGCAGGCTTCTTTAACACAATCCAAGCGAAGCTTCTTGAGGGCCGATATTTCACGGAATTTGACGATGCTTCGAAGCCACGCGTACTGATCATCAACAGAGCTTTAGCCAAAAAGTATTTCCCCGGAGAGGATCCGATTGGAAAAAAGATTGGGGAAACGCGAGGTTGGCCAGACAACCTTCGCGAGGTGATCGGAGTAGTAGAGAACATTCGGGACGGTGCTCTCGATGACGAAATTTGGCCCGCTGTCTATTACCCGTTCGCTCAAAGTCCCGACACTGGTTTTAACCTTGTGGTTCGTGCATCGCAGTCCGAAGCGTCGCTGCTGCCGGTAATAGTGGCCGCGATCCGCGAAGTCGGTCCCGCCATCGGGACAATGAACGAAATGACCATGGCGGCCAAGATCAACCAATCTCCCAGCGCCTATCTGCATCGCTCCGCCGCTTGGTTGGTCGGAGGCTTCGCCTGCGTGGCCTTGCTATTGGGAGTAATCGGGCTTTACGGCGTAATCGCATATTCGATTGGGAGGCGGACGCGCGAAATCGGTGTGCGCATAGCCTTGGGTGCGCAGCGCGATGCGGTATATCGGCTGATTTTGAGAGAGGTAGCATGGTTGTTGGGTATCGGCATTGGCGTGGGACTGCTGTGCGCGATCGCAACGGCAACCTTGATCCGTGGCCTGCTATTCGGAGTTCGATCCTGGGATGCAGGCACACTCGCATCCGTCGCATTCGTGCTTGCAGCGTTCGCATTGCTGGCGAGCTACATTCCAGCACGTCGAGCAGCGAGGGTCGATCCCATCGTGGCGCTGCGGTACGAGTAAGCGCTCATAAAAAAACTTATCTTCAGGGATGTCGGGGCCGAGGGTGTGGCAGTTTTGACGTTCCTTCCTTCCACCCCGTCAAACGTCAGGAGGGTGGAAGGAAGGAACGGCAAGACTGCCACACCCTGCCTCGGTCCGAGACTTAGCCGCAAAACCAACGATCCCTGTTGAACCATAGGATCAGCGAGGTCCACATCATCGGTCCAATAGTTGAACTCCTGAAGAAACGCATCCACTGCTCTCATCACCGGCGTCTGCTGCCAGCACTCCAAGTCTTGGCGGGAGAATAGAGTGTGCGTTTTTGTCAAAATCCAACTATTCGTAATGAAGAGATACCAGCGGGTCCACTTGCGCGGCTCTGCGAGCTGGGAGTAAGGATGCCGTCAGACCAACGATAATGACTACAGTTGCGACGAGAGAAAACGTCCAGGGGTCTACGGTTGAGACACCCCAGATTTGGCTTGCCATCAAGCGCGTCACGGCGCTGCTTACAGCCAAGCCGGCAACCGTGCCTGCAAGAATTAGAGTCAGTCCCTTCTTTAGTACCATCCGCAGCACATCCTCTCGCTGAGCTCCCATCGCCATGCGGATTCCAATCTCGTGGGTCTGCAAAGAAACCGTATATGCCATCACGCTAAAAATACCAATCACAACCAGCAACAGTCCTGTGATACCAAACGTTCCGAGAACGATCAGGGTGAATTGCGGTCCCGCATAGTACGAACTCTTAAGAATGTTTTCCATTGGTCCGAGTTCAGAGATGGCAACTTCTGAATCCACGTCGGCTATCGTGCGACTCAAACTCGCGAGCACCAGATTTGCGTTTCCCGCCGTCCTCACCATGATCCCGCGTGGTCCGGTCCCAGTCACCGTATGAGGAAAATATACTTCTGGTCTTGGTGCATCCTGCAAGCCCGTGTTCTTCGCATCCGCGACGACGCCGATTATTTCGAAGTATGCATCTCGCGGCCAATCTCTTGCCCATTGTTCAAAGGTTGTGAACTTTATCCTCTGACCGATGGGATCTTCGTTCCCGAAATAATTGCGTTCGAATGTTTGATTGATGACGGTTACATGTCGAGCTAACTTTACGTCACTTCGCGAAAGCAGCTTGCCGCGAAGCAAGTGGCGACCCAAGGTTTGAAAGTAGCCTTCACTGCACATATCGAATGTAGTACCCCAAGGCTCGGAGTGGGTCTTTCCCGGCACTACAATCTCGCTCCACCCAGAAGAATATGGCGGGAACGACGTAGCCTCCGTAGAAGCGATGACTCCTGGAATGGCCGCGACTCGATCAAGTACTTTCTCAAAATAAGCTCTTTTCTCGTCAGCAGTATCGTACCGACCCTCAGGCAGCGATAGTCGCGCATACGCAACACTCGCGGGATTGAAACCGATGTCCACTCGTTCAAGAGCGCGGAGCGTGCGCACCATGAGCCCTGTACCCGTCAACAACACAATCGATAATGCAACTTCAACCACGACCAGAATTGAGCGCAATTTCCCATGCTGAAAGGCGCCACTTCTTCCCTTACCGCTTCCCGCAAGGCCGACGTGCAAGTCGCGGCTTATCAGATGGAGAGCAGGTGCGAGACCGCAGACAAAGGTGGCAAGAGCCGACACTCCCACGGCAAGCAGTAGCGTCGCTGATCGGAGTGATAGGACCACTTCGGGAGGGATCGTATCAGGAGGAATCGCGACTATCATCCCCTTCAATCCGAGAAAAGCGAACAGGCATCCACCAATACAACTTGCAGCTGCCAAGAGGCCGCTTTCAACCAACAGTTGCCTTATCAAGCGAGAACGTGTCGCGCCTATCGAAGCACGGATCGGTATCTCGTTTTCCCGCACTGTCGCACGTGCGAGCAGAAGATTCGCGACGTTGCTGCAGGCAATCACAAGCAGTATGAAGACTGCTGCGACCATCGCAAAGAGAGTTGCTTTGAAATGCCCAACGGAGTCGTCCCTCAAGGAATTGACCACTATCCTGTAATTGGCGCGAAACCAAGCGGGATAATCTTTTTCCGACAGTTTTGCAATCGCGCCAAGGTCAGCGGATGCAGCTTGAAGGCTGACGTTCCGTTTGAGGCGTCCGATCGTCAACAACTCGTTAGGTTGAACGCCAAATCCACTAATGAAACTTGATCTCTTAAGATCAGTGGGAATCCAGACTTCACAACCGCCGAATCGGAATCGCGGAGGCATTATGGCCACCAACGTCCTCGGTACTCCGTTGAGATTCAGCGAAGCTCCCAGTATTGTCGGATCCCGATTGAAAAGACTGGCCCACGCTGGATTACTCATTGCAAGCGCTGGGGGTGAATCAGGGCTTGCATCTTGTGCCGTAATCTGGCGACCAAGAAACGGCTTGATGCCAAGTAATTCAAAAGTATTTCCGGTCACCCAGCAGCCCAGCAATTGTTGAGTGGGCACGCCATTTCCCCTATAGCGGACGGCGAAGTAGGCAAGCGCAGCCATGTCTTCAAATGTATGGTTTTGTTCCTTGAAATCCAGAAATACGGGGACAGGAAAACGCGTGATCGAGCCGGGGGCAGAAAAGGAAATCGAGGGAGTTGCTAACCGATCAGCGTTCTTATACGGGAAAGGGTTCAACAGGACACCATCGACCACGCTTCCAATCACCGTTGCGGCTGCAATGCCCAACGACAAAGTCAGAATGGCGACGATTGTAACGCCGGGATTCTTCCCCAGCATGCGCAGGCCGTAGCGAAGGTCGTGCCAAATGCTCACCCTGGTGCCCGCTCCAAAGGACGAAAAGCCTGTTTTGAGGTCTATATCCCTTGAGGGCTCTAGGGCAAGTACTTTTTGGCAGGCTGCCCGGGAAGGTGTGGGAGTCTTGCCGTTCCCTCCTTTCACCGTCAAAAGACAGGAAGGAGGAATTGTATTCAGGAAGGTGGCCTTTCGCCGAGGTCGTCGGAGCGCTTCGACCGTACGTCTCGAAACAGAGAGAAATTGAGTTCGCGGTGTCATTCCGACACCCGAGCAAAGCGAGCAAGGAGGAATCTGCTTTGGTCTCACTCCTGGAAGGCGGCCGCCACCGACGTCATCAAGCGCTCGGGAGAGAGTTGCAAGATCCTTGGCATCAGTGAGGCAACGTCCCTCACTGGACAGAAGGCCCTGGCCACGGTGCATGCGGACGACCGAGAACGGCTCAAATCTGCGATCGCCCAACTGAGCCCCGAAAACCCCCACCTGCAGATCGTGTATCGCATGATCCGCCCCGACGGATCTCTGGTCTGGCTGGAAAGAACCAGCCGGGCGTATTTTGACGAGTACGGCGGGCTTCTGCGAATTGTCGGAATGGTCGCAGACGTTACTGAACGCAAACTGGCGGAAGAAGTGCTGTCCAGCGTGAGCCGCAGGCTGATCGAAGCACAAGAGGCGGAACGCGCGCGCATCGCCCGAGATCTCCACGACGATTTCGGTCAGCGGTTGGCGTTGTTGAGAGTGGCGCTGGATCAGTGGCAGAGTATCTCTGGGGATTCCGAGAGTGAGTCGATTCGCCATATGGCTGACATGCGGAATCAAATTACGGAGCTATCAACTGGTCTGCGAACCCCTGGCGCATGAATTGCATCCGGCCAGGCTCGAGTATCTCGGCCTCGTGGCCGCCGTCGATGGATTCTGCAAAGAGTTTTCTGAACGGGGGATAGCAGAGGTTGGATTTACGCACAAGAGTGTGCCAAAGGCCGTGCCTGAGGAGCTCTCGCTTTGTCTGTTCCGAGTGCTGCAGGAATCTCTCCGCAATGCCATTAAGCACAGCGGCGTACGACACTTCGAACTGGAACTTCCGGGAACGTCAGAGGCGATTCTTCTCTCGGTGCGCGATCAAGGAGTCGGCTTCGACGACGAAAAAATGATGACGAGCAGGGGACTCGGGATCACTAGCATGCAAGAGCGACTGAAGGCTGTGCACGGAGAACTCTCGATCGTGTCGCATCTTAGCCAAGGCACAACGGTCTGTGCTCGCGTGCCCATTGATACGACCGGCGTTACACTGCCCGCAGCGGGTTAAGGAGTCTGAGGGGGTACGTCCTTCGCGTTCTTTGCAAGGATGGCGGGTTCCGCGCGTGCCTTGTCTGTTAAACTCATATATTCTCCATGTCAAAATCCCAGGCTTCTTTTGCCCTCCGGTGGCTTCTGCCAGCTGTCCAACTTACACTTTGCCTAACTGCGTTGTGGCCCTGGCGAGTTACGCTCGTTCATCAGATCGGTCACTCTCTTGACGCCTACCAAACGGCTGACCCCACGCTCCCGCAAACTGCACAAGATAACGGAGCTGTCTCCGTCTCTGCCTACATGTATGCCGACCCGCAGGAGCTTCGTACTTTGCAGGCTCTTGAGTCCCATGAATGGGTGCCTTTGATGCTGAATTTGCCCTCGGGTTTAGTGCAATTGCCCTATGCGCTCTTGAATCCCGCGAGGGAAGACTGGAGACCGAGAGGAATTAACCTTAGAACGTGGCGAGTGATCAGCTGGCCGATCATCGGCATTCTGTTCTGGTGGTGTGCAGGTCGTGGCATTGAGGCTTTGATAGCCGGACGTCGACGTTTGGTCCACCCACAGATTACTTGGCCCGAAACCGTGGTCGCGGTCGTGTTATTTCTGTTCTGCGGGATTACCGCAGTGTCTTTGCCACTCTCTGGAGAACATGACAAGAGTTTCCCGCTCATCCTCTGGATTCTCGGGTCGGGCACTTGGGCATTACTGGCGGGACTAACTATAGCTGCGCGCGTTTTGCAGTGGCGACTTACAGATCAAATGAGCCTGTCAGCGCAATGCTTACCTATGGATCATGCGGAATTAACGGTGGCTTCGAAGTTATAAGTGACTGCAATCTAATATGCACCATAAAAAACCGTTTATCCCTCTGTTATTTGCGTATCTATTAATTCCAGTACTCTTGTTTTTCGAGCCAGCTTCAACAGTTCATTAAGGCTTATATCAGACCTTAAAGTTAAATGAAGGCCCTCGAGACGGAAGGCTTGGTTCCGTTTTTCCATACACCTCCTCCACTTGGGGCCAATCCGCTGATCAAAACAGTTTGGAGAGAAAACTGGCACTATAGGCAGTTTCCGCAAATATCTGGTAGTAAGACCATTTCTCTTATCAAGCACTGGTTTCGTGCCTAACTTTCCGTGATGTGAGCACGAGGCCAACCTGTAAGAAAGCCATGAGAACATGAAGGAGGAACCGCTATGGCTGGAAATCTCCTGGACGTTATCGGCGGATATCTCACCCCATCGGTTGTATCCAGAATGGCTGGAATTGTTGGGGAAAGCCCCGAAGTAACCCAAAAAGCCGTCAACATCGCGATACCAACTCTGGCTGGAGCGGCTTGTAACCAGGCATCGACTCCGAATGGCGCTGCCCACCTGTTGAACATGCTGACGCAGTCGAATTTGGATTCAGGTATCGTTTCAAATTTCACCGACCATTTAGCTGGCGGAGCTACGACTCAATACCTGGTGACTGCCGGAGAGAATCTGCTTCACGGCCTCTTAGGCAACAACGCAAGTAAAGTCTCGGGCTTAATTGGCACGGCTTCTGGAATGTCTGCTTCTGGATCGTCGACTCTGTTGAGCCTGATCGCCCCGTTGTTTTTCGCGACGCTCGGTAGACAAGTCAGCGATCGTAGCCTGTCTGCTTCAGGTTTATCGAGTCTGCTTTCGTCACACCGAGACACCATTCAGAAACTGGCGCCCGCAAGCCTGGCTTCTGCCCTGGGTGTGAGCAGCATGGAGAACCTGTGCGGAGCTCCGGCCCCGGTCGAGGCGCCCGTGGCTTACAGAGAGCCGACTCGGTCGAACAAATGGGTTTGGGCGTTGCCTTTGATCGCACTCCTCGCTTTGATACCACGAGTGCGAAGTTGCTCTCGAACACCTGCGGCGACACTCACCAGCATCCAGCTTCCCTGCGGTACTGTGCTCAAGGTCCCGCGTGGGAGCTTTAACGATTCCCTCGCTACTTTCATGCTGAGCGGCTCCGACAGCGAACTGCCGAAGGATATCGTCTTTGATCACCTCAACTTCGATTCTTCGACAACGCGCCTGACTCCAGACTCGGATCCGACAGTTGCCAACTTGACCTCAATCATGAAGTGCTATCCCGCGATGCGAGTGCGTCTCGATGGTTTTACGGACAATACAGGCGACTCTGCCGCTAACAAGCAGCTTTCCCTCGATCGGGCGAACGCGATTCAGGCTCTGCTGATTCAAGGCGGCGTTGATCCTGCGCGCATTTCGACCGACGGATGGGGCGATGAAAAGCCAATCGCCTCCAACGACACCGAAGAGGGTCGCGCCAAGAACCGCCGGACCGAACTCGTCGTCGTGAGTCGCTAACGGATCGCAACGCCGATGATCGCATGGAAGCGCCATGCGGCTTCCTGTCGATGGACCGGGCGCGACTTTGTTTTCAAACGAGGAGGCTGCCATGAGTGTCCGAACCCCGGCGGATCCACATGATGTCGTCGTTCCCCTTTACCAGGAGCAGGCATCCGTTACAAAGCGACGCTTTGTGACCGGTAGGGTTAAGGTATCGAGGGTCACTCACCAATCCGAAAAATTGCTGATTGAAACCCTCGCGCAGCAGCGGGTAAAGATCGACAGAATTCCCATCGGCAAGTTAATCAACGCTGTACCCAAAATCCGCGAAAAAGGCGACGCCATCATCATTCCCATTGTGGAGGAGATTCCCGTCGTCGAACATCGCTTGGTGCTCATGGAGGAGGTTTGGGTCCGGCGTATCCGTAGCAAAGAAAACCACCGGCAACGAGTGATGCTTCGATGCCAGGAAGCCGTAATCACTCGTGATCCAGTCGAACCGCCGGTCGCATCCGAAGCGACCGAAGGCATCGTCAACAGAAACAGAGCTACCTAACCTCATTTAGGAGGAATCCATGAATTTCGAAAAGATTGTTTCGGTATATGACTCTTTGCCTCTTGCAGAAAAGGCAGTCAGTACGCTGAAGGCCGCTGGCTACAAAACAGACGATATCAGCGTGGTAAGTAAGAACACGCTGGCAAGTGTCGGGGCGCGCGATGTCGAAGTCCGTGAAGCAGGATTGTGGCGTCGGTTGTTCGGCACCAACATTCTTGATCACGAGGCAAATATATATGGGCGCGCCATTCAAAGTGGCGGCGCCATACTTAGCGTTCGCGTTCCCCAATCCGAAGCAGCGCGAGTGATGGAACTTCTCGATACCCACAACCCACCGGCCTCAAGAACCATGGCTTCTGTGGCAGAAGCATCGGACGTGCTCCGGCTTGCTGAAGAACAGTTGAACGTCGCCAAGCGACTGGTTCAAGACGGCAAAACCCGGATTCGCCGCTTTGTCATCGAAAAGCCCGTCGAAGCAGCTGTCACGTTGCACGAAGAGCACGCTGAAGTTTTACGACGAGCCATTTCCAATCCAGAGTTCATCTCTGACGTGGACTGGACCGACAAGACGATTGAAGTTGCCGAATCAGTCGAACGGCCTGTGATCAGCAAGAGTGTCAGAATTGTTGAGGAGGTGGTCATTCGTAAAACCGGCACGGACCATACCGAAACAGTGCGCGACAAGGTTCGACGCCAGCAGGTAGACGTGGAGCGCCTGGACGTCGAAGGAAAAAAGAGAGCGGCATAGAGGCAGCGGCAGTCTGCAAAACCATAGTCTTCAATCACCAACCGGGGCCCATAAAATAACGCGGGAGGAGCGAGGACAATTCTCGTTCTCCCGCATATTTTGTGGGCAAACCAGCCGCAATAAGTCGAAGATCCCTGACCCCTGAAATTCAAGACACTCCACCCGCCGAGCAGGACAGAACCGAAACTCTGGACACCCGGCAAGAGAGCAAAGAACTTGCTTGCCGACTGCTGTCAACTCTCCCAGTTTTAAGGCTACTTCTCTGATTTCTACACTGAGTTCTCGGGTTAGGAGTTCCTTTGTCTGCGAACCGATGATCGCGCCAGCGAGGGAGGGTCTTCAATGGGGAAACGCTGCACTCTGACAAGTCCTATTCTGGCATTGGCGTTTATGCTCACGTCTCAGTTTGCGGGGGCTCAGGAGCAGGCAGCCTGTCCGCCGGGCTCTCCCTGTGCGACCACAACCCTTGACGGAAAGCAGCTTCCGCCACCCCCACAGAAGTTTGAAGGCAAGATTGGCCGCAACGTCGCACAGTCAAAACCCTACTGGCCGCCACGCGTGGTACCACCAAAGGGTGCGCCGAACGTCCTCCTGATCATGACCGATGACACCGGCTTTGGCGTAACCGGCACCTTTGGAGGCGTAATTCCGACGCCGGCCTTGGATCGAGTCGCCGCCATGGGACTCCGTTACAGCAACTTCAATTCAACGGCACTGTGCTCCCCGACGCGCGCCGCGCTCATCACGGGTCGAAACCATCACTCGGCAGGATTTGGTGTGGTCGCCGAACAATCAACCGGATATCCCGGCTATGACAGCATCATCCCCCGCGACAAGACCACGATCGGCAGGATTCTGAAAGACAACGGCTACTGGACAGCTTGGTTCGGCAAGGACCACAACACCCCAGAATTCCAGGCCAGCCAGGCCGGGCCGTTCGATCAGTGGCCTGTTGGCATGGGCTTCGACTATTTTTACGGTTTCGTCGGTGGAGACGCCAACCAGTGGCAGCCCAATCTTTTCCGCAACACCACGGCGATCTATCCTTATGTGGGCAACCCGAAGTGGAACTTGATCACGGCAGAGGCTGACGATGCCATTGAATACATGAGGCGTATTACAGCCATCAATTCTAGTCAGCCATGGTTCATTTACTATGTGCCCGGCGCCGTGCATGCGCCGCACCACCCCACGCCAGAATGGATTGAAAAAATCCACAACATGCACCTGTTTGACGAGGGATGGAATAAACTCCGCGAAACCATCTTCGCCAACCAGAAGAGGCTCGGCGTTGTTCCACAGGATGCGCAACTCACTCCCTGGCCGCACGACTTGCTGAAAAACTGGGATGAACTCACGCCCGATGAGAAGAAGTTGTTTATCCGTCAGGCGGAAGTCTTCGCCGCATACTTCGCCTACTCCGATCACGAGATCGGCCGGGTGATCCAGCAGGTTGAGGACATGGGCCAGCTCGATAACACCCTGATCATCTATATTGCTGGCGACAACGGCAACAGCGCGGAAGGAACTTTGGTGGGTACGCCCAACGAAGTAGCGTCACTCAATGGCGTTAATCTGCCAATTGAAGCCTCCATGAAGTTTTACGACGCTTGGGGTTCCGACCAGACCTATCCGCACATGGCGGTAGGGTGGACTTGGGCTTTCGACACGCCCTTCTCCTGGACCAAGCAGATCGCGTCGCACTGGGGCGGTGTGCGTCAGGGAATGGCAATTGCCTGGCCCGGTCACATCACCGACAAGGGCGGTATTCGCAACCAGTTCTGCCACGTAATTGACATAGTGCCGACCATTCTTGAAGTCACTGGCATACGAGCCCCCGACACAGTCGATGGCATCCCACAGAAACCGATCGAGGGTATCAGCTTCGCCTACACCTTTGACAAGGCGAACGCCAATGCACCCTCGCGACACCACACCCAATACTTCGAGATGTTTGGTGACCACGCCATCTACCACGACGGCTGGATCGCCAGTACTAAAGTGATGCGACCGCCTTGGATCCTGTCCGGGGCGGTGAGTCGAGACCCGGCGAGTTTTCCATACGAACTGTACGATCTAACGCACGACTGGACGCAATTTACCAATGTCGCCGACAAGAACCCAGACAAGGTGAAAGAGATGGACAAGCTCTTCTGGGAGGAAGCCCAAAAGTACCAGGTGCTGCCACTCGACGCCTCGGTCGCAACCCGAATCGTAGCGCCGCGTCCTAGTCTGAGTTCTGGACGCAAGACGTTTATATGGTCGGGCGAGATCACGGGAACACCGAACGGCGATGCTCCCAGTATTCTCGACTCGTCCTATCACTACACGGCGGAAGTTGAGGTTCCGCAAGGCGGCGGCGAAGGCATGATCGTTACTCAGGGCGGCCGGTTCGGCGGATATGGCTTCTATCTGCTCAAAGGCAAGCCAGTCTTCTTGTGGAACCTCTTCAATCTCCAGCGCGCGCGGTGGGAAGGGCCGGAAGCGCTCTCACCCGGAAAACACACGCTTGAATTCGATTTCAAGTACACCGGTATGGGATTAGGTACGCTGGCCTATAACAGTGTGGCTGGCGTGGGCCAAGGCGGTACCGGCACGCTGAAAGTGGATGGCAATGCGGTTGCGACTGAGACGATGCCTCACACGATACCGTTCATCTTGCAGTGGGACGAGAACTTCGATATCGGTGCTGACACTGGTACTCCCGTGGACGACCAGGATTACCAGGTTCCGTTTCGCTTTAACGGCAAGCTCAACAAGCTGACACTGACCATCGATCGACCGCAACTGACGCCGTCAGACATTCAGAAGCTGCAGGCAATGACGCGCAACAATCACGCCGCGGAATAGTCGGGTGCTCCATACTTTCGAGACGGCGCATCCGTGGCACATGTTTTCTTCACGGGGTTCGCGAAATGCCTCGTTTCGTGACTAGATAAACTGCGAAACTGCCGAGCCAGTGCCCGCCTTCATAGTGTTCGCCTGTTATAGCAGCTAAGCCTGCTTTTCTATGCGTCTCCGCCGCGGCTGTGATCGAAGGTAATCGCTTGTCATTCTTCTGCAGGCCCGTGGCAACACCCTCTAACATCCATGAGCGGCTGAGGTTGAGCCCATCCAGATGTGCCAGCTTCGGGTCGCTTGGATCAGGGGACACAACAGGCTGTAACCATTTGTCGTCACCGTTTGTGGAAATTTGAGGCAGGAATCCTCGGAGCCAGCGTGCATACTCCTGGGTTGGCAGCACACGCCGCATCGTGTCTGCCTCGCCGAGGCAGGGCGACAGAAAATCTTCGCCGGAGGGTTCATAGGCGAGCGGACAGTTCTTGTCGCCGAGGTAAAACTGCTTCGCTTTAGAAATCACTAGGTCGGCAAATTTCTGATCGCTATTACCGCGCGCATAGTCGAGCATCAGACCGAGAGCGAATGCCGTCTGGTCGTGTTCGCCGATCCGCACAGGGTTAGCCAACTTTGGAAGCCAGTTCTTCAGCCGCTCCAGTACGACCTCCTCAAGTGGACGCATGTTAGCCGCCATCTCCTTAGCCTGAGGATCGTCCCACTCTCGAAGTTCTGCGACCAGCTGGAGGAGCCATGCGAGCCCATAGGGACGCTCAAAACTTGAGCGCCCTTCTCCTCGAAGATATGCAGCCTCTTGTGCGATGTTTTCTGCGCTGAGACTTTGCTGCAGCGCCTCACGAGCACTCTGAACAAACGGGGCGTCCGGGAAAGTCCTCACCAATCGAACGAGGAGCCAATGCCCATGCACCGACGAATGCCAGTCGTAGCATCCGTAAAACGCGGGCGTCAATTTCCGGGGCGGTGCGACATCCGCATCGCTATTCAGAGCGTGGCTAACGTGGTTTGGATACTCCTTGTGTACGCAGGCGAGGGCAAGATTGGCAAACCGTTGCGCAGCGTTGATGTCGAACGGAACCGTGTTTTGGGCCGCGGCAGTCATGGTGAACAGAAAGAAGGCAGCGCAAAGGATGAATTTCATCGGTCATAACTTTAGCCGAAGACGGAGAAGGAAGGCTACGACAGGCGGGCCGCCGAGATTCCAAGGCAGCAGTTCCTCGCTACGCTCCCCAGGATAATCGTCAAGGTGGATTGCTCCTATCTTTTGTTGCTCCCTCACAACTTCGTCGGCTGTTATCGGTTTGCTGAGATAGTAGCCTTTTATTTCGTCACACTGGTGAGATCGAAGAAACGAAAGCTGGTCCTCCGTTTCAACGCCCTCTGCGATCACTTTACGGTTGAGGCTCCTTGCCATGCTGGTGATGGCGGCCGCGATGGCGGCGTCGTCTGTGTTGCCGGGGATATTTCTCACAAATGGGCGGTCGATCTTAAGTTTGCGACTGGGAATTGCTTGAGGTAGGAAAGGCTCGAATATCCGGTTCCGAAATCATCAATAGAAAGTCGAACTCCCATCGACTGTAGCGAGCGCAATACCCCCTGCGCGACCTCGACATTGGACAGCAATACGCTTTCCGTCAGTTTGAGTGTGCCTTAGCAGGTCGGAATGACTTCCCTGATGCGGCCGTAGCTGCTCAAGGGGTAATGGATGTAATGTCGGGAGAATTCAATATTCAAGGCCGCGATGAGGAATTCGTCTCCACCGATGCGGGCGACGGTATCCTAGGCGCGCGCCATTTTTTTCAGTCGTTCCGCCACTTGTTGGAAGAGCAATCCCACCTTTTCAGCGCGGCCTCGGGCCGAGGCCAACGCCTTGGAAATCCGGTCTTGCAGAAGAATTCGGTTCGCCAAGCCCGTGAGCGCATCGTAATACGCGAGATACTGAACCTGTTCCTGCTGCATTCTTGCGCTCGGTGATGTCCTCGAAAGTGCCTTCCACCAGCGTCAGCGCCCCATCCGAATCACGAACCGCCCGTTAACGGCGTCGCGACACACGCAGTATTACGTTACGCGGTTACTACTTTCGGAATTCGCTAAAAACAAAATCATGGTCTTTTCGGTGGGCGTGGCAAGCAAAACAGGTCGCTTTTCGCTCAGAAGAAAGATTCCCATTCCTCGGGTTGCCTTGGGGGAAACTCAGAAACTCCCAGCCTCCGGTTGTGTGATAGCGCTCGCTCTGCTTCACCATGACATCAACTCGTCGCGTTTGCCCTTCTATGGTGTTGCCTGCAATCTCCTTGGTTTCAAGCAGGTCATAGACGATCACTGAGCCGTCGGGAAACTTGCCAGTCTCATATCCTTCAAGCGCTTTGTCGTTCGCGTAGATATGATGAATTCCCCCTTCAGTAGCAAAGGCAGTGCTTTGTGGCCCGACTAGGACGCTCTTAACATGCGCCCACGTGCGGAATTCCTTGGGAAATGGAACTGTATCGTCGACTTGCGCCCACAGGCAAAGACTAACAGTGAGGACCGCAAGTGGAAGCACCACGAGAAAAGCTCTCTTCATTGTTCGCCTCTGTCCACGAGGCAGTCTCAGGGATACCGATCTCCGCGAAAACCTGATTTTGACTAGACGCTCAAATCCTGTGACGAACTGGATGGAGGGAACAACCGAGGCGTCACTCTACCGAAATCCTGGTAGTAAAGTTAGTGAACGATTTCTTGCTGCGGCGAGAACTTATACAGGCAGAATCCGATCGGTACGCCGATGAAGATCATATGTACCAGGAGACCTTGGACGAGGCCGCGAAGTTGGTACGGGCCAGCTGCGTGCAATCCACTGAGTGGCAGCACGATTAGATTCATTACGAGGAACAGTCCTATGCCAAAAAACATGCCGCAAACAACGAAGTGGGGTCGCAGGAAGTCGAGCTTTCGGCTTGCCGCACAATAGACCGCCGCTGCCGAATATGCGATGAAATAGTGCAGAATCACGCCGAGAATCCAGGTACTGGCGCCCCCGAGAAGAGCACTTCTCCCTAAGAGGCCTGCGGCAATGGCGCGCGGAACGCCCCAGCCAAAGCTTATAAACGCCAGGATCAGGTCGAACGTCCCCGCGACGAAACCACCGACAAGGATCGGCATCAAAATCGATTCGCTGACAAGAACAGGGGACTCTTTGGTCTGTAGTTGCATCTAACGTCAGTCTGCGATTCACCCTGCGCGTGCACAAGCGAGTATTGACCAACTGGCGAAATACAGTGATGAACTGGATCAGCGTCGCATCAGAAAGGGTTGTTGGCCAGCACTCGCAATCGTTCTGAGTACGTTCTGCCGGATTGTAGTCGTGCCCCGTCTTGCAGAGTGACCACATATTCTCCGTGTGTGCCAGACTCTAAGCTCTTAATCCTGCCGAGGTTCACTATGATCGAACGGTGGATGCGAAGGAAGATCTGCGGATCGAGAGACGTCTCGATCGCGTTCATGGTTACGTGCAGCAGATGACTCGTCCGCCCAACATGTAGTTCCACGTAGTTTTCCGCGGCTTCGATCCAATCCACATCTTCGACATCCACGAATAATGTCTTAGTAGCTGACCGCACCGCCAGGCGTTTCACGTATCTGGGAGGCGACGCCATGGTTTCCATCAGGCCCATGATTTGCCGGTTCAGATCTATCGTTGTATTCGAGTGAATCCGGCTCTTGGCTCGCACCAATGCTTTCACGAAACGTTCTTCGATCACCGGTTTGAGCAGGTAATCAAGAGCGTTGATTTCGAAGGCCTGAATTGCATACTGATCGTGGGCGGTGACGAAGACCACCGCTGGCATGTGTTCCGCGCCGATCTTCTTAACCACCGCGAATCCATCCATCTCCGGCATCTGCACATCCAGAAACACGAGATCAGGGTTGAACTCTCGAATCGCCGCGACGGCCTCGCGTCCATCTTTAGCTTCGCGAATGGCTGAAACGTCGGCATCTCGAGAGAGCAGTCCTCGTAAGCCTTCCCGTGCCAGCGGTTCGTCATCCACGATCAGCGTTCTCAGAGCCATAGGTTCTCCCAATTTCTGCAGGGAAGTGATGGAAGGGGATATTCATGGTTACGACTACTCCGCCGCGGTCGCAATTCTCAATCTCCAATTTGGCGTCCCGGCCGTAAAGCTGTTGCAGTCGTGCTCGCGTGTTCGCCAGGCCGATACCCTGTTCATCAGAGTGGTCGCGGGGCGAAAGCCCAGGTCCATCGTCCTGTACTCGAAGTTCCATCGTTCCATTGATCTTTGACGCGCTGATCAGAATGCGGCCGGCAGAGGAGCTTCGTCCGATCCCATGGCGAATCGCGTTCTCGACGATTGGCTGCAAGATCAGTTGTGGTACCGCCGCCTGCTTTGTCGCCGGATCTGCCGAGATCTCTACCTTTAACCGGTCTGGGAAGCGGACTTGTTCAATCGCCAAATAAAGTTGCAAATATTCCAATTCGCGGCGGAGAGAAACTTCCTGAGCATCCACGTCCTCCAATACTCCGCGCAAAAGATCGCCCAGATGGCCAAGCATCAGTTCTGCATCCTTGCTTTTCTGCTGGCGCACCAGCACCGTGATGGCATTCAGAGTATTAAAGAGGAAGTGCGGCTGGAGTTGCATTTTCAGCGCGTTCAGTTGGGTACTCACGAGTTGTGACTGTAACTCTGACGCACGCAGTTCGACTTGGAGCACTTCCCGTGAGCGTTCCTGATACCCGCGATAGTAGAGGACTGCCCACTGAATCCCCAGTACAATCCAGTAATTCAAAACACCGCCATGAAAACCCACCATCAGTAACTGCACAAAAGCTCCACGAAGGTTTCTCATCGTGGGAAACAGATGCAGGCGCGAATACAGTACGCTTTCCAGGCTCAGCTCAAAGACCGAGAACGCTGCGCTCAGCAAAAGATGGAGAGCGGCCCGCCATTGCCAATTGTGACGCTCCACCGTAAACCGTCGGCCAAGCCACAGGATGGCTGGCGTCAAAATGGCCCAAATGTAAACCCCCAGGAGCCAGGCAACCAGGTAATGCCACCAGGGAGTTGTGTCATTCAGGCGGAGTCTTTGCGTTAGACCTTGGCTGAAGTAGAAGAGGCCTAAAACTGTCCACAGCAGAAAATACAGGGGATAGTTTCGCAGGTCGCGTTTGAACGCATTCTCCATCGCGCAGTGGGCCTATCTTATACCCGGTCGCTCCAGCTCTATTGGGCAAGCAGCCGACAAGACGACCATAGGTTCAAACCAGATATTCCCCCAGTCGTGTGCGCGCGGCGAGGTTCTCCGAAAAAACAATTTTGTGGCGTTCTGTTTCAGACTTTCTTCCGACTCTGGATTTCACACAGCAAAAGACAACCACCACTGATCAGGTGATTTGACGCGCATGGTTGACGCAGATCAATGAGCGCGTAGTGGGCTACTGAAAGCTGCAAGTGCAAAAATGAAAATGGCACATGGTAAGCAGCGTTCTTTCTTGACAGAGTCCAGATAGTAAGAATATGTTTCGCGCCAAGGGGTGCGCGCTTTGCCGCGCTCAGTGAGAGTTCTGACCATGAGGCCAATGCTGTATCTGCAGAGGGTTCCAACAACCAAGAAAATTAGTTGGGGCGGGTGAGGAGCGTCCTGCCTCGAATGGGGAGATGGGTTATGAGAAATGATCAGAAGTTCTGCGCTGCGGTTTTGGTGATGATGGCGGTGCT
>Ga0126371_10001088_pt1 | contig 22763 bp, 18 predicted proteins | sample PanSoiMetaPlot_4_FD_110145 | JGI IMG/M metagenome (GOLD analysis project Ga0126371, IMG submission 110145) | Tropical forest soil microbial communities from Panama - MetaG Plot_4 | ecosystem: Environmental > Terrestrial > Soil > Tropical forest > Bulk soil | place: Panama | collected 2016-02-17 | reverse complement strand
TTCCCAGGTTCACCGCGGCTTCCGTGTCCTTTTCCTGCTTGGCCACTTCCACGCGTTCCTGCAGCCGCGATACTTCCACCCGTGCAATGTTCAGCGCGCGATCGAGTCCCGTGGCATTCCCGCTTTCTTTGGCTTGCTCGAGCCCCGAGCTCACCATGGCCCGCGCCACCACCGCCCGCCGCAAATCTTCCGCCGCCGGCCCGTCCTCGCTCACGAAGGCGGCCACTTCCCACGACGACATCAGCAGCCGCGCCCCACCTACCTTCACGGTGGTCATCGAACGTCCTCGCGAAGGTGGCGCGGAAATGAGTTGCTCCCAGATCTGTTCCATACGATTTTCGAAATCCATGCTCGCCGCGGAAAGATCGGCCCCGTTCGCTGCGGCAATAGATTCCGTTTTTTGTTTTGCCTTAGGCTCGCTCGGGACAGGCAATTCTTGTGCGGCGCTCTTCTTCTGCGGCTTTGGTGGCGCGGTTGGCGCCGGCACGCTCTTTCCCGACACCTTTTCCATCGCCCGCTCGACGTCCGCCCGCAACCCCAGCAACTTATCAAATGCTTGATTCACCGTTCGCTCGGTGTATTCCTTCTGGAATGGCTGTTTCCAGTCATCTGCCATGCGTTGCAGCTTGTCGATCGCCTCTCCCTTTCCTAGGCCCACGGTTTGGCAGTCGATTGCCTTGGCACCCGCCTGCTGCAGTTGCGTCAGCCCCGAACGGATAAAAATCAGGTCCGCATGCATCAGCTCGATCAGCGTCCGCCGCAGCAAAAAATTGAAACGAATGAACGCCAGCATCGCCGATGGGTCATAAAACATTCCCCCCGCGCTCTCCTTTACCCGGCGTCCTTGCTCGATGAAGTTTGTCTTTAGAATGTCCCTAAGACTTTTGAACCCGCGCAGCGAAACGATCATCTTTTCCAGGGGTTCGCACCATGGTAGTGGCGCCGAATCCGCCTCGCCAAACACCGGCCGCAGCACGTTAGCCACGTCCCCCAACTCGATTTGCTTGTGGTAAACCTTGGGCGGGGCCGTCAGCGCGAAGTATTGCACCAGCAGGAAGTCCGCCTTGTCGCGATCAGTTGTGGTCTTCGCCGGCTTTCGCAGATGTCGCATGATCAGAGCGCGCAGCCCGCTCTCACTGGCGTTCAACGTGGTCATCTGCAGCAGGTGGCGCAACTGGTGCACCATCACTTGCTGGTCCATCACGTCCAGCCACGTCTGGATCTTTGTGTAGAGTTCCCCGTCAAACTGCTCCGGCAGGATGCGCTTGTTCTGTGGAATGGGAATCTCCAGTTGGAGTTGCTTGGCAAGGGCCACGTAAATTGGAAATACGGACCGGTACTCATCCCATTGCGCCTGTTTTGCCGCATCCACCTTTGCCGGAGCGGGCAGATTCAATGTTTTATTCACGATTGCCTCATCCATTCGCAGGGGCCGTCCACGAACCGCACCGCCACCGCTTTGCGCCCTTCGTGATATTGCAACGCAATCACCGTGGCCTCCGCCGGACGACCTCCTCCATCCCTCGAGATCCGCACGCGGTCAGCAAATTCCAGTGGCAGCGTGCTGAAAAAAATCACGTACTCCTCCGAGCCGTACTCCACAACCGCGGCTTCCTGCAACCGCGCCGCGGAGGTCCCGCCTCGTTGCGGCGTGACGCGTATCGGAATCCGCACGCCGGAAAGCTTGGGAAAGAATCTCGCCAGTTGCTCCGCACATCCCACCGTGTCCGTGATCAGTGCCATGGTTCGATTTTGTCCCGCCAACCGGCGCGATTTTGTGTTCCGGTCCGTCCTCTGCCAGGCAAGCGAGCGCAGCGCGGCGGACGAGGACACCATGTCCCAAGGAGGGAACTGCACGCTAAGCGCCAAAGCATAGCCCCTGTTTCTAGAAGGCAACTTAATGAAAGGAAGGAGGTTATAGAATTCTCAAAACGTTACTTCCGGACCCTTGTCTCAGGCTGAAACGCCCCCGTCTCACCTTTTCTTTGAGACCCTGACCTGTGGCACAGGCACTCACGCATGTGCGCCTTCACTACAAGCACGTTGTCGGTCCGGGGAATATCTTTTTACGACAAAGCTCTTACGACGAAATCTCCCCCGCCGCCGCTTCTATCGCTTCGTCCTTTTCACTCCCGCGCAGGCCGATGTTGTAGCGCTTCAATTTCCGGTACAGTGTCGCCCGGCTGATCCCCAGCATCTTTCCGGCAAGCGCCTTGTCCCCATGCGCCTGCTCAAACACTCGCAAAATCGTCATGCGTTCCATCTCCGCCAGCGCCGTCGTGGACAGGGAAGCGGCATCCGTGCTCCCTGACATTTCCTCGCCGCTTGGCTCGCTACGCAATACCGGCGGCAAATCTTTCACGTCCATCACCTGATGATCGCCCAGCGTAACCGCCCGCGCGATGCAATTCTCCAGCTCCCGCACATTCCCCGGCCATTCATATTGCAGCAGGCATTTCATCGCTGCCGGAGTCACCTGCAAATGGCTGCTCGGTGCGTAGCGGTTCAGGAAATGATGCACCAGCATCGGAATGTCGGAGCGCCGCTCGCGCAGCGGCGGAATGTGCACGGTCACCACGTTCAGCCGAAAGTACAAATCCTTGCGGAACGTTCCGCCGCGGTAAGCCGCCTCGAGATCCCGGTTCGTTGCCGCGCTCACCCGCACATCCACAGTAATTCGGTCGTTGCTGCCCACCGGCCGCACTTCCTTCTCCTGCAGTACGCGCAGTAGTTTGGCCTGCATCTCCAGCGGCAGCTCGCCGATCTCGTCCAGGAAAATGGTCCCACCATTCGCCGCCTGGAAAAGTCCGGCCTTCGATTTCGTCGCTCCCGTAAACGCACCCTTCTCGTAACCGAATAGTTCGCTTTCCATCAGCGTTGGCACCAGCGCTCCGCAATCCACGGCCACGAACGGCATTTGCGCCAGCGCGCCCCGGAAATGAATCGCCCGCGCCACCAGTTCCTTGCCAGTGCCGCTTTCGCCCGAAATCAACACCGGCGTGCGCGTATCCTTCAGTCGCGAAATCATCCGCAACACGTCTTGCATTCCTGCGGAGCTCCCGATAATTCCGTCCAGGTTTTCTTCCGTGTTCACGCGCTCGCGCAAAAATGCGTTCTCGTTCACCAGTCGAACCTTGTCCGCCATGCGCTGCAGCAACAGGCGCATCTTTTCCACGCGAAACGGCTTCTCGATGTAGTCGTACGCTCCCAGTTTCATGGCGTCTACGGCCGATTCGATGGACCCGTGTCCCGTCATGATGGCCACTTCCGTGCGCGGCAGCACCGCCTTGATCTGCTTCAGTAGCTCCACGCCCGAAAGATTAGGCAGTTTTAGGTCTGTCAATACCAGGTCCGGCGGATCCGTCTCCAGCCGCGTGACGGCCGCTTCCGCGCTTTCCGCCTCCTGGCACAGGAAGCCCAGCGACCCGCCGATAGTCATACACAGCCGCCGGATGCTCTGTTCGTCGTCCACCACCAAGAGTTTTACTTTTAGGTCGTCGCTCATGGTTTTCCGAATGTTTTCTCCACGATCGAAATCAATTTATGGACCCGGAATGGCTTCTCTAGGCACGGCGTCGGGCTCGACGCCAGCAGGCTCTGCGTCTCGCTGTTCGCCGTGTCTCCGCTGATCAAAATAATCCGGCTGCTCAGGTCCGGGCGGTTCTTGCGGATCCAATCGTGCACGTCCGCGCCGTTGATGCTCCCCGGCATGCGGATGTCGGAGATCACTCCGGCAAAGGAACCTGCCTGCAATTTCTCGATTCCCGCCACTCCCGAAGACGCTTGCACCACCGTATATCCGCGGCGCTCCAGTGCCGCTCGCACGAACGCGCTCACCGAGGGCTCATCCTCAATCACCAGGATGGACGCCGATGCTCGCGTCGCGCTGCAGGCAGTCATCGTCCCGCCTCTTTCGCCGCGGCAGTGAGCGAAGACTCCGTGGCTGCAGGCAGCCGCACCACAAACGTGCTGCCGGTCTCGCCCTCGTTGTTCCAGCAGAGAATCTCCCCGCCATGTGCCCGCACAATGCCGTAGCAGATGCTCAGCCCCAAGCCTGTTCCTTTCCCTGCCTGCTTGGTCGTAAAGAAAGGATCGAAGATGCGCTCGGGGTCGGTCACACCCGTTCCGTTGTCAATGAATGCCACCTCAATATCGTCTTCCGCCCGCCGCGTGCGAATCCGGATGCGCCCGTGATTGCCGGATTCCTGAATCGCGTCGTACGCGTTGTTAAGGATATTCAGAAAAACCTGCTGCAACTGCTGCCCATCGCCCAGCGTCGGTCCCAGGTTCTCCTCGAACTCCTCCGTCACTTCCACACCGTGGCTCGAAAAATCATAGCTGCGCAGCTTAATGGTCTGCCGTAGCACGGCGTTGACGCTTACCGGTTCCTTCTGTGCCGGCCTCTGGCGAGCGAAACTCAGCAAATCCTGCACAATCTCCTTGGTCCGCTGCGTCTCCTGCAAAATAATCTGCAGGTCTTCCCGCGCATTGCCCGGAATCTCCGGATTTTCCAGCAACAGGTCGGTAAAGCCCAATATCGCCGCCAATGGATTGTTCACTTCGTGAGCCACGCCTGAAACCAGCCGCCCGATGGTGGCCATTTTCTCCGCGTGCGCCAGTTTCGCCTGCAGCAGCGCCGCGTCCGTGATATCCGTCATCACCACCACTACGCTGTTCACCTGGTTCGCTTCATCTCGCATCGGGCTCAAGCTGATGGAAAAATGCCCCAGCGAGCCATCCGCGCGCCGTGCCCGCAACTCCAGGTTGTCCACCTGTTGCCCGTGCGCGGTGGTTTCCAGCGCCCCTTCAAAATCCCTTCGGTGAGAACTCTCCACCCACTCCACCAGCCGGTGCCCGATCAATTCATCCTTGCGATACCCGGCTTCATAACACCGCCGGTTCGCATAACTGATGAGTCCAGCGGTATCGAGCACCAGGATCATGCTCTGGGTGGTATTGAGAATTTTTTGATTAAAGTCGCGTTCTCGCTGCAACTGCGACTGAAACATCTTCTGTTCCGTCACATCCAGCATCAGTCCACGGATCTGCACCACGTTGCCCATCGGGTCGCGCACCGCGCTGATGTTTTGCAGCGTATGCAGCAGCCCGCCATCCTTCTTCCGCAATGTCTCTTCGTAGTTCCGCAGCGCGCCGTGCTCCGCAATCGCCTTCGCCAGCCGCTCTTTTGCCGCTGGTGTGGGATAAAGATGTGCGCTTACGTCCGCCCGCAACAACTCTTCCGCCGACTCATATCCCAGCATGCGCACCAGCGCATCATTCACGTCCAGGAATTGCCCTTCCGGCGATGCGAAAAACAACCCCTCCTGAATGCTGTCGAACAGTTCGCGGTACCTGCGCTCTGCTTCCCGCCGGTCGGTAATGTCCTTCAATACATGGATGGTGCGCGACTCTTCTTCGCTCACCCCTCGCGTCCGCGAAGTGGACACCAAAAACGTCCGCCCCACGCTCGTCGCGATATATTCCTCGCGCGCCTCACGCGTATCACGGCAGAAGGGGCAGGGAAGCGCGCTGCCGGTCTCAGCGATGTGCCGCAAGCTGCTGATCGGTTCGCCCACCAGCGCCGCCGGAGGAATCCCCAAGTGCGTCGCCAGCGAGCGGTTCGTGCGCACAATCTTCCACGCCTGGTCGTGCACCGCGATGTAATCGCTGATCGCGTCGATATCCTCCACCCACTGCTTCTTCGACCGCTCGAGTTGCGAAAACCGCCGCACCTTTTCCATCGACAGCGCCGCGTGGCTCGCCAGTGCCGAAAGCAGTCTCTCCTCACTTTGCGAAAACGCCGCCTGCTTCCGCACCAGGCACAGTGTTCCCATCAATTCGCCGTCGCTCGCGTAAATCGGATAAAACGCGATGTGCCGTCCCGCGCGTCCCAACGGCTGGGTTTCCAACCCGGGCCGTTTTTGCCGCAGGCTTTCCGCCAGCCATTCGCGCTCTTTGGCACTTGCCGGATAGTCGGCTCCTCTCGTGTAAATCTCCACGCGGTTTCCGGCAATCTCCCCAACCGCGGCCCAATGCGCGCCTAGCATTTCCGCCGTGCGCGCAGCAAATCCCCGCAAAAACTCGGGCAGCACCCGCGAATTAGCGGCTTCCACGGCCAGTTCCATCAATTCCTGGGAATAGTCGTGCTTCGGCCGGGCCGAGGCTTTCCGGCCGGGGGCGGCCGCCGGGCCGCGCGCGGAAATACGCTTGCGTTCACGCATAAGGGGCTTACGGGCTTTGCATGCGTCTCAAATTAAGAAGCCACGCGCATCCCACGCTACCCAGCAATCTCAATCTGAGTCAATGGAACTTCCCCTTTTTGACGCGCACTCGTTACCCCGCAAGATTGGTCTTCTGGTTGGCATGTCTCAGCTCTGAGACCCCTGGACCTCCTTCCTCCGGCCGAATGAGACATTCTCGGGAGATTCCTTTGTGCCTTTCCAACTCGCCTTATCCCCTAACCGCCTGGAATGAAGTGCCTTAGCGGCTTCGAAAGCAGAATCCCCGGCTGCGCATTCTGGCCCGCTGTCTTGGCCCTGCACTTGCCTTTCTTCCCGTGGGGTACTTTCCCACTCGGAGGAGGGTGTCGTCGCAATGCAATTCAAATGGAGCAAGAAGCTGCTCGCCGTCGCCACGGCAACTCTATTCGCCGTATCGCTGGCATTCGCACAACAAACCGTAGTCGAAGAAGGCAAGCGCAAGGTAAAGACTCGAGTCACGCCGGCAGTTCCCGAATTGGCTCGCCGCATGAACATCACCGGCAAGGTCAAGATCGAAGTGGTCATCGCTCCCGACGGCCACGTGAAGACCTCCCGCGCTTTGGGTGGACATCCCGTCCTGGTCCAGAGCTCCCTCGAGGCCGTTAAGGACTGGAAGTTCGAGCCCGCGCCGGAAGAGACCACCCAGATGGTCGAGTTCGACTTCCGTCAGTAGAACGAGCTGGGGATCTGTTCTGAACCGATATTTTTCAATCCGTTTGGCTTTGGGGTGGAGGAAGTGACGCAATGACTATCGGAAAACAGCTTTACAAGAGCTTCGGAACCATCATCCTGGCGCTCCTGTTTCTTCTCATCGTTGACATCGGCTCCATCTGGAAGGCTCGCTCGGCCGGCAATGACGTCGCCAACACTCTGGAGAGTGTTCGCACCACCGAAGCCGTGCGCTACCAGATCATGCAAAATCGCCTGAATCTCAACAATTTCCTGCTCAGTGGCGATCCCCGCGACGAGGACAAGGTCAACAAGGGCTTTACCGAGTTGACCGACATCATCAAGAGCGGCCAGTCGCAAACCAGCAATGACTTTCTGCGTACCGCGCTCATTCAGGTGGAAAGCACCGAAGCGAGCTGGGCGGACAACTTTGCCAAGCCCCTCCTCGCCAAGCGCCACCAGGTAGATTCCGGTGACGCAACGGTTTCCGATCTTCAGATCTTCTACCTGCAGAAAGACCCCGCCTCCTGGCTCACCAAGTCTTCCGCCGTTCTGGACGAGGCCAATACCAACATTGAAAAGGCGCTGGTGCAGTCCGAGAAGGCGGCTTCGCTTGCCAGTGCCCTCAGCTTCATCATCATCACCCTGGGGACCCTGGCGGCCATTGGCTTTGGACTCTGGCAAGCCGTGCGCACTGCGAAATCCATCACCGAGCCTTTGCAGCACCTCATCACGGTCGCCCAGGAAATCGGCAACTCCGGTGACCTCGACCAGAACATTGACATCCACCGCAACGACGAAATTGGAGCCCTCGCCACCACCTTCAACAACATGGTCGCCTACCTGAAAGAAATGGCCAGCGTCTCCATGGCCGTCGCCGAAGGCGATCTCACCGTGGAAGTCACGCCGCGCTCCAAGCGCGACACCCTCGGTAATGCCTTCATCCGCATGTCTCACGGCTTGCAGGAAATCGTACGCTCTACGCGTGACTCCGCCTCGCAAGTCTCCGCCGGCAGCAACCAGGTCGCCGGCGCAGCCGACGAGTCCGCCAAGGTCAGCGTGCAAGCCTCCTCCGCCATCGAAGAAGTCACCAGCACCATGCACGAGATGAGCATCAACGTGCAAAACGTCGTCAAGAACACCCAGGTTCAGGCGTCCAGCGTGGCCGAGACTTCCGCTTCCATCGATCAGATGGTCACCTCGATCCAGCGCGTCGCCGACACCGCAAAGGTCCTCCTCGATATCGCCAACCGCTCCCGCGAGGAAGTCCTCACCGGCATCCAGACCATGGAGAAGACTACCGACGGGCTCAACCGCACGAATCGTGCCATCCAGTCTTCCGCGGAAATCATCAACATTCTTGGCCACCGTGCCGACGACATCGGCAAGATCATTGAAGTCATCGATGACCTCGCCGAACAGACCAACCTTCTTGCGCTGAACGCGGCCATCGAAGCCGCGCGCGCCGGCGAGCACGGTCTCGGCTTTGCGGTCGTCGCCGACGAAGTCCGCAAGCTGGCCGAAAAATCCACGCAATCCACCAAGGAAATTGCCGACTTGATTCAGAGCATCCAGCGGGAAGCGCGCCAGGCCGTCGAGAACATGGAGCACAGCACGCGCATCGTTGAGGAAGGCCTCAACCTCGGCAACGATCTTGGCAGCGCCTTGCACAAGATTTCCGACGTCGTCACCGAAGTCTACAAGTTCTCTCAGGAAATCGGCGCCGCCACTAACGAGCAGTCCGTCGGCTCCGCGCAGATTGCCAAAGCTACCAACCGCCTTACGGAAATCACCCAGGAGATCAACTCCGCCGTCGAAGAACAGGCTTCCGGCGCTCAAGCCGTCGTCCGCGCCATGGACAAGATGCGCGAACTGGTCCAGCAGTCAGCCTCCAGTTCCACCCAGTTGTCCGCCGCCGCCGAGCAGATGCTCAAGCTTTCCCGCAATTTGCTTGACACCATGGATCGTTTCGTCATCGATCGCGCCGCGCAATTGCGTCGCCACCGCGAAGTTCCCGCTTTTCGCCGCCGCGCGGTTGCCGAGGAGTCCGGCGATTACGAATACGCGGAACTGACGCGCTCGTAAGCGGAGAAACTGCATGGAGAAAGAACTCCAAATCGTCGGCTTTCGCATCGGGAACGAGACCTACGGCGTACGCATCGGTTCCGTTCGCGAAATCGTGCGCGTTCCGGAAATCACTTCCGTTCCCAGCGCACCGGATCTCGTCGAAGGCGTCATCAATCTCCGCGGAAAAATCATCCCCGTGATGGACCTGCGGAAGCGCTTTGGCACCGCCGCGCCTCAACCCGACAAAAAGAACCGCATTCTCGTGGTGGAGCTGGAAAACAAGCTCGTCGGCTTGATCGTCAGCTCCGCCTCCGAAGTTTTAAAAATTCCGCCCTCCGAAATCGAGGCCCCCGGCTCCGTGTTTGCGGAAGGCGAGTCCAATTACGTAACCGGAGTCGGCAAGCTCAAGGGACGCCTCATCATCCTTTTGGATATTGCCCGGCTCCTGCGCCAATCCGATTACCGGAAGCTCGAGGAGGCCGTGGAACCCGTCGCGCTCTCCCGGTAAGGCCCGGAGGCGTCACCCGCGCGGTTTCCGCAACACCCGATATGGGCACGATCACAGCGCAGATTCAGCTCACCGACGCGGAACTCAAGCTCCTTCAGACGCTCGTCTATCAGGAATGCGGCATGTTTTTTGATGAACGCCGCTCCCATTTCCTGAAAGACCGCTTGCAGCGGCGTCTCAAGGCCTGCAACCTCGATTCGTTCTATAGCTACTATCGCCTGCTAACCAGCCGCGAAGGCCGCACCGAGCTCGCCATGCTGCTCGAGAACCTCACCGTCAACGAAACCAGCTTCTTCCGGAACCGTCCGCAGCTCGACCTCTTGCAGAAATCTGTTCTTGAAGAAATCCTTAAGCACAAGCAGGAGCGACGCGACTGGAATCTTCGCGTCTGGAGTGCCGGTTGTTCCACCGGCCAGGAAGCTTATTCTGTCGCCATCCTCATTTGCGACGCCCTCGCCTACTACTATTTGCGCAATCCCTTGCCCTTCGAAATGCCCTCTCCAAAGCCGCTGATTCCCCCACCCTGGAAGCTCGAAATAGTCGCCTCCGACATCAGTTACGCCAGCTTGCGTACCGCCCAGGAAGGGATTTACAACGAGCTTCAGATGGAACCGGTGGATTACACCACACGCCTTCGCTACTTTGAAAAAGCTGGCGACAAATATAGCGTTCGTCCTCAGCTCAAAGAAGTCGTCCAGTTCGACTTCCACAATCTCAAAACCGAATTCCTGCCCCGCCGCAACGACATCATTCTCTGCCGCAACGTCATGATCTATTTCGACGAAGCCGAGCAAAAGCGCCTGATCGAGAAATTCTGGCACTGCTTGAATCCCGGCGGCTTCCTTTTTGTCGGCCACGCGGAAAGCCTCTTTGGTCTGACCCAGAAATTCCGCATGGTCCACGAAAACAACGGCACCGCTTACAAACGCATCGAGGTGGCTTCTTGACCTTCTTTCCCGATGACCGGGGTGCGGAGCTTCGCGCGCTCTTCTTTGAGAGCGCCAGCGAGCTGTTGCAGACCATCAACGATGCCGGTCTGCAACTCGAGAAGCATCCTGCCGATGAAGAGCTCATTCGTAGCGTGCGCCGCGCTGTCCATACGCTCAAGGGCGACTCTGCCGCTTGTGGTTTCTCGAACCTCAGCGAGATGGCCCATGAACTCGAAGATGTGCTATCTCCGCAGGTGGGCCTTTGCCACGGTAAGCAGCTCGCCGAGGTCGTTCTCTCCGCCGTGGATACCTTCGAAAGCATGCTTGCCGCTTACCACAAGCAGCTTGAGCCTCCTGCGCCCGCGCATCTTCGCTCTTTGATTCAGGATTTGCTGCACGACTCGGATGATCTGCAGGCCGCCGCAGGCTCGGCCCCGGGTACTGTTCCCGCGCGCTTTGATTGGAGCGAGTACGAGCGCCTGATGATTTCCGAAGCGCTCTTGCGCGGCGACAGCGTTTACAATATTGCCCTGCGTATCGATCCGAACAGCTCGATGCGCGCCGCTGCCTTTCAGTTAATTCGCAACGTGCTGCACGCTTGCGGCATCGTGATTGCCCTCCGCCCTGAGGACAATGTGGCGGCCGCATCCGTCGAAATCGTCGAAGCCTCCATTTCGAGCAAGCATCCCGTTGATCACATCGCCCATCGTTGCAAGATTCCGGCCGTAGTCTCGGAAATTCGCATGGAAGCCGCCGAAAGCTCGGCCTCCAGCGAACACGACCTTCTCGGCGATCTCATCGAAGCCCAGGCCGCACAAATTACCGCGCGCACAACTCCATCGGCAGAGCCAGCCGCGGCGCCACAGGCGGCCCCAGCCGCTCCCGCTGCTGCCTCTTCTGCCGTTGCCGCGGTCACGGAAAGCTCTTTGCGTGTGGAAGCCGCACGCATCGACGCGGTTATGAACCTCGTCGGCGAACTCATCATCGGCAAGTCCATGCTCCACCGCACCCTTTCCGAATTCGACGTCAACCACGCGCGCGACCCTATCCGCGTGAAACTCGCCGAGGCGTTGGCCTTCCAGTCCCGCGTTCTCGACGAACTTCATAAATGCGTCCTGAAAATCCGCATGGTGCCCGTCGAACAGCTCTTCCGCCGCTTTCCTCGCGTCGTCCGCGATATCGCCAAGCTCTGCGGTAAGGACGTTGCCTTGGAAATTTCCGGTGAGCATACCGACCTCGACAAAGGCATTCTCGACGCCCTCTCCGAGCCGTTGACTCACCTCGTCCGCAACGCCGTGGATCACGGGATTGAGCCGGTCGACGAACGCCTCAGCGCGGGTAAACCCGCTCGCGGCAGCATTTTCCTCAACGCGCATCATCAGGGCACACAGGTGGTCATCGAAATTCGCGACGACGGCCGCGGCATCGACCTCGAACGCGTCCGCCAGCACGCTGTTCGCAGCGGTCTTGTCAAGGCCGACGATGCCCCGCGCCTCGGCGACCAGGACGTCTTGAATTTGATCTTCGAGCCCGGCTTCAGTACCGCCGCCGAAATCACCGAAGTCTCCGGCCGTGGCGTGGGTATGGACGTTGTACGCACCGTGCTCGATCGTTTGAAGGGCACGGTCCATGTAGTTTCCACCCCCGGTAAGGGTACTTCCATTCAACTCCGCGTTCCGCTTACCCTTGCTAGCATTCAGACTCTGTTGTTCCGCGTTGGCGGACGCCTCTTCGCCGTGCCGCTTTCCGCTGTCGTCGAAATCACACGCATTCAGGACCAGGAAATTCACCAGGTGGACAAGCGCGAGGTGCTCCGCCTGCGCGAGCAGATCCTCACCCTTGTCCGCCTCAACCAGATGAGCCGCATTCATCCCGTGGAAGCGCCCAACTCGAAAAAGACTAAAAATTTTGTCGTCGTTATCGGTCTCGCCGAAAAACGATTTGGTCTCGTTGTAGACAGTCTTGTCGGCGAGGAAGAACTGGTAATCAAGGCTCTGCCCAGCGAAATCGTCACCAGCGACCTCGTCAGCGGCGCTTCCATTCTCGGCGACGGCACCGTGGTCCTGATTCTCAACGTTCCGGCAATTCTTTCGCGCTTGTCACGATCCCTGCCCCTCGGAGCCATCGCATGAAAGATCGCGTGCGAGTTCTGGTCGTCGACGATTCCGCCCTCATGCGGAAGTTGATTCCCCTCATCCTCGAGCGCGATCCGGACATCGAGGTCGTCGGCACGGCCATGGATGGCGCCTTCGCTCTTCGCAAAATCGCCGAACTCCAGCCCGACGTTGTCACACTCGATCTCGAAATGCCCCGCATGGACGGCCTAGAGACGCTGCGCATGATCATGCGTGGCGCGCCCCTTCCGGTCATCGTTTTCAGCACCCACTCGAAAGAAGGCGCCTATTCCACCTTCAAAGCTCTCGCACTTGGCGCTATCGATTTTGTTGCCAAGCCCACGGATGCGGCCGCCGGTAATCTGGAACCGGTCGCCCGTCAACTAGCTGAGAAAATCAAAGTTGCCAAGCGTGCTGGCGGGCCCAAGGCCATGCCCAAGCCACCGCAGGCGCCGCCCAAATCTTCCCGAAAACACGCGCGGCCCTCGGTGCCGCCTAACCGCATCATTGCAGTTGGTATCTCCACCGGCGGCCCCAACGCTCTGCAATATTTACTCTCGCAATTTCCTGCGGACTTTCCCGCGACCTTCGTCATCGTTCAACACATGCCCGAAGGCTTCACGGACATGTTTGCGCGCCGCCTCGACGAATGTTGCGCCCTGGAGGTACTGGAAGCGCATTCCGGTGACCTGCTGGTTGCTGGACGCGCCCTCATCTGCCCCGGCAACCGACACATGATGGTCCGCCGCATGCCTCGTGGCGATATGGTGGTCCTCTCCGATTCTCCTCCCATTAACGGCCACCGGCCCTCCGCGGATGTGCTGTTTCATTCCGTGGCCCAGGAATTTGGTCTCACTTCGGTTGGCGTCATCATGACCGGGATGGGCGAGGACGGTGCTGAAGGCATCGGCGCCATTAAGTCGTCCGGAGGTATAACCGTCGCCCAGAGCGAAGAAACTTGCGTGGTCAGTGGCATGCCGCGCGCAGCCGTCCAGCGTGGTTACATTCAGAAGGTCATTCCTCTCGATGGCCTGGCCGCTTATCTCATCCAGAATTACGGTATGGATCGCAACACCGGCGAAAAGGCAGATGGTTCGGAAAAATCGGAGAAGCAGGAGAAAGGCGAAAAGGTTCCCATTTCTGCTCCGCGTGGTTAACTCCGCGGAGCGATTAGGAGATGTTTTATGGCACAGTTTGCACCGCTACTTCGCAAAGATCAGCGACCCGTTCGCTATCTGGTCGTCGACGATTCCGTCTTCGCACGCAAGAACATCATGAAGATGATCGAGATGTTCGGCGGCGAAATCGCCGGCGAAGCCGGTGACGGCCTCACGGCCATTGCCGAGTTCAACCGCACCAAACCGGACATCGTGCTCATGGACATCACCATGCCGCAGATGGAAGGCATCGAAGCGGTCGAGCGCATCGTCCGCCAGCACGCTGATGCGCGCATTGTCATGGTCTCTTCGGTCGGCTACCAGGAAAACATTCTTGCCGCCTTGCAGAAGGGCGCCAAGCATTTTGTCCAGAAACCAGTGAAGCCCGAGGTCCTCTACGAAATCCTGCGTTACGTTCTCGGAGACGATCCAAATGCCGCCGGCGCGCCGGTTGCTCTGGCGGGGGAGCGCGAAGCATGAGAATGGAACTCATTCAGCCGTTCATCAACGCCGCCGATGCCGTCTTCGCGGAGGCCTTGCAGGCCGCCACACGGATCGGTGACCTTTCCATGGACGAGGATACCTATCGCCGCAAAGGCGTCGCCGCGCTGATCGCCATCAAGGGCGACATCGAAGGCCGCGTCATTCTGGATCTCGCTCCGGACGTCGCCATGCGCGTGGCGAGCCAGTTGGCCGGCGCGGAACTGCCTGAGAGCGAGCAGACCATTCGTGAAACCGTCTGCGAACTCGCCAACATGGTCATCGGCAACAGCGTCACGCTTCTTAACGACCAGGGTTTTCGTTTCAAGGTCCTCCCGCCGGAGATTCACATGAGCGAAGCCGGCCTTGCCGGCAGCGTGGACACGGAAGCCATGGTCCTTTGTATTGAAACGCCCTGCGGCGAAATCTATCTCAACATTGCCATGCACTATCTCCATCGCCGCCGCCGTGAACAGGCGTCGGTGCCGGCTCTCGATTAGTCGGGCGGCGCTTGTAGTACACTCCTCTCGCGTGTGCTTAGCGGATTTTTCCACAAGCATCGGCGGAGGCGCATGTCTATCCGTTATTTTTCTTCCTTACTGTTTTTTTTAATTTGTTCCGCGCTTCTTTCCGCGCAAACGCCGGTCTCTCCTGATACGCCCGAACCCGGCTCCATCGAAGAGATCTCCAAAGCCACCACCGAATCTTACTTTCTTTCTCCCTGGGTCTCTTATCTTCCGGCCTCTTCTAGTGTTCCTTCTCCTCGCGCCTTCTTCGGCCGCATCATGGGCGCTCCTGGTGAGTTCGTCGACTCTTCCAAGTCCTACGCCTATTGCCGCGCTCTTGCCGCTGCCTCTCCCCGCGTTCGCGTCTTCACCATCGGCAAGTCGGAAGAAGGCCGCGACATCATTCTTCTTGCGATCGCCGACGAAAAGGGAATTGCCGCACTCGATCAACTCAAATCCGCCACTGCCACTCTCGCCGATCCGCGCAAAATCAGCCTCACTGCAGCTGAACAGCTCATCGCCGACTCCCGGCCCTTCTACTATCTCAACGCCGCCCTTCACTCTGACGAAACCGGCTCAGCCGAATCCGTCCTCGAACTCGCCTATCGCCTCGCTGTTTCCGAACAACCCATGATTCAGCGTATCCGCGAAAATCTTGTCATCCTCATCAATCCCGTTTCCAATCCCGATGGCCGCGACAAACAGGTCGAATGGTTCTATCGCTACCTCAAGGGCAAAATCGATCGCGCCGCTCTACCACGCCAGTCTCCCCCTTATTGGGGCAAATACGTCTTTGTGGACATCAATCGCGACGCCCATCAGCTCACCCAGGAAACCACCAAGGCCGTGGCCCGCATGTTCTTCGACTGGCACCCCACGGTCCTCCACGATCTTCACGAAGGCGAGCCCTTTCTCATGAGTTGGAACGGCACTGGACCCTACAACCCTAACGTCGACCCCATCACCTTCACTGAATTCCTCGCCCTCAGTTTTCACGAAGTCGAGACCATGACAGGTCTCGGCATGCCCGGTGTCGCCACCTGGAATTTCGGAGAAAGCTTCTCCGAACTATTCCTCGATTCCGTTGGCATGAACCACAACGCCATCGGCCGCGGTTACGAAACATTCGGCAATGGCACCGCCGAAACGCTCACCCGCTTTCTCTCCCCCGAGGAAACTTCGCGAGAGTGGTACCGGGCTCTTCCTCCCCCGCGCGACAAAGTCTCCTGGTCCGCCCGCGACAACGTGAACTACAACGAAACCGGCGCCCTCGCCGCACTCGACTACGTCGCCCAGAATTCCCACGCCTTCCTCCGCCATTTCTACGAAAAGGGTCTGCACTCCTATGAGAAAGGCCTCAACGAGCCGCCCTTCGCTTTTCTCATTCCCGAAGATCAAGGCGATCCGGCGCGCGTGGCGCAGCTTGTTTCCCGCTTGATGAGCCAGCACATCGAAGTCGCCCGCGCGAACACCGACATTCATCTTGTGGATGGAAACTATCCTGTCGGCACCTACGTTGTCCGCCTTGATCAGCCCTATCGCAACTACGCTGTCGATTTGCTTAGTCCACAGCAGTTTCCGAAAAACGGCATGGAACCCTACGACGACGTCTCCTGGGAGCTTCCTGCCAACTATCACCTCCAGGCCTTGCCCACCGCGGATGCTTCCGTACGCAACGCATCGCTCACTTTGCTCGCCGAGCCGCCTAAACCGCATGGCAACGTCTCCGGTTCTGGCCCAGTTTTTCTTTTGAAAGATTCTGGCCAGGAGAGCCTGCTGGCTGCGCGTTATCGCCTTTCGAATTTCCAGATCACAATTGCCGAGCGCCCCTTCCACGCGGGCGATATGGACTATCCGCCGGGTTCGTGGATTCTTTCTGCGCAATCAGGCCTTGCCGGTGCGCTCCAAAAGACAGCTTCGGAATTGGGTCTCAGCTTCGCTTCGGTCACATCTGTGCCGGACGTCCCCCGCCATCTCGCCAAAACCCCGCGCCTCGGTGTGTGGGTTCCTTGGGCCGATACCGATTCCATCGGCTGGCTCCGCTATTCCCTTGATCAGCGCAAAGTCCCCTACATTTATCTTCGCGATGAAGACATTCGCGCCGGCCATCTCAACGACAAAATCGACGTCCTTCTCTACGGCCACGTGGACCTGGAACTCCCCGAACAAATCGAAGGTCTCCCCAAGCGCTGGAGCCCCATGCCCTTCAAGAAAACTCCGCAAACGCCAAGCTTCGGCACACCCGCCGAATCCGACGATATCACCGGCGGCATCGGTTACCGCGGGCTCGCGCAAATCCAGGAATTCGTCGAACGCGGCGGCCTCTTTATCACTCTGGGCAGCGGCTCCACGATCCCGCTCGAGGCAGGCATCGTGCGTGGGGTTCGCCGCGATTCCGGCGGTGTCCCGCGCAGCACGCAGGGAGGAGGGGCCGAATCCGCCGCGGCCGCTCAGGAAGCTTTCACACGCACGCCGGGCGCGCACATCCGCGTCACCTTTGACCGCCCGGATCATCCCATTGCCTACGGTTATGCGCCGCACACCTGGGTTTTCCGCCAAAATTTTCCTCTCTATGCCACGCCGCGAAGCTGGCTGCGCATGGCCTATTGCACCACGTGTCTCGATGGCCCGATCGACAACCGCACCGTGGTCCTTGAATGGGGGGATCCCACAAATGCGTCCATGTTGGTCAGTGGCCAGATCTGGGGAGAAGGGAATTTAAAAGGCCGGCCCGCGATTCTCGATTCCCCGGTCGGCAACGGTCACGTGGTCACATTCAATTTCAATCCAATGCACCGCGACCTCAATCGTGGCGATCAGCGCATGCTCTGGAACGCCATCCTCAACTGGCAGGCCATTCTGGCGGCCCCACAGGAACCTGCAAGATGAGAAAGGTGGGCGGAGTAGTCGAGCTGACACTTTCCCAGATTTAAGGACTTATAGCTTATGGCTTTCGGCTAATAGCAGACGGTTGATGGCTAACAGCTGCTCTTTCATTCCGGCGGCCTCAAATACGCCGCTCCGTGCCGCACCAATCCTGCCGCAGTGATGGGCTGCGAAAACACGATACGGATCGGCACAAAAATCGCCCCGGCGCCTGGCGTGTACGGCACCGCCACTTCCATGCGCGTTCCTTCCGGATACTTGTTCCGGCTTCGGAAACTGATCCCGCCCTTCGACAAATCCTCGCAAACCACCACCTCTTCTTGAAATCCGCGTTGCCGGATGCACGCCAGCACACGCGCCTTAACACGTGTGCGATTCCGCCGTGGCAGTACGCGTTCCTCCACTGCCGCCCGGGCCGGCAGCGCCTCCGGCGCTCGGCTGTCCTCATGCGCCTCTACCCAAATCGAAGGGGCATCGCAGTGCCGGCACACCCGCGCGGCGCACCGTCGTACTTCAAACGACTTCAACTCCATCTCGTTCAGGTAAACTACCTCGCGCCTCTCGCAGAAGCTGCATTCCATCAGCATGCGGGCCAGCGCATCTTCGGCTTGCTGCGGCGGGGGAAAATCGATCTCCCAGAAATCGCTCCTGGGTTCGAGCATCGTAATGGCGTACAAAAAACCTTCCGCCTCGCGGTCGATCTCCGCCACAATCTTCGCCCGCGCCGTCTTCACCGCGTCTCCTTCCAGCTTGCGCTGCAGGATCAGCTCTTGCCCGGCAGACAGCTTTTCCTGCAAGCGGATCACTCCACCATTGCGGCTCACCAGCAGCGATTCAGCGGCTTTTCGTGTAGCCGTGCCTTCGCCGTTCTGCCAGGAAGCTTCCACCTCCAGCCGCAGCGTGACCCGGTCACTTTGGCGAATTCCTTGGGCGCGCATAATCCAACTCAGGCTAGCACGCCCCATACACTCCGTTTTCTCGAGCTACCGCCCCGCATGTCGTACCCACTAATAACCAGCCGGCATGCTGGCCTCTGCGGTTTACCCTTACGCGCCGATTCGGCCCCGTGACGTATTCATCGGTCCCTTATTGGGGCAAACTCGTACCTAGTAGAAGTTTGCACACGGCTTCTTGCGGCCCCTTTTTTGGGTGCCTAACGTGAACAAGGTCATCTCCATGGCTGATCGCAAGGGTTCTACCTCCGGGGTTGCGGGTGTACGCGACCGCCGCTACGCCATCCGCTTTCCTTTTGCCGCTGATGTCGAGCTCATTGATCTGGAAACCGGCCAGCAAGTGGAGGGTGTAACCTCTGATATTTCCCATGGAGGGTGTTTCGTTTGCACCAGCAAGCCCCTTCAAGTGAATGCCCGCGCCCGCATGAAGCTCTCCCGCAAAGGTCAGGCTCTGGAAGCACTCGTTGTGGTCCGTATCGTCAAGCTGCGGGTCGGCATGGGCATCGAGTTCTTCGACCTCGAGCCTCCCAACAACGAAATCCTCACCTCCTGGATCCAATCCCTCACCCGCGAGCGCTCCTAACCACTTGGTGCCGCACCCCTCGCCCTCCTGCGGGTTCTCTGCGTGCTCTGCGTTAAGCTTCTCTTTCTTTGCCACTCGCTGCCCTGAGCCTAAGCGAAGGTTGACTGGCCACTGCTTTTCTAGTGTGCCGTATCCATCGGATGCCGGCTCTTCTCATAGAACTCATTCTGTAACCTCGGGCTCTCCTCGTCCGCTTTCACAGCCCGGATCGCCCGCACGGCCGTATTGATCCAGGCTTGCAGGTCCGCTTCGCCGAATTCTTTCGTCGCCAACGATCCGTCGCCCGAATAATGATTCGGAAAGCGGGCGTACCACCAGATTCCCGCATATACGTTCTCTGGCAGCTTCTGCCGGCCTAAATCCGCGCCCGATTCCTGGTTGGCCCGGTCGACATGCGCCAGGTTGGGATGCGTAACCAGGACATCCGACGTTTCTCTCTCTCCTGCGTGCCAATCCGGGACCGCTCGTTCGGCTCCCTCTTTCTTCGGTATCGGGTGCCCCCGTTGCACATACACGACATAATCGTGCGGCGAATCGAGTTGTGTCTGCGCGAAATACCCCAGCAAATTCTCGTTGCCGCCGTGGCCGTTGACGATAAGCACCTTCTTGCAGCCATTGCGCGCCATTTCATCGGTTGTGGCCTGCAGCAGTTTCAGCTGCAGATCAGTGTTGTAGGCCATCGTCCCGGGCTCATGCCGCGCCTCCGCGATCTGTCCGAAATAATATTCCGGGAAAATCACGGCATACTCTTGTTGTGCGGCATGTTCCGTCACGTAACGCACGTTCAGCAGGTCCGTTCCCAGCGGCAGATGCGGCCCGTGCTTTTCCAGGATGCCAAACGGCAGCAGGCACGTCCCTTGCGCCTTGGCGATGGCTTCGCGAAACTCCTCCGCTGTCAGCTCCTCCCACTTCGTGGAAAGCTTCGTTTGTCCTTGCGCCCAACCTATTGCCACTATTATCCAAACCAGAATCCCGAGTGCCCAACGCCACATGTCCGCCTCCTGTTCGTGCGCAGAAATTGTAACGTAGCCGGCACCCTCGGGGCGCTTTTGTAGCGGCCGCCTTCTGAGGCGGGCATCTTGTTTCGAATTTTCAGGGATATCGCCGATGGAGTTCTAACGCATTGCAGTCATGGCGGCTGCCCTGTACGGCGGAATCAGCGTCAGAAACGGATGCATCGAACAATCAAACTTCCACGCCTTTCCGGCGCTGCGCATCCCGGAAATGCCAACGATCGAAGTGCACCTTCTGCCCGGACAAAGGGACCAGGGCGGCATCGGCGAACCCGGCGTGCCTCCCATGGCTCCGGCCGTCTCTAACGCCATCTTCGCCGCCACCGGCAAACGTGTCCGCAAACTTCCATCAAACAGGAAATTCCTTCCCGCCTGAACGTTTCTCCCAAACTAGGACGTTGTCATCCTGAAGCCGCGCCGTCTGTGGGTGGAAGGATCTCATCGCAAACTTCAAGTAAAGGAAAGTGGGTGGCGACTTGCTACTTAGGAAAGGCTCGTGACCGGAGGAAGCTCAACACTCGCTGCAGGCGCCGCCTTAGCCAGATCCACTTCAAACACACGCACCGGCTCCGGAAACCCTTTTGCGGAGATCGCAGGTAGCGCATTGAGCGAAAGCGTTCCTTCCAGTTCCGTGGCCACTGCTTGCGAAACCAGAATCTGCCCCGATTTGGCCGCCGAACACAACCGCGCCGCCAGGTTCACGCTGCGTCCGATGGCCGTGTAATCCTGCCTCTCCTGGCTGCCCATGCTCCCCACCACTACTTCTCCGACGTGAATCCCAAAGCCGATTTCCGTCCCGGCCTTGCCGGCAAAACGTGAGCTCAGCCTGCAAAGAATCTCAATGGAGGCCTCCACCGCGCGGCGGCAGCGGTCCGGTCCCGAAAACCAGGCGAACATCGCGTCGCCGACGAATTTGTCCACATCCCCTCCATGGCTGCGCACCACGTCGGCCTCGATTCCCAGGACTTCATTCAGACGCTCAATCACCAGTGCGGGGTCGCGATCTTCGGAAAAAGCCGTGAACCCGCGCACGTCGGAGAAAATCAGCGCCAGCCATTTGCGCTCGCCTGCCGGGTTTGCCGATCCGCCCTGCTCCAGCATTTGTACCGTGGTTCGCGACATGTACTTGACCATCGCATAACGTTGTTGCAGCCCGCGCGCCATGTCCATGAACGCTCTTGAAAGCTCGCCGACTTCATCATTCGCTTCAAAGCGGCTCGCATCCGCGGACCGCAAGGATTCAATCGCGTCAAATTTGCCCTGCTCGATATCTCGCGCCGCGCCGGCAAGCTTCACAATCGGCGTGGAAATCGGTCCGGAGAAGAAGATTCCCAGGCCAATGCCCAGCAGCAGTGCGGCTAACGCCAAAGCCGCCAGAAGCTCTTCGAGAATACGGAATGGTTTTAACCGCTGCGTGACCGATTCCATCAGCGCCATGTGCAGCCCCGCGGGATTGTGCTCCACCATCCCGGTGTCGGCCACAAGCACTTCTTCGAGTTCGTATTCTCCCTTCGGAGTGCTAACATCCAGCGGCCGCCTCAGGTCCGGCTGCCCATCAAATATCTTCGTTAGCGATGCGCGCAGCGCGGGATCGCTGACTCCCAGGACGTGCGCCTGGTTGTGCTCGTCTTCCTGCCAGAAAACCACGTCAACTCCGGAGCGCAATTTCGCTTCCGCCGCGATGCCGTCATCTTCTTCGAAACCAATGTTGAGAAATCCCAGAAGCCCGTCTATGCTCCTGCCGGGCCCCATGATCGGGGCCGAAAAAATGCGATACACAGCTTTGTCGGGTCCAGTCCAAGTGGTGATCTCCGGAGTCCCCGAGGACGCCTCGCTCACATCTGCGAGCCGCCAGGCAAGGATCTCCGGGTCGCAGACGGGGTGGTGCTGCACCGCGAAAGCCAGCACCGAGCCGTTGCGCCGTCGGATGGAAAGATAATCCAGCTCATGATCGTCCTGCGCCTTCCTGTGGGATGCCTTCAGGATTTCCGAAATGGCCGCGCAAGCGGCGGCACGGTCACCACGTTCCAGTGCTCGTGCAACGGCTGGAGTCGCGGCCATGGTCGTTCCCTTGTATACATGAGACTGGTAGTGGCTGCGCTGCGCGAACGCAAACAATTCCCGGTTCGTCTCAAGTTGCTCTTGGACAATCGTGCGCACCTGCCGAAGGCTTTGCATCCATACCACTGCCAGCACGCTGGCGGTCAGTGCGCAGACCGATCCGCTGACCAGCAGAACCAGCTTGCTCCGGATGCTCAGATCGTTGAAAAATTTGCCCATTTCGTGAATGCTCAGCCTGGGAATTGCGTTCCAAGCAGGGCCATATATCGAAAATTACCATGCCAAGCGGAAATCCGCCCCGCGGGTGCGAAGCGTCTTGCTTTGAGTGCTATGGCCTCGGCGAGCACAAAGGGTACTAGTACTCTTTGTATTCGATTGAAACGAAAGCCTTACCTCCGACAGCAACTATTTATCCATTTTCGGGTTTTACCCATCAGGAAGCCGCCAAACGTCTTATAAATGGCGGACTCCTGGCCCAGCTTCCGGGCTGGGCCGCTTTTCAGGGGAAAAGAGTATGAACTTTAACCTTACCGGCAAACGCTACCTCGCAGGGTTCCTTGCTCTGGCCGGTTTGCTC
>Ga0126371_10001087_pt1 | contig 22769 bp, 20 predicted proteins | sample PanSoiMetaPlot_4_FD_110145 | JGI IMG/M metagenome (GOLD analysis project Ga0126371, IMG submission 110145) | Tropical forest soil microbial communities from Panama - MetaG Plot_4 | ecosystem: Environmental > Terrestrial > Soil > Tropical forest > Bulk soil | place: Panama | collected 2016-02-17 | reverse complement strand
GTATCGCATGCTTCCGGCGGAACTGGAGCGCGCGCTTCGGGATGGCAAGCAGAAAGGACGAAAGCCGATCGCGGTGGTGGCATCGGCGGGAACGGTTAACACCGGTGCGGTCGATCCGCTGCGAGCGATTGTGGAGATCGCTCATGCGCACGGCGTCTGGGTCCACGTGGACGGAGCCTACGGTGCGCTCGCAGCCATGACGGCGCCGGAGAAATTTGACGGTCTCGCGATGGTGGATTCGCTTTCTCTCGATCCGCACAAGTGGCTCTACCAGCCGCTCGATTGCGGATGCCTGCTGTATCGCGACGTCGAGAATGCGCGCAAGACGTTTCTCTACACCGGATCGTATGCGAAGCAGTTGAGCAGCGATCCCATCGAAGGCTTTGCGTTCTTTGAAGAGTCGATTGAGTTGTCGCGGCGTTTTCGCGGCCTGAAGTTGTGGCTTTCGCTGCGTTACCACGGCTTGGAGGGATTTCGTGCGGCGATTCGGGGAGATTTGGAACATGCGCAGCGTCTCGCACGCAACGTCGATGCAGAAGCTCAGCTTGAGCGGCTCGCGCCGGTGGAACTAAGCGCGGTCTGTTTCCGGCATGTGGTAAGAAAAGATGCGTTGGCGGAGGAGCGGAACCGATTCAACCTGGCCCTGCTCAAGCGGCTGATCGCTCGGGGACGCGTATATCTCTCGAATGCCGAACTCAAAGGGAAGTTCTGCCTGCGCGCGTGCATCGTGAACCATCGCACAACGGATGCGGACATCGACGCGGTTGTCCCTGAGGTGCTGGCAACCGCGGAAGAGATAACGCGTGGAGGATAGTAGGCCGGAGATTGCGTTCACCTGATCGACGAAGGTTTAAGCAGAGTTTCCTATGAACTTCGCGATCGGCCAGAGTTCGTTCCTTCCCGCTATTTCTTCTCCGGCACTGCTTCCATCAGCAACGCCAGCGATTTTTTCAAGCTGGCTTCTCCGGCCTCATATCCCTTGTAGTGTCCGAGGCGCACGACGACGAGGTCGTGTGAAGGAATGATCATCGTGTGTTGTCCGCCTGCTCCGTCCATGAAGTACGACTCTTTCGGGATCGGATAGGTGCCGTCGCCGTTGATCCAGAAAAATCCGCCGTAGATGGGTCGATGGTCGGCTTCCCACGCGGGCGCAACCATGCTCACGAACTTCGCGAATCCCTCTGGGAGAATTTGCTGGCTGTTCCACATGCCATCCTGCAGATAAAGGTTGCCGAGCCGCGCCCAATCCCGCGCGCACGCAAGATCGTAACCCTGCGCGAGAAAATCACCGTAGGGATCGGTCTCGATAATGAAGTGGCGAATGCCGATCTTGTCGAATAGCGCGCGGCGCGGAAACGACAGGTACTCTTCGCCGCGTTTTTCGACCGCGAGTCGGATCAAATAATTAGTGAGGACGGGATCGGTGTTGCGGTAGCGGCCCACGGTGTTGGGCGGCCATTGTTGCGGGCGCGTGGCCGCATAGTGAAACGAATTGACGCCACCGGTGTAGAGATAGAGGTGGTCTGGATAAGTGCCGTTCGGATCAAAGTCGGGATCAAGCGGCGCCTTGATGCGCAGCCCGCTCGACATCCGCAGAATATCCTCGATGCGAATCTTGGCGCGCGGATCCCCGGGGCCCTGCCATTCGGGAATCGGTGCGGGCTGGTCGAGCTTATAGACGCCCTGCTGGATCAGCAGGCCCAGCATCGTCGCCGTGAGGCTCTTTCCCATCGACCAGCTTTCAAGCGGCGTCTCTGCGGTGATGCCGTCGCCGTAGCGCTCGGCGATGATGCGACCCTTGTACGTTACGACGAACCCGGCAGTCATCGCGGAGGGAGCGAACGCGGCGTCGACGGCCCGCTCCAGTTTCGCGTTATCGATCTCGTGCGGCGAAGGAGCTTTGGAAAGTAGGTCGCCCATCGGCCAGGGTTGGGTGGCCGCGTCGGGCAGAGTGCTTTTGAGTTGGACGGGCTTGAAGTTGAATTCGTTTTTACCCGTTGGAAGCGTTACGCAACCTTGATCGCCGACGAAGCGCGCGACGCGCGTGATGCCATTCGGCATGGTGATGCGGACTTCCTTGTGATCACGATCGACGACGGGCTTGCCGACCTTCTTGCGCTCGTCATACGGAGAGACGAAGTAGCCGACGTTCTCAGCCGCAAAATCAGGGTCGAGCCCGGTGATGAAGACGGCCGAACACATGATCTGCGCGTAGCCAGCGGTGTTGTGCTCGAGCGGATCTCCCGGCGGCGGCACATAGGGCGTGTTGAGTTCGAGAGACTTGGCGCGTGCGATGAGGGCTGCGCGGGAGGGAAGCGTACTGGTGGCGGCGGCCGGCTTTGGCGCCTGCCGGGCGACAGCAGTTGCGCTCGCTAACAGCAACACAGCCAACTGATGAAGCAGGGTCATCGCGAATCTCCCCGGAATACTCGTCGGACCTTACGACTACTCTCGCACCCTCACCTGCACTCTGGTTCCTTCGGGCAGCTTTGTTCCCTCGATCACGATCACCCCGTCGCGCACGATGCCGGTGAATTCCTGGTGTCGCTGGGACGAGAGTTCTTTCATCGGAGCGGAATGTGCTCCGCGACCCATGCCTTTATCCATTGCCAGATTTGCCAGCCGGTCGGCTTCCTGGTTTCCCTCACGCAGCGTGTGTTGAATGGAGAACCAGTCGAGCCGATGGATCACTTCTTGCGCACGCCGATGGAGTTCCTGCAAAGCAGGACTCTTGACTTTGTATTCGCCACGAATTTGCTTCACCAGAAGCTCTGAGTCGCCCACTACCTTCAACGCTTTGTGTTCATGGGTAACTGCGTAGTCGAGTGCGGCGAGCAGTCCGTGGTACTCCGCGTAGTTGTTGGTCTGATGGCCAAGATATTCACTGAGCGTGGCGATCTTGCGGCCGGACTGATCAGTGATAACCACGCCATACCCCGCCGGTCCGGGGTTGCCGCGGGACCCGCCATCGATGTGTGCGATGAGATACGACTCGGGCGGAGCCTGGGACGAAAAAAGACTTCCAGAGGATGCACTGGGTTTCTTACGAAAGAACGAATGCGAAGGCATTCAGGAAGTGTACACGGGCCCGGTCAGGTGTCGGGGCTCAGGTCTCAGGTGTGAGGCGCGGTTCAGCGTCCGGCGGCCAGTCGCGTGGCCAGCCGTTGGGGAAGATTGGCGGCGAAGATGCGGTCCTGCGCGTTCTTCAGGTTGTAAGGCGCACGTTGAAACGTGACCGTCCACTTCTCAGTATCGAAGATCGCGAAGGCGGCACGCCAGTCCCCGTCGCGCGGCTGACCCACCGAGCCCGGGTTGATCAAGTAGCGCACATCGCGTTTGAGCAAGAACTTCGAGTCTTCGCTTTGCCCGACGGTCTTATAAGCGGGCCGGTAAGCGTCGCCCGCGGCGGTCTTGAACGAGAACGCACCCTGCAAGTGAGTGTGTCCGAAGAATGTGACCAGCACGGGCCGCGCCGAGAGCGGGCCGATCGCGTCGTGAAGCGTCACAACATATTCGTCTTCGTCCATGGGTGAACCGTGCACGAATTGAACATCGGGCACGTCCGGAATCTGGACGGGGCCTTGCGGCAAGCTGCGCAGCCAACCGAGATTTTCCGGGGTGAGTTGATCCCGCGTCCAGAGCGCCGCCAGTCCGGCGATGGGATTGAAATCCTTCAGGTCCATCAGTCCGCTGGACGCTTTGTCGTGATTGCCACGGACGAAGTACTTGCCCAAACTCCGCGAGCGGGCGATAACTTCATTCGGGCTCGCGCCGTAGCCCACGATGTCGCCAAGATTGACGACTTCATCAAAGGATCCAGCGGCAGCGATGCAGGCCTCGAGGGCGTCGAGGTTGCCGTGGATATCACTGAGAACCAGAATACGCATAAACCGAACGGGCAAAGGGGCGATTATACGCTGGATGTCCAGCCGTTAATCAATTGATTACCGGACAGCGAGCGTAGTGGCCCGGGGAAACCTCGATCAGGGCCGGAAAATTTTCGCGGCACGACTCGATTCGTTGCGCGCAACGCGGCTCAAACGGACAGCCGGGCGGCATCGCACGGGCTGAAGGAACCGTACCTTCGATCGTCTGCAAGGGGCGGCTGCGATCGGTTTTGAGCGTGGGAACAGCGTCGAGCAGTCCGCGAGTATACGGATGCGCGGGTGAGCGAAAAAGATCCGCCTGGCGCGCAAGTTCCACCAGGCTTCCCGCATACATGACCGCGACGCGGTCGGCGACCTGCGAAACCACCGCCAGGTCGTGTGAAATGAACAGCATCGCGAGTCTGAATTTCTCACGAAGGTCTGCCAGCAGCTCGAGAATCTGCGCCTGAATCGTGACATCGAGCGCGGTAGTAGGTTCGTCGGCGATGAGCAGTTGCGGCCGATTCACGATGGCCATCGCGATCATGATGCGCTGGCGCATGCCTCCGGAAAGTTGGTGCGGATAATCGCGCGCGCGACGGTCGGCATCGGGAATCGCCACGTCGCGCATACCCTCGACCGCACGTTGCCCGGCCTCGGCTTTCGTGATCGGGTAGTGGGCGAGGACCGCTTCGGCGATCTGATCGCCAACCCGCAGGACCGGATTGAGAGCCGTCATCGGCTCCTGAAAAATCATCGCGATACTGGAGCCTCGCAGACGGCGCAACTCGTCGGCGGGAATATCGAGCAGATTACACAGCTCGCCGTTCGCGTCCGTGAAAAGGATGTCGCCGGATACGTGAGCCTGAGGCGGGAACAATCCCATGACCGCCAGCGAGGTAAGCGACTTTCCCGAGCCTGATTCGCCCACCAGCCCGAGCACTTCGCCGGGAGCAATCGAAAAAGAAAGGTCGCGCACGGCGAAGAAGCGGGCCGCCGTCCCGCTCGGTTTCACGACCGAAGAAGCACGGGCGGAAGCCTCCGTCAGGGATGTGGTGGCATTCGTCTGCATCGCGGGCGATGTGGGTTTGACCGCGGCATCTCCGGCCAGGCGGAATTCGACATTCAAATGGCGGACGTCGAGCAACGACACGATGGCTATGGTAGCAGTTGCAGCGATCCGGCCGTTTCGACGCGCCGAAACCAGTCAGGGCCGTGGGGAAGAGTAGCCGTTTGGCCGACGGTCATGTCACCTTAGTCACGTCGGGCCGGCCACGCCACGGGGCTATCATTGCGTAGGGACTGTGCTGGGGCACTTGGGAGGTATCCATGAAGCTCAAGCTCGACCGCGTGATCAGTATCGCGACGCTGCTTGCGTCGCTGACCGCGCTGATCCTCGTCATGAAGAAACCGGCGCCGGTCGCTCCTCAGGCAGTTCCACCTGCGATGGTTGCGGCGAACGCAGAATCGTTTCAAACCAAAATTGAGCAGCTGCAGCAGGCGCAGGCACAAGGTCAGTCGAGAGCGGAAGTCCGCCTGAGCGCGCAGGAAGTCAGCGCCGCGATCGCGCAGGCGACCGGAACCCTTTCGTCCGAGCCTGCTGCAAAACCGACGTCTGCGAGTTCAGGATCGTCGGGCAGTTCCGACGGCACGCTTTCGGGAGATCTCGGTCCCGGCGAACCCGATATCAAGGACTACCAGGTGAACTTCGAGGGAGACCTCGTTAAGGGCCAGTTCCTCACCCGCGTGGCGGGGAAGAATGTATGGATCACCCTTGAGGGACACCTCGGATCGAAAGATGGCTACGCGACCTTTGAGCCAACGAAATTCAAGGTCGGCGATCTCGCCATTCCGGTTTCGCTGGTGAACGATCAGCTGCAGAAAAAACTGTTCGAACAGCGCGAGCAAATGAAGTTGCCCGATTCGGTAGGCCAGCTGAAAGTCGAAAACGGCGAAGTGGTGGTGACGAATAAGTAGGCGCCATCGGTGCGCGCTACCAGCCATTTGGTGCTCTTCTTAGTTGTGCTTAATCAGCTTCTCGTCTTTCTTCCCGGTCACATCGTTGTAGACCGTTTCGAGGAACACATCACTGGTGACCGCGTTACTGTTCCACTTCTGCCAGGGATCGAGAACCTTTTCCTGCTTTAGTTGATCGAGCGTCTTTCCCTGCTGCACGCCTTTTTGTACGACGTCGAGTGTGTCCTGCAGCATCCTCGTGTACGCACGCACGTCGTCCAGATTCGACACAGCTCCGTGGCCAGGAATTACTTTGACGTCGGCGGGCAACTTCGCAATGACCTCCTGGCACGCATTCATCATGCCTTTGACGCTGCCGCCGCCACCAAGATCAATGAACGGGAAACCGTAGCGCACAAAGTCATCGCCCATATGCACAACGTTGGATTGCGGAAAGAAGATGATGCTGTCGCCATCTGTGTGACCGCTGGGAAAGTGCAGCGCGCGAATGTCTTCGCCATTCAGGTGCACAGTGACGTCGTGATCAAAGGTGATAATCGGAAGCGCGCCTTTAGGCTGCGGCTTGGCTTCGACTCTCATTGAGCCCAGGTTGCCGGCGGTGTCGCCTTCGGCGAGGCGCTTGCGAACGTTATCCTGCGCAATGATTGGGGCCTGCTTCTGGAAGTATTCGTTACCGCCGGTATGGTCCCCGTGATAGTGCGTATTGATGATGAAGCGCACCGGCTTGTCGGTAACACCTTTCAGCGCAGCTTGAATTTTTTCGGCAAGAGGCGCGTATTGGTCGTCAACCACGACGATGCCATCTTCACCCACAGAGGCACCAATATTGCCGCCCGCGCCCTGGAGCATGTAGACGGTGCCCGCCACCTTGGTGACGGTGATCTGCACTTTACTGTAATCGGTGTCGCGCTGGGCGAAGGCGGGTGAAATGAACAAGAGGGCGATGACGACGAGGGAACGTTTGCGCATGGAGGACCTCTTCGAAAAAAATTCGAGGGATTGTACACCGCGGAAAGAAAGTGTGCTTAGGCACCTGCGAGGACAGCAGTTGAGGAGAAAAGGGAGGGAAATTCGCGGGTGCCGTTAGGTTAGACGCCGTTTAGTGCGTTCCCTCAAACAGTGGAAAGAGTTGGTCGGCACCCGCGCGGTAGATGCCGTAAACACTGCCGGCATCGGTGATCTCTCGGAATAGAAGTTCGCCTCGGCCGTCGCCATCCGCATCGACGGCGTCAATCAACTCCATGCGGGGGGTCTGGTCGAGATGACGCGTATCCGTGACCGTGGCGTTGAGCTTGCGCAGCTCGGCGTAGATGTCTTGCTTGACGACCAATGTCACGAAGTACGTGAGACCTGTGTCGACCGAGGTGCCGCGAGCAGGCGGCATCTGGGCTTTCACACTCATCACGAACACAGGCTCGTTGGTATTCGCGAGATCGAAGGCGTGAAACCGCTCATCGTCGAAATTCGGCTGCGGAGCCTTTGTCGCGCGACGCGGAGCACCGGGCCGGACAGCCGTCTTTGCGGGAGCCGCGGGCACCTCGGCTGGTTTGGCGCGGGCGACGATCAGGTCGGAAATCATCGCAAGCATCTTCTTGCGGATTTTCTGCTCTTCGTCGGACTTGAGATCGTAAAAGTACGGCCGCGGATCGGGACCGCCCACATCGGAAACCGCGGGATACAGTTGCGGACCAGATTTCTTGTCCTCAGGCTTCGCCGCAATCTTCGACAAGTCCGCGCCGCCTTTGCCGGGCGCACTCCCTGATTTCGAACTTGTGGAGTTCGAAGCCGCGGGCTGCGTTGAGCCGAGCGTCTCTTTTTTGCCCCGCGAGAGCACCGGACGATTCGGGTCCTCATCATTCGACGCGGTCGTCATGCTGCCCCCACTGGCGTTGTCCGAGGGCTTCTCCTGACCGGAACCACTCTTCGAAGCATCCGGGCTCGGAGAAGCGGAAGAAGTCGGAGAGGACGACGTCGTACTCGTCGGAGAGGTCGTTGACGATGGCGCCGTGGACGGAGCCGGGGGCGAAGGCGTCGCAGCTGGCGGTGTGGATGCCGGCTTGTCGTCTCCGGAACCGCTCGGGGCCTTTTTTTCTCCCTCGGGGCGGCGCAGCTTTGGCGGTCCGGTTTCCTCCTCGAACCGGGGCTGGGTTTCGCTGTGTTTCTTAGCGGGCTTCGATCCGGCAGGAACCCAGTTGCCGTTCGCAGACCAAGCGGTCCCGGCGCGCATGGCTTCATTCACGGTGAACAGCCCCTGCGAAACACCGTTGCGCGTGGCCTCGTAAACCGTCTGCCCCCAGATTGCCATGGGCACCGGGGAAGCTTTGTACGCGCTGGCATCGTAGAACTTGCCATCGATCATGATGGCGACGGGAATCAGGCGGGCTTGGCCGTCAGAGGAGAGTTCGACCAGACCGACAGCGCGCGGTCCCTTATTTTTCTTGGCGGTGCGGCCCAGTTGTGCGAGGCCGACGGGCACTGCGCACGTCGCGATCAACGCGCAGATGACGGGCCAGCGCGCCCTGCGGTATAACGTTGTTCGCTCAGGAGATGCAGCCATGCTCGATGTCAATGATAAAGCTCCGGATAGCACTTTAGAAGATCAGGACGGTAAGAAGGTTTCCTTGAAGGACTTCAAAGGCAAGACCGTCATTCTTTATTTTTACCCGCGCGCCGACACGCCGGGCTGTACCAAGGAAGCCTGCTCGTTCCGCGACGATTACAAAAAAATCCAGAGAACCGGGGTTGTGCTGCTCGGGGCTTCCCCCGATACGCCGGCGGCGCAGAAGAAATTCCAGGAGAAGTTTCACCTCCCGTTTTCGCTGCTGGCCGACGCGGACAAAAAGCTTTGCAACGCTTTTGGCGTGATCCAGGAAAAGAATATGTACGGGAAGAAGGTGATGGGCGTCGTGCGGACGACGTTCGTCATCGGGCCCGACGGCAAGATCAAGCACGTCTTCCACAAGGTCAAGCCGGAAGGCCACTCGGAGGAAGTTCTGGAGTATTTGAAAGAGGCGGCGTAAGAGCAGTCGCCAGTCGTCGGTCGCCAGTATCAGCATAATTTCGACTCCAAAGATGGAGTTGCTTTTACTGACGACTAGCGACTGACGACCACTTCCTTACTTCGCGGTCGCTGCTGCCGTCATCGTGAAGCTGAGAGCCTTCTCCGCGGGAATTACAGCTTCCTGCTTGCCTGTCGCCGCGGCGAGTCCGGTACCTGCTGCGCCACCCGCGCCGGCTCCAATGAGAGCGCCCTTGCCTCCGCCCGCGATCCCGCCAATCAAGGCTCCGGCCGCAGCACCGCCACCGATCTTGGTCACGTTGCTCTTCGTGTGACTTTTGCCCTCAATGTGGTAGCTGCCAGTCGAAATCGGAAGCATCTTTCCTTCGACCTGCACCGAGGTCAGCCGCACCGACAATTGCCCGGGTGCGTGCAGACGTCCGCTCGATTTTGCCAGTGTCACTTTTCCGCGAACCGGGGCGCCCGCATTCGCGACGGTCTTGCCGCCGACTACGATGCTGCGCGTCAGTGTGGCATTAAAGTGGTCGCCAACTTTGGCTGTTCCAGAGCTGATTTCCTGGCCTATACGAACAGAGACGTGCGTGCCGGCAGGAATTGTCTGTGCAAAGCTGGTGAGAATGAGAGCGGCAGAAGCAATAGTAGTTTTCAGAAACTTCCCAAGCATGATTTCTCCTTGTTCACGGTGTCAGGGTGAGGCGAGCTTTTCGCGTATTCTAGCGTCGCGGCGCGATCCGTTCAGGATTACGAAAGTGTCGTGGCGTTTGGAGCGACATCATCGCATGCGTAGCGCACATTCGACGGAATCCCCTTAGGCAGGACACAATAATGACGTGGCCGTCATGATCATCGACAGCGCAAAGATCCAGAAAGCGCGTGTGGAGAGACTCCTGCCCTTGCCGCAGAGTTTCTACGATCGCGATCCGCGTCGGGTCGCACGCGATCTGCTAGGCAAGCTGCTGATTCGCCGCAACCGAAGGGCTTTGATCGTCGGGCGAATCGTGGAAGTGGAGGCATATCTTCACGGCGATCCGGCAGCGCATTCGTTTGTCGGACGCACTTCGCGCAATGCCGTGCTGTGGGGGCCGCCGGGAATTTCCTACGTTTATTTCATCTACGGAAATTATTTCTGCTTTAACGTATCGTGCTTGCCAGATGGAAGGCCGGGCGGAGTCCTCTTCCGCGCGGTGGAAGCGCTGCTGGGAATCAAGGAGATGGTTCGCGCCAGGGGAGTTAAGATCGAAGACGCCGCGGACTTGCGCCTGCTGACCAGCGGGCCCGGCCGGTTGGCCGAAGCCTTCGGAATCACACGCCAACGGGACAACGAAAAAAATCTCACGTCGCCGGAGTCGGATCTGTGGATCGCGGACGACGGATCACCCCGGCCGCGCGTGAAGATCACGCTGCGCATCGGAATCACGAAAGCAGCGGAACGACCGCTGCGCTATATCATCCCGGGGAATGCGTTCGTCTCGGGAAGAAAAGTGCTCTGAGCTGCCCGCTACTTCGCGAGAATAAGATTATCGATCAACCGGGTCGCGCCGACGTAGGCGGCGACCGCTACAAGCGCCCCAGGTCCGGCATCGTCAACCGGCTCCAATGAATCCGGATCTACGATCGATAAATAGTCCAAACGCACTTCTGGTTCGGTACGAAATACTTCCCGCCCATCAGCCACGAGGGACCTGACGTCGCTCTCGCCCCGGTGAAAGAGCTCCTCCACACGCCGCAACGCGCGCGACAAGACCAGGCCCTGTTGGCGCTGGGTCTCATTGAGATAAGCGTTGCGCGAGCTCATCGCGAGGCCATCGGGCTCACGCACGATCGGACAGACAACGATCTCAACCGGCATGTCGAGATCGCGCACCATGCGCTTGATGATCGCTACCTGAGCCGCGTCCTTTTGTCCGAAGAAAGCCTTGTCGGGCTCGGTGATATGAAACAACTTGGAGACTACAGTTGTTACGCCGCGAAAGTGTCCTGGCCGCGACACTCCATCGAGACGGTCGCTCAAGCCCTCCACGTTCACGTAAGTCACCGCGCCACCCGGATACATCTCTTCGACCGAGGGCGCGAAGATCACCTCGGCGCCTTCTTTTTCGAGCAGCGCACAATCGCGCTCAAACATACGCGGATATTTGCTCAAGTCTTCCTTCGGTCCGAACTGAAGGGGATTGACGAAGATCGTCACGATCACGAAATCGCTTTGCGTTTTTGCAGTGCGCACAAGCGAGAGATGGCCCTCGTGCAACGCGCCCATGGTCGGCACCACGCCGACACGCTGACCCGCGCGCCGGGCTGCGCGGCTCGCGGCGCGAGTCTCGACGATCGCAGTAATGATTTGGGTATGTTTTGAGATTGGATCGGCCGTCCCTACGGGACTTGCAATCTTGGTCATCGGATTTCGCAGCGTGTGAAAGCGCAGGGCCCGGTTCTCGTCCGCTGGGTTGATATTAGGGCATAGGAGCTGCTGCCTGACACCCGACGCGTAGCGCCCGACCTACCGCCTCATTGCGCGCTTGCGTTCGAGCACGGTCTCGAGAGCCGCCCGCGTTTCGGCGGGCAGATGATACGACTCCGCATCCGACGGATACTGATGCGAAATCACGTCCGCGCGAAATTCTCGAACCGCGCGGCTGATCTCGGCCGCGGCGTCTCCATAACGGCGCACAAACTTCGCCGGCGGCTGGAAGGTCAAGTTTAGGATGTCGTGGAAAACCAGCACCTGCCCATCGCAATCCGGGCCAGCACCGATGCCGATCGTGGGTGTACCAACTTCCGCGGTGATCATTGCCGCCACTTCGCGCGGTATTCCCTCCAGATAAATGCAGGCTGCGCCCGCGCGATCGAGCGCCACGGCGTCGCGCATCAGTCGTTCGACAGCGCTCAGGTCTTTGCCCTGCACCTTGTAGCCGCCCATCACATTCACCGACTGGGGCGTTAGTCCGATGTGGCCAGCCACTGGAATCTCGGCGTCGATAATCCTGCGGATCAGGTCCGCGCGCTTCTCCCCACCTTCGATTTTCACCACCTCGGCGCCGGCTTCTTTCACGTAACGCGCGGCATTGCGAATAGCGTCATCAGCGCTCACGTGATACGAGCCATACGGCATGTCGGCGACCAGCAGCGCGTGCTTCACAGCGCGGCGCACGGCTTTTGTGTGGTGCAGCATCTCGTCGATCGTGACCGAGAGCGTGTTCTCGTAGCCGAGCATGGTCATGGCGAGCGAATCGCCGACCAGCACGATATCGATGCCGGCTTCATCGACCAGCCGCGCGCTGGCATAGTCGTAGGCAGTCAGACAGGTCATGGGCTGATGCTGAAGCTTACTTTCGCGAAGGGAAGCGACGGTGATCTTGCGGCGAGGTTCGCCGATTGGAGTGAGACTCACGATGTCCTCCAGTGCCCCTCCGGCCCGGCCGGATAGAGCCTGTTACATCTTTGGATGCGTTCCGGAGATAGTTTAGATCGGAAAAGCGAATCGCGCTATAGCGCCATTCGGGGCTTGTGGCCGCCACTTGCAGCCGATAGCACAGCCCTCGATCCGCATGTTACTCGTTCTAAATCAGTCATTTGCGACCAATGCCCTCGCACGAACGCAAGCTACCAGCCACCAGCTCGTTACCCGCGGTTTACGCGCTGGCCGCCTCCTGGCCCCCCAGGGGCAGGAAGTACTGCGTGCCCTTGATGGGCTCGGTGATTTTGCGCAGCAATTCCTTCAGATCTTCATTGCGGTCGACGAAGTCAATCTCGGAGGTATTCACGATGAGCAGGTCCGACGACGTGTAATGAAAAAAGAAATGCTCGTAGGCTTTAACCACTTCTTCGAGGTAGTCGTCGCTGATCGCTTTTTCGCTGGCAGAGTTTTTCTTCTTCAGGCGCTTCTTCAAGACTTCCGGCGTCGCCTGCAAATAAATCACGAGGTCAGGCGTGGGCAACTGCTCGCGGAAAAAATTGTAGTAGCGGTTGTAGGTTTCCAGTTCCTGGTCGTTCAGGTTGAGACAGGCGAAAAGTTTGTCCTTCTCAAAAATAAAATCGGCGACTACGGTTTTCTGTGAACGCGAGCCGGGATCGAGTGAGCTTAGTTGTTCGAAGCGTCTGATCAGAAACGAGAGTTGCGCCTGGAACGCGGCGCCCGGCTCTCCCTCATAGAATGCACGCAGAAAAGGATTGTCTTCCGGCTCGATTAATCGCTGTGCATTGAGCCGCTCACCCAGAATGCGCGACAGCGTGCTCTTGCCGACTCGGATGGGGCCTTCCACTGCAATGTAACGGGGAGTCTCAAAAAGATTGGCCATGGTCTCGGGGCGTCGCACTGCAGAATATCTCGACCGGGCGCGCGAGGCAATTGAGCGAAGAGTTAATAGAACAGTCGTCAGTCCTTCGGGGCCGCGAATTCTGATGGTCAGCGTGGAGACTGATGACGGACGATAGCCGATAGCATTTAGAATCTCCACGATGCTAGGCACTCTGACGAGCGCGGGTGTTGCAGTCGCCCTCGGCGCGGCAGGATACCAATCGATGGCGCCGACCGGTCAGTGGTACGGCCGCACATTCATCGGCCTGCCCCGCGGCGCGAAACAGATCGCCCTCACCTACGACGACGGTCCCAACGATCCGCACACATTGCGCCTGCTCGACGTGTTAGCCAAGCACAACGCCAGAGCAACATTCTTTCTGATCGGACAGTTTGTTCAACAGCGCCCTGATATTGTGCGCGACGTGGTGAAAGCCGGGCACGTCATCGCCAACCACACGTTTACACATCCCCTGTTGATTTTCGCCAGCGATCACGAGACACGCTCTCACCTCGAACGCTGCACCCGCGCGATCGAAGATGCGATCGGACAGAGGCCGCGCCTGTTTCGGCCGCCGTTTGGCGGACGGCGTCCGGGAACGCTCGGCATCGCGCGTTCTCTGGCACTTGAGCCCATCATGTGGAACATCACGGGCTATGACTGGAATGCGCCACCTGCCGAACGAATTATGACGCGTGTATCCGGACAGATTCGCGGCGGCGATGTGGTTCTGCTGCATGATGGTGGTCACCTGGGAATGGGCGCAGATCGTGCGCAAACCGTGATCGCGACGGATCAGCTGATCGAACGCTTCAGCAAAGAAGGGCACGAGTTCGTGACGATTGACGAGATGAGAAAAACGGCGGTCAGCTATGAGCCGTCAGCCATCAGCTAGATCTGGAGGAAGCGAGGACATGTCCGCTGCTGCGGTGATTGAAGCCGCGGGTCCTTCATTGCGTTCGCCTTCGCCTCACTTCACTCCGGACGACAAGAGAATTGGAAGCTGTGAGCTAACTCATTTCCGAAAGGCATGCATGGTTTAACTGGTATCTATTTCCCCACCCAGCGGAGCGCTTCCCGGCGGTCCGCAAAGGCACGCATCGCGACGATCTTCCCGTCGCGCACGGTGTAAACGTCGGCGAGTCGCACCTCTTGCCAGTCATTGCTTCCCTTGGCGCGAACACGTGCGTGTACGAACACGACCATGCGGTCGCCGGCATCAATGAACTGCTCCGGTTCGCTGATGACCTCCGCCCAAGCCGCTCGCGACTGCGCCAGATATCGCTTGGCGCCATCGCGGCCGTGATAGGTGCCGCCGCCGGGAAACGACTCCGGCTCACTCCACTCGATTTGGGGGTCGAGTCCTGCGACAGCCGCATCGATATCCCCGCGATTAAATGCGGCATATGCATCGCGAAGAGTCGCGACGACGCGCGCATGATCGGGTGAGTTGGGTATAGAGTTTCCCTTGGGTGCTTGGGTGCAAGCTGTCATACAACAGATGCCCAGGAAGGCGACGAAGATGGCGGCTGCGCCTGCCAGCTTTGTTCGGAGCTCTAGCACGAGTGAGCCTCCGCTGATTAGATTTTCATGGCTGCCTGAACGCGCAAGAAATTTTCATCAACGTGGACGCGATTCCGAGCTGCTTAAGTCCCGGCTCGTGCGCTGCGCTCACACAACCTTTCTCACCAGCACGTGGCGGCTGAAGCGAGTTGCTCCCAACGGCGCCACGACTTTAAATCCTTGCCGCTTGAACATCGAGAGCGTCCCGCTTGTCGACTCGTTCCCAAAGGCTCGCGTCTCCCAGTGGCTGATCGGATAGGCCTCGACGATTCCTCCACCCTGCTTTCTGATCGAATCAAGCGCGGCCTTTAACGCTATAGTTGCGACGCCCTGCCTCCGATGCTTCTTGTCGACCACGAAGCAGGTAATCCGCCAGAGGCGCGGTTCGCCCCCCGCCCTTCGGCGGCTGGCTTTTGCGGACTGAGAACTTCGCTTATCGAGCTCGAGCGCCCGGTACTTGCGGCTGTTATCGACGCGCGGGAGTTCCTCGCGCAATCCGTACTGGCACCAGCCAACGGCCTTTTCGCCCACATATACAAGGATGCCGTGAGCGCGGCCGCTGTCGACCAACGCTCTCTTCTGCTTGCAATTTCTCGCCGCGCGCTCGGCGCGCGTTGACAGATGCTGCTCTTTTGGAAGGGAGCGCGGACGGTGAAAGTGCATGCAGAAGCAGTGGTCCCATCCACCGCCGCGGGAGAAGAGATCGACGAAGTCGTGCCCGGTCTCGCGTGAAAGCTCTTTCGTAGTGAACGACGACTTGGAACTCATACCGATCGAACCATCGCCCTGTGGTTCATCGTAGCGCCAGTTATTTTGGGCTTACTTTCAAAATGTTGCCGCCCAGTGGATCGATCAGGTAAGTAACACCCTCCGCACCCGCGACCACACTGCGCGTCCCCTTCGTAGTCGGAACCACCGCCACTGCAGTCGGCTTCCCATGATCGTCAACATGCGCGATGGTCAACTGCGCGGCTTCCGCCGCAGCCACGTAGAGCGTTTCGGAGTCCTCGACGTAATCGATGTTGTCGACACCTGCTCCGGCGGCGATCGATCCGACGATGTGTCCATCATGCGCCGTATCGAGAACAATGACGTGATCGCCACCGCAAGCGACGAAAACGAAGCCGCGCTTGCTATCGACTGCAACACCGCTGGGATCCTCACACGACCGCCAGGTCGATACAACGGCCCGCTTGCGAACGTCGACAGCCACCGTCTGGCCCGTTTCTTCGAGATTCGTGTAGAAGCGGCCATGCGTGTTGTCGACGGCATACCCTTCGGCAGACCCGGGCAGAGGAATTTTCCCGGAAGGTGTGAGATCTGTCGAAGAGGCGGCCAGAATCTTGATCGACCGGTCTGCCGCGGGAATGCCCACGGGTGGAGCTCCGCTCGTCGCCCATAATTCCTTCGTGGCGCCGATGTACATCAGACCATCCGGCGCGGATGACAAACCTGCAGACGCCGGCGCGAACGCGATGCATTTGCCGAGCTTCAGGGTGCGCGCATCGATGATGCAGATTCGCGAATCGGCCCGGCTGCCGACATAGACCACGCCCTCGCCGATCGCCACCGACGACGGTCCCACCGCGCGCTGCTTGCCTTTGAATTCAACCTGCGTGACCGGGAATCCCTCGATGCGCTGAATCTGATCGGTAGTGGTGTCGATCACGTCGACGCTGCCTGTGTTCGCGGCCGGCACCCATAGACGGCGGCGGCCGTGGTCATAGGCGAAGTAGTCGAGCATCACCAGGCCATTCGCGCCCGGCAGCGACAACGGCTTGACGATGAACTTGTCGGAACGGCTCCCTTGCGCGCGCAAGCCAGCAATCGCGAGCAAGATCAGGAACGCAGAAAACGCGGTACGGGTCAGACGGCGCGCGCTCGAGGAACATCGCATACGTCCTCCTAATTATTCATGTTGGCGTACGCTACGACATCCTAGGTGGCAATACTGAAGGCTAGATGAAAGTCACTCTGAAGAATGCGCACCGCCACGGTGCCTCGCGCCGACTTACTCGCCTCCAACCCGAAAGCGCAGCCCCGCCCGGAAATTAATCCCCAGCGCGGGATATCCAACTACCTCTTCATATTGCTTGTCGAGGGCGTTCTGCACGTTGATATACGCGGTCACTCGCGGATGGATCGAATACCATCCCCCGAAGTCGACGCGCGCGTATCCGGGAGAGTGATCGAACCCGAGACCAAGAAAATCCGAGTCCGGCCTGCGCCCGATAAAGCTTCCGCCGAGGCTCGCACCCCAGCGCGCCCCAAAATAATTCAGCAACAGGCTTCCCGAATGCTTCGGCCGGCGCAGCAGCGGCTGTCCGGGAAAAAATAGCGGACTGCAGAAATTCTGCGGCGTGCACAAAGGCGCTTCGAGAATTTGCGTCGAGGTGTAGTTGTACGCCGAGTTAAGCGACAGCTGATTCGTAATCTTCCCCTTGAATTCGACCTCGGCGCCCTGTGCGAAACTGCGATTCAGGTTGAGGAAGAAGCCGTTGAAGTCCACCGGATTCGTGGTGAACTCAATCTGATTCCGGAACTGGTTGTTGAAGTACACCGCCGAAAACGCGTGCCGGTTGTTGAAGAGACCTTGCTCAAATCCTGCCTCGTACGATCGGTTCTCTTCCGCCTTCAGATTTGGATTCGGGTCCGCGGGAAACAGGCCCGTGATGCCGAACGATTCCTGAAAGGTCGGCTCCTTGATCGCCTGTCCGTACGAAAACCGCAGACGTGTCCCCGAAAATGTTTCGCCTCCGCGCCACGCAAGAAAAGTAATCGCACCCCGCGGCACGACGCGGCTGCCGAAGCTGTCGTTGTTCACGTAGCGCAACCCGGCTACCAGCGACCAGCGTCCACGCGTGATGCGCTGCTGTGCGAACAAGGCGTGATTCAACCGCAGCCCGTGTGTGAAACCGTGCCCGAAGTTGCCATTCGGATCGGTGTTCACGAAAGTTTGGGTGAAGCTTCCGTTCTCGTCTTCGAACTCGTAGCCCAGCGTCGTCTGCAGCCAGCTCCGCGGCGTGTAGTCAGCCTGATAGTTCAATCCCGCGCGGTTGATGTGCGTCAGATCGTCGAAGTAACAGTCGAAGAAATTAAAGATCGTCGGATCGCAGCCGCGATCGGCCACCGTGTCGGCGTTCTCGTAACGATGGTTGTATTCGTATCCTGTGAGCGTGTGCTGCCAGTGGCTCGGCCCAGCGATCGAAAGTTGTGCGCTTGCGAGCAAGTTGTTCTGGTGCGCACGCTGATCGATATCCGGTGGAAACAGCTTCTGCCCGTTGAAATCCCACTCGCCCTGAATCCCGGTGTGGCTGTTCGCATGCCGCGCCCGCACACGCAGGAACGCATTGTTCGCCAGCCGCACGCCGAGGTTTCCGCCCTGCAGTGAATTGGAATACTCGTTGTTGACGCCCTCGCCTTCCGAGTAGAACTGATCGGCAAAGACGTTGTAATCGAACCTCCCATGTGCACCCAAGACGGCGACATAACCGTGCGCGGTCGACAGATTTCCTCCATCGGCGCCGAAGTGCAGTTCGGGCGTGTTGCCGCTGCCGATGCGGCTGAACATCTGCACAACACTCGTCATCGCGTCAGAACCGTAGAGCGTGCTCTGCGCCCCGCGCAGCAACTCCACGCGATCGGCGCCGGTCATCGGGACTACGCCGAAGTCGAACGTGCCGCCCGGTTCGTCCACTGGCACATCGTCGACGATCACCTTGTTATAGGTGGAGTCTCCACCGCGCACGAACAACGATGTCAGATTGCCCGGCTGGCCCGTCGTGTTCACGACGGCACCGGGCAGGAAACGAATCGCCTCGCCGAAGCTCACCGGCTGCATGTTGGTGAGCTGTTCGCGTTCCAGCGTCCCGATGCTCGCGCCCGTCTCATCAACTGGAACCGGCGTTCGGGTTGCGCTGACGACCACCGTCTCCGTCGCGCTCGCAATCGACAGCGTCACCGCTAGCATTCCGGCCTGCGGCACGGAAACGGCGACCGAATGGGCCGCAAATCCCGGCGCCAGCACCTCGACGCGGTATGAGCCGTTGCTCAGCGACCCAAAGGCCGCAGTTCCGTCGCCCGACGTGAGCGCCGTCTCCAGCGAACTCGATTGATCGGCGAGGAAGATCGATACCTGTGCGCCGGGAACGGCGGCGGAGTTGGGATCGACGACTTTCAACTTGACCTCAGCCGCGAACGCCGCAACCGGCATCACGCTCAGCACAGCAAGGCCTAGCAACAGGCTCGATAACAGCGAGGCGCGAGAAACCCAACCTGGAAAATCGCGGCCCGAAAAAGCAGAGGCACGAACAACGCGCATGCAATCCTCCTTGTCACGCGAAAGGGATTGTTATGGTGGCGGTTCGCACCGGTCTCCTGGCTCGCGAGTAAGGACGGTGATCTTTCGTCCGATATGGCAAGCCGGCCTTCCCAGAGCGTTCCTCCAGTGACCGGCAGCGATGTCCTCGCTTACAGTTGCGCGGCAGCGCGGGATTTGCACCCGCTTCCCGATTTCCGTCCGTGCGGACGAAAAATGCGCGAACCCAATTTGAAAGAGCGGAAAAAACGTGTTCATGGAATTTAATCGGGAGAAGAAGGGATGTCAATGCGGCTGGGGATTCAGCCACGGATCCAAAATCAGGGTGGTGTCTCAGTTTGAATTTTCAGGCCGATCCCGTTTTCTCTCCCAGTAGTGTCGCAGTTTCAATTTCTGAGCGGAGACCGCCGGGCGAGCCGCGCGACTAAGCAGGAACGTACGACAACCGAATCACGTCATCGGCGATTAAATCGCTGGCTACCAGGTGGAGCGGCGGACGGGGGCCGGCAAACAATGGCTGGCCACCGCCAAGCACCACGGGGCGGAGGTAGAGTCGATACTCATCGATAAGACCAGCCTCGCTCAGGCTTTGCGCCAAGACGGGTCCGGCAATATGAATCTCGCCAGCCAGCTCAGCCTTCAGCCTGCGTATCATCTTCTCGAAGTCACCCGCGACCAGCGTGGCGTTGGGGCCAACGGACTTGAGGGAACGCGACACGACCCACTTCGGCTGGCTCCGCCACACCCCCGCGAAGTCGCGGTCCTCCGCGTCCCAATCCGGAAGATCTTCGTCCCAGTAACGCATGATCTCGTAAGTGCGGCGTCCGTAGATCAGGCCCGTCAGGCCACGCATTTGCTCGGTGAAGTGACGGCCGAGCGCGGGCGTAGGCGGCCCAAGCTTCCTGTGGTCGACGTAGCCATCGAGGGACTGCATCAACCCGTAGACAAGTTTTGCCATGCTTGCAAATCTCCAAACTGAGACACCAGGAAAATCAGCGACCCGGCACTGGCGATGTGATCTGAATTTAGCCCGGCAGCGGACTCCAAACCCGGGCGCCGACGTCTAACTCAAGAACGAAGTAACGCCCACATCTTTGTGGCCACGAACTTAATCGCGATCAGGACAAACGCAAGCGCTCCCGCCAGAAACGCTGTGACTCCGACAAAGAAGCCAACAAAGTAAAGTTGCTTATGGGGACGGCCTCCGTCCCAACCGCAGTGTTCCAAAACGTGCACGCACGGGTATCCAACCGCCGCGCGAGCACGGAGACGAGAGCATGCTGCCACTTCAGGCGCCATTTTGCGCTCGGCCACATTGGAAACTCTCACCGACCACCCACGTCACGAACCCCAGCGCGTACCGGAGCCAGAGCGGCGACAACACCATACAACGTCCGACTCCCGAATTTGCTATCGGACCTCATACCCCAGCGCCACCCGTCCCGAACCATACACCCTGTGCGACACCAATTTCAGTTTCGACGGACGATACGGAGGCGGCAGCAACGGCACGCCGTCACCCAGCAATGCCGGGATCACCTGTACCTCGACCGTGTCCACGCACCCGGCCTCGAAAAATGTCTGGAAGAGTTCGGCCCCGCCAAACAACCATATATCTTTTCCGGTCTTCGCTCTCAAGCCCCGAACCCACTCCGGATCGAACTCGGAAATCACGGTGACTCCCGGTTTATTTTCCGGCTTCATCGTTCGAGAAAAGACGACGATCGCCACACCGGCGAACGCTTTTTCGCCCAGACGGACGACCGCGGCTTCGTACGTCCGCCGGCCCATGATCCCCGTGTCGAATTGCGCCCAGAATCCCGCGAAGTCGACCTCGGGATCGTTGGTGATCCAGTCGGCTTCCCCGTTGGGCCCGGCGATAAAGCCATCGACACTCATCGCCACGGCATAGCGAATTCTTCGCATGGGCACCTCCGCGACCGTAAGTTGGTCCCGATTCCTAACGCCGGCAAACGCAGCTGAACACCGAATCTCACAAAATAATTCTCTCGTCTCCAACCCGACGCGTTACCCGTTCGCGGTCGAGATACTCGAGTAGCGGGATCGCGTACTTGCGGCTTACCCCTGTCATCTCTTTGAACTTGCCCACATCGATCTTCGCGACACCAGCGATCGTGGACTTCGCTTTGTACTGCGCCAGTTGATCCCGCAGGTTGGCTAGGGCCGAATGGTGAAATACCAATTCTTCGGAAATCTTGATGAGTGTTCTGTCGCGCAGCAAGAGCGTAACGATCTTTTGGGCGCGTGCTTTGTCGACCTTCAGTCCGGCTAGAACGGTGTAGAGCGCCGGAACCTGCAGTCCTGCGGACGCGAAGGCCTGCTCGATGATCTTCTTCGATTCGGCTTCTTCGTCTTTCAGGACGACGCCGTGACCTGGCAGGCGGACGAGGTCACCGGAGAGTTCGAGCCGCTTTCCCTTCACCAGTTCGTTGAGCAAAGAGTCAAATACAAGCGGTTCGACACCGATCAACTGCCCACGCAACTCCTCTCGGCTCATGCCTGCGACCAGGGGATTCTGCTTGTGAAACCCTTCGATGGCGTTCACCAGTCCCTTGCGAATGATGTCGACGGCTGGCTGAGGAAGAAGCACGTCACCGACGCGCTGGATTGAAGATAGACGCGGTATCAGCTTTTCAATCTCGCTCCGGCGCCATCCGGTGCGTGCGGTTACGTCTGAGAGGCTCATCCCTCGCGTGCCTCGCGCTGTGACTCGCGCGGAGAGGTGCCCGGCTTGATCGCCATCCCAGAGCACCTCCAACAGGTCTGCGTAGGTATCGCGTTGGGAGATCTTTGCGGGCGGGGTATTCTCGATGACCAGTCCTCCGCCAATCGTGATCACCGGCGAGAACTGCCGCACAATGAAGCGGTCTCCGGGCAAAAGCAACGTCGGGTCAGCCATGCGCAATTGCGCGAGAGCGGCCTCACCGGGCTTGATCATCTTTATGGCATACAGCGCAACCTCCGCTATGGTCTCGAAGGTGTAGGCGTGCAGATGAACACGCGCGTGATCTTTCAACGGCTTCGCTGAAGAAAGCAGCGATAGCGAAACGTCGATTTTCTTGGTTGCATGAAAAGTGTCCGGCGGAGCTAGCGTCATGCCGCGGGTAAGTTCCTCCACAGTGACGCCGGCCAGGTTAAGGGCGGTGCGCTGCCCCGCTATGGCTTTGTCGGCCGATTCGCCATGAACCTGCACACCGCGCACGCGAACACGCTTGCCGATCGGGAAGACCTCCAGTTCGTCTTCTTTGCGGATCGTGCCTGAGACGAGCGTGCCCGTGACTACCGTGCCGAATCCCTTCATCGTGAAAACGCGGTCGATCGGCAGGCGCGCGAGCGCGGTGGCATCTTTCGTCGGAACTTGGGCAGCGATTTGGGCCAGCGCTCGCTTTAGTTCGGACAAGCCCGCTCCCGTGAGAGAACTGACGGCGATGATCGGGGCGGGGGGACGGGAGTCGTTGGTTGTTGGTTCTTGGTCGTGGCGAACAACGCCGTCGGTCGTCGGCCTTCGGTCGTCGACACTGCGCGCAGGCCTCACAGATTGGTCCAGGGCACCAGACCCTGAGCGGTTTGGATCAAGGAAAGACCCGCGCAGGAATTCTTCGACTTCGAGTTTCACCACGTCGAGGGTCTCCGCGTCGACCGTGTCGGACTTAGTCAGCACGGTGATCCCGCGCCGCACCGAGAGCAGGCGGCAGATGTCGAAGTGCTCG
>Ga0126371_10001086_pt1 | contig 22773 bp, 19 predicted proteins | sample PanSoiMetaPlot_4_FD_110145 | JGI IMG/M metagenome (GOLD analysis project Ga0126371, IMG submission 110145) | Tropical forest soil microbial communities from Panama - MetaG Plot_4 | ecosystem: Environmental > Terrestrial > Soil > Tropical forest > Bulk soil | place: Panama | collected 2016-02-17 | reverse complement strand
TCGGCCAACATGGCTGTGAGTACATGACCGGCGGGATTGCGGCGATCCTCGGTCCTTTGGGATTGAATTTCGGCTCCGGGATGACCGGCGGCCTGGCCTACGTGATGCGCAGCGAAGTGGAAAATGTTTTGAACCGTGAGTTCGTCGAGCCCTATGAACTCGAAACTCCGGAGGAAGGCAACCTCCGTGCGCTGATTCAAGCGCATTACGATCGCACGGGCAGTCCGCGTGCCGCCCGTTTCCTTGGACAATCATCACTGCACAATTTTGTTCGTGTTCAGCCCATTCACCTTCAGGAATCGCTCGAGGGTGTGTGGAGCTCGTTCTCCGGCGGAGCGCGCGACCCCGTCGTCGTTGCCATCTCCGCTGTGGTGCCACAACCGGCCCCGTCTGCCCCGCGCTATGCCTGACGCAATCGTCTTAACCGTTTTCTAATGTAGAATCCGGTATACTCGCCTTTAAGAGAGTGAGGGTTATGGATTTCGATCAGCTGACCACCTTTGTACAGGTTGCCAAGTTAAAAAGTTTCTCGAAAGCAGGGCAAAAAGTATTCCGCTCGCAATCGGCAGTCAGCGCGCAGATCCGCCAGCTGGAACAAGCGTACAAAGCAAAGCTCCTTGATCGCTCCGCCAAATCCGTAGAATTGACACCCGCCGGGGAAGTGCTGTTCGACTATGCCGAAAGATTGCTGCGCCTGCGTGATGAGTCCATGCAGATTGTCGCCGACCGCGGCAGTGTGGTGCAGGGACCGGTAACGTTTGGCGCTAACGAAGCCACCTGCCTGTATTTGTTGCCGGATATTCTTTCCGAGTTCAAGCGCCGCTATCCTTTGGTGCACATCAGCATTTACCGGAATTTCAGCCACAAGATTCTGCAGCGCCTAGAGGAAGGCTCACTCGATCTTGGTATCGTTACCCTGCCGCTGAAATCACCAAACCTGAAGATGCATGTCATCAATCGCGACCGCTTGCGTTTTATGGTAAGCAGCAAGAATGCGCTGGCACAGCGCAACCATGTCACTCTGGAAGAAATCGCCGGGGCGCCACTGATTTTCCCCAAGACCGGCTACACTCGCCAGGTGCTCGACAAGCTGTTCCGGCCACATCGTTCGCGTCTGCAAGTGGCCATGGAGCTGCCCAGCATCGGCATGATCAAAACGTTCGTCGCCGCCGATGTGGGCATTTCGATTATCAGCGAGAGCTTTGCCCGCGATCAGGTGAAGAGCGGGGAAGTGAAGTTGCTGAATGTTGAGGGTGTGGACTTGTGGCGCGAATTAGCGCTGGTCTATCGCCGCGATCGCAGCCTGCCGCGCGCCGTGCAATCGCTGATCAACATGATCCGTGAGAGCCGCAAAGGCGGCGAAGCGACCCATGCTTAACCGGCGGAATGCCAAGACCCGCGGTGTGTCTGGCGGGTAAGGTGGCCGCTTACTTCCCGTTGAAATCCAGGCTGGCAATGGCCCGGCTGATGACATTTTCCTGAATCTGGATAAGGTCGCTGTCGGCAAACGTCATCCCCAGGACCGTAAAGACATCGCCGTCGCGTGCGACCACAGCGAGCGTACCCGACCAGTCATGGCCGTCGGCCATGCCGCGGTAGTGATATTCCATGGCCGGTGATCCGCCAACGACCGTCTTGCGCTGCAGGATCAGGCGATAATTCTCGTACACCTCACGGAGTTTGCTCTCCACGGCTTGCGCCGCTGGCTCGACGGCGGACTTCGTTTTTTCGTGGCCGACGACAAGCAGTGTGGACTCGTTGTTTGTGCCCATCGCCACGATGGCGTTCGGCAGATTCTGTCCGGCGCCTTCAATGATCTGCCAGCTCGGCGCCTTGTACATCCGGAACCCGAATTCGTGATTGATGTAAAGATTGCCCTGAATTTCTTCGCGAACCGGAGGCGGCTCTTCCTTTGGAGGGGGCGGCGCCGCAGCAGGGGCGGCCAGCGTCGCCTTCGGCGTAGCGTTGACGGATTTGATCGCCGGCGGACTGGCATCGCTCTTGGCCGTGGTCAGCGGCATTTCCGGCCGCGCCGGAGCGTTGTTGAGAATTGCAGCGGTCTTTGCCTGCTTATTTGCATCGGCACCAGCCGGAGCGATCTCCGGTGTAGCTGCTTTTTTGCTTACCGTGGCCGGCTCGGTCTTCGCCGTTGGCTTCGTTGCCGTTTTTGCTTCGCCCGAATCAGCCGGCGTGTCCGGAATAATGGAGGCGATTTTGTCTTTCTCCACCAGCACATAGCCAAAGTCGGTCTTGACCTTGAACATGTTGTCTTCGTAGGCGACGATTACTCCGTGGAGCTTCTTGCCATCTTTTAAGCGAATTTCGTCGGCGTAAGCGACCGAAGCGAGCGTCCACGCGCAAAGCAACGCCGATAAGATAGTTAGAGAGCGCCTGACAGTATGCATGACGCCAGTATGTGCTCGTGGTTTCGGCCCTGCAAGGCTCGCCCGCCCGGAGGTGTCCGGCGTGCTACCTCCTGCGCGAAGATGCGTCAGCAACGACCGTTGGGGGTTGATCGGTGGTTATTCTGGCGTCCATACGGGAGACCGCGAGCGCTTAGCGCGACAAACAGGGCGTCGACACCGCCAGACGATTTCGTTTGGTCGAGTCATAGTTGCGAAGTCCGAGGCCTTTGACGGAGAGCATCACCGCGTTCCATCCATAGCGGCCGCGCACGCGGTCTGCTTCGCGGTTCAAGTACCAGCGCCGGTTGGCCTGGGTATCGAACAATTCATTCTGCCGGCGGTTGGCATCGAAGTCGCTCACGCTCACCCCGATATGGCCGATCGCCACGCGCCGGCTAAACAGCTTCTCAAATATCTCCCTGCCAGCTGCGAGCAACTCACGTTCGTCGTTTGTCGCGCGCTGCAGTCGCACGGTCTGATGCCCCGAATACTGATCCACATACCGCAGACGAACGCCGACGGTGCGGGCCTGCTTGCCGTAATCGCGCAGTGTCGCGCCGATCCGTTCACTCAAATACGCAAGCAGGCCGCCGAGAAACTCCATGTCCATCGTGCCGCCTTCGATGGTTGTTTCGCGCGAAACGGTTTTGGGCGTCGTCAGCGTCGAAACGTCCCGTCCGTCCAGGCCGCGGGCGCGTTCCCAGATCCGCTCGCCGGTCGCTTCGCCGAATGCCGCCACTAGCACTGCCTTCGGAATCATCCGCAATTGCCCGATCGTCGTAACGCCGCGCTCGGCTAGCGCTCCGGCACAGGCGTGACTGACGCCGTGCAGCTTCTCAACCGGCAGTGCCGCCAGAAACGCCTCTTCGGTTTCCGGCAGCACGATGCGAAACCCCCGCGGCCGCTCCAACCCCGACGCAATCGCAGCGACCACCTTGGTTCGCGCCGCCCCGATCGATACGCTCAAACCCGTTCGTCCCAGAATCTCCGCTTGCAGCCGCCGCAAGGTGGCTTGGAAATCCGCGTACAGACGCTTGTCCCCGGCAAAGTCGATGTAAAAATCGTCCAGTGCTGCGGCTTCAACCGCCGGTGTATAGGTTTCCAGGATGCGCCGCAGACGCTCGGCAAATTCCGCGTAGTGCTCATATTTGCCCGGCACCACAATCGCTTGCGGGCAGACGCGCAGCGCGTCGCCGAAGCTCATAGCCGTCTTGACGCCCCGGAGCTTCGCCTCGTAGCTTGCCGAGGCCACAACGCCGCATCCGACCAGCACCGGCTTTCCAAACAGACGGGGATTCAGTACCTGTTCGACCGAAGCAAAAAACGCGTCCACATCCACGTGCACAATGTGCGGCACCTTTTCTGGCGACGGCAATTTGCCAGGTCCGCTCGAACGAAACCAGGCCAGGGAAGCAAAGCAGGATGACCGTTCCGGGCGTGGCAAGGCCACAGACGGGCCCGCGGTTTGCTTGATCGTTTCGAGGTTCTCGCTTTCCTCCTCCCCGCCGAAGGCCTCCCGCAGATGCGGAGCGCCGCCGCGAGGACAAGCACCACTGGTCTTTTCGGCACACGCTTCCATAGCAACCCCTGGCAGGCAAGCGGCCCTTGCGCTACTTTAACGGGTGGCGTCCGGCTCGGGAGAGCCCGGAGGCAATGGAGCCGAAGCCACCCGTTTCCCGTTTCCTCTACCGGGCCCGACTCTAGGCGAAGAAAAGGCGAAAGTCAATATCTTTTTCTTAGCGATAAACGAGGCAACCGCGCGTTGCAAGGGTGTCGCACCAGTCTAGCCTGGGCAGGCTACCCGCCCAGCGCAGGTCCAGCTTTTCGAGCTTTGGCAGAGAAGCCATTGCAGCGGGTAAGGATTGGAGCGGATTGCCGCGCAGATCGAGTTGCCGCAGCTCGGTGAGTTCGGCAATCGAATCCGGCAACGTTGCGAGTCGGTTGTTTCGCAAGTGCAACTCCCGCAATCGCGATAGTCGCGCAATCTCTTGCGGAATCGTGGCAATGGCATTGTCTGAGGCCCGCAGCTCGATCAGACCGCACATGCGGCACACCGGGTCTGGGAAAACAGAAAACTGATTTTCGCTGATATTCAGATAGCGCAACTTCTGCAAGGCCGCCATCGATGAGGGCAATTCGCTCAGCCGGTTATCGTGCAAATACAGGAAGTCGCTTAACTCGCTTAATTCGCCCAGTGTTTCGGGAAGGCTGGTCAACTGGTTGTGCCCTAGATCCAGTGTCCGCAAGCGTTTCAGCAGGCCGATGCGGTCGGAGATTTCTCCGAGTCCGTTATCGGCAAGGATCAGCGTCTCGAGCTGCGAATTCTCCCACAACGAGTCGGGTGCGCTCCCAAGATTTTTTTTCCATAAATTGAGAACTGTGCTGTCAGACATATCTTCTCGTCCATTATCAGCAGGGTAAACCGTGAATCGGCCAGCATCCAGTCTTTTCGGCTGCTCACGCAAAACCCCGCGGCGCGTCTATGGGCTTGGGCGTGTTCCTCCCGAATCTGGTTCCCGCGAGACTTACGTTTCGCGACAGGATGGTGTGTTTATGCGCAACACTCGAGGTGTCGTTCTGGGTATTTCCTCAGGATTTCTCCTTCTGGCCGGCGGCGCGCAAGCGCAGTTCAAAAATGGCAGCCAGCCCACCGAACTTAACATTCCCCGCGTAAGCCAGCACGGCGAAACCTCGCAGACGGTCGGCCTCAGCACGGTCACAATCAGCTATAGCCGCCCGTTGGCCAATGGTCGCGAAATCTGGGGCAAGATCGTTCCTTATGGCAAAGTCTGGCGCGCCGGAGCCAATGAAAATACCACGATCTCTTTTTCCGATGACGCCACGATCGAAGGCAAGCCGCTGCCCGCGGGCACTTACGGTTTGCACATGATCCCTGACAAAGAACAGTGGACGGTCATCTTCTCGAAAAACTCCACCTCCTGGGGCAGTTTCAGCTATGACGAAAAAGAGGACGCCCTGCGCGTCACTGTGAAGCCCGCGACGGATGAAACCTTCGACACGCTTACATATACGTTCGACGACGTAAAACCTGATTCAACCCTGGTTACGTTGCGCTGGACAAAAGCCGCCGTGCCCTTCCGCGTTGGATTCGATGTAAAAGCCGTCATGCTCAAGAGCATTCGCAATCAGTTGCGCGGCGTTGGCGGCTTCACCTGGGCCGGTTACGACGAAGCTGCCAACTGGTGCCTTGACAACAACTATAATCTCGACGAAGCGCTGAAATGGGAAGACACTTCCATCCAGAACGAACCACGTTTTGAGAACTGGGAAACCAAGTCGCGCATTCTCTCCGCAATGGGGAACAAGGAAGGCGGCGATAAGGCGATGACGACGGCACTGAGCAGAGCCGACGCCACGCAACTCTATGTCTATGCGCGCGGATTGCAGAGGTCCGGCGACGTTAAGCGCGCCTTTGAGATCTATCCGCAGGTCAGTAGGCGCGACCCGAACCACTGGCTGAGCCATCTGGCTCAGGCGCGCATCGCGTCCAAGAATGGCGACTTCAGCTCCGCTTCCAAGGAGATGAAAGAGGCCATCGCTGGCGCTCCTGACGCCAACAAGCCTTTCCTCGAGCCCATGCTGGCCAAGCTCGACGCGAAAACGGACATCAACAACTAAGCGTTCAGATGATTTCAGACGGTGCAAGAGCGGCCGATCTGGATCGGCCATTCCAGGACACCTTTCACGGCGTCATCGAAGGCGTGTTCAGTCGCAATGACGCCTGTTGAAGCAACGGCCATCACCCCTTGAACATCGTGCGGAAGGTGAAGAAAAGGAGCCCGGAAAGCATCATCGCGGCCGGCAGCGTCAGCACCCAGGCCAACAGCAGATTCCGCACGGTACCCATTTGCAATCCTGATGAGTTGGCCAACATAGTACCGGCGACGCCGGAAGATAAGACATGCGTCGTACTGACGGGTAGCCCGAGCCCGTCGGCAGCGCCGATCGTAGCCATCGCGGTGATTTCGGCCGCCGCACCTTGTGCGTAGGTCAGGTGATTCTTGCCAATTTTTTCACCGACCGTCACCACGATGCGCTTCCAGCCGATCATGGTCCCGAGGCCTAACGCTAGTGCCACGGCGACCTTCACCCAGGTAGGAATGAAACGCGTCGCCTTGTCGACGTGGCTTTTGTAGTTCTTGAGCACCGCCACGTCCGCGGCTGCCAGTTGCGGCTTGCCTGATTTCTGCATCAATCGGAGAGCTTCGCTGACCAGATACATATCGTTCCTAAAGTTGCGTACGTGCTCGCGCGGCACCGCGGCCAATTGCTTAAACTGCGACATTTCCGTGCCGATGTCGTTGATCAAGACGCGCATTGCCAGCATGGTGTCGGGCTTAAAGTCCCGCGTCCGGATGTAGTCGGTCACCTCATCGCGCGGATCACCCACCACCGCCGCCGGGTCCACGTATTTGCCGACGGTGTCAGCAGCCTGGTGCGAAACTGCAATGAAGTCCTGCGTCTGCCTTGCCGTGACCGCGTGGTTCAAAGCATAGGTGGTCGGTACTGTTCCGATCAGGATCAGCATGATCAGGCCCATGCCTTTTTGCCCGTCGTTTGACCCATGGAAGAAGCTGACACCGGTGCAGGTGAGCACCAGCAAGCCCCGAATCCAGAACGGCGGCGGCGCGGTGCCTTCGGGTGCTTCATACAACCGCTTGTCCTTGATGACTGCCTTCATGACCATCAGCAAACACGCCGCGATGATAAACCCGAAGATCGGCGAGAGCAGCAGCGACTTCCCAATATTCGCCGCTTGTGCCCAATCGACGCCGCTGGTCCCGGACTTGGCGTTCATCAGCTGATTTGCGATGCCGACACCGATGATGGAGCCGATCAGGGTGTGAGAACTCGAAGCCGGCAGGCCAAACCACCAGGTTCCCAGGTTCCACAGGATGGCGGCAATCAGTAGCGCAAAAACCATCGCAAATCCGGCGGTGCTGCCTACTTGCAGGATCAACTCGACCGGCAGCAGGGAGACGATGCCAAAAGCCACGGCCCCCGAGGAAGTCACAACGCCCACGAAATTCCAGAACCCAGACCAGACCACGGCGATATTCGGGTCGAGCGAATGCGTGTAAATCACGGTGGCCACGGCATTGGCCGTGTCATGAAAGCCGTTCACGAACTCAAACCCCAAAGCCACAAGTAACGCGACACCCAGCAACACGTAGGGCCAGGCCGAACCCAGAGTAATGTCGCCAAGATCCCGTGCGATGCTCGCTCCGATGAAGACCAGACCTAGGATCAGCACTCCGCCAAAGACGATCGTGCCAATCCGGCTGGGCCCGCGGTTCAGTTTTTCATGGACGCCCAGGGGCGCCGTACCGGTTGTTGGTGTTGTCGTGGCCATGCCAGTCCTTCCCAAAAATGAAATATATCCGCCCGCACTTGGCGGTAGAGAGGTCCTTGGGCAGCGGTTATACGTTCCGGATGTTACGAGACGATGAATGGAAGATTAGGGAAAGTCGGTGGCGCTGTGCCAGGGATGGCCAAATCCGCCCTTCTGCAGTACGGTCGTGCTGAGTCCTAATTAGGCTCGGCTAAAATACACGTCCCAACTGGAAGAACCACTTGTGATGGCCGGTATCGCCCACGCTCCCGCCAATCAAGATCGGGCCAAACGCGGTTTCTGCCAGGACGCCGGCGGCTATGTCAGCCGAGAGTTTGGGTGCCCCGAACGGATCGCCGTACATTTTGCCGACTTCGCCGAATCCGGTCAGATAGACTTGCTTGCCGACAAACGGCGGAAGTTGAAAAATCTTGTGCAGGTAGCCGGTTCGCCCGATGAAGTACTGATTACCCACCAACTCGTTCAAACCGTACGCACTCAATCGTCCAACACCTCCCAGAAAATACGCCGGCGTACCAGGCGAGGCTCGGCCGAATGCCGAAGCGCCCTCCCCCACAAGGTAGATCGAACCTTTTGATGAGATCGGCTGGAAGTACTGCAATACCTGATCGAGCGAGGGATATGCCTGCAAAGCCAGCGGCGTGGTGTCATACCATTCGAAATTCGTGCGCGCGTAGACACCCTTGGTAGGAACTACGCCGTCATCTACATGGTCCAAAACGAAGCGAACGTGGAATTCACCGATGCGTCCGGAAGCGGAACTGAAGTCCGGAGTTCCGAGTCGCAATGTGTAATCCTGGTAGCCAATCCCGTAGCCGGCACGAATCTGGCTGAAACGGTTGAAGCCATAGCCCAGATCGATGCCTCCGAGTACCTCATCTTTCCGGTAGATTGCACGTGGGTCGGTCTTACGGTAAATCTTGAAATTGCTCTGGCTGGCGTCCACAAACGGAGCGAAGAACCAGCGGCTCAGCGGGTGGAAGGGCCGGTAAAGTTCGGTTTGCGCGCCGTAGGTTGCGCCGAACTGTAGGTCCGTGCGCCATTCGGAACGATAGCCCCACACATCCATCGCCGTGAGTCGCACACCCATCGTGAAGCTCACGTCCTGCGGTTCGCTGCCGTCAATCTCGAAGGAAGGCAACAGGAACGGCGGTGCATAAGATTTTTCGTGAACCTGGAACACTAGTCCCTGTTGACCACCTTGCTCGACGATCGCGTAGCTAACGCTGTCATAGCGGCCCACTCCGGTGAGCCGGTCCAAGACCACCTCCAGAGCTTTTGTATCGACTGGTTTGCCGACAAATTCCTTGAGATATTGTTCGATGTTCCTGCCGCCTTCGGGGTCGACTCCCTCCACACGCACAAACATCGGTACCCCGATCGGTCCCCGCCTCCGGTCAGCCTTTTTCCCGAGGTACTCGGCCCAGGCGGCATCGTCGAGTGAGTATTTTTGCAGGATTTGCGCTTTGGCTTCTGCGGCTTGGTAACCCTTCTCGATCAGTTCGTCGGTCTTTTCGTAATCGGAAGTGGAGTACTTCTCGACGTCCGCCTTGACGATCAGGTCGGCTCCTTCCATTCCACGAATCTCCGTCTCCGCAATCACCAGCTCCACCGAGCGCCCCAGGATTCCGAATGCAGATTGAATCTCCTTCGCACTGGCAGGTGATATTTGCAGATGAACGGCAATGACGACGTCAGCGCCCATTTTGCGCACCACGTCGGTCGGCAGATTGTCCACCAGACCGCCGTCCACAAAGATTTTGTCTCCGTCGCGGACGGGAGCGAAAACGCCCGGAATGGACATGGTGGCGCGCATGGCGTCGGAAAGAGGGCCGTTGTGAAAAACATAAGGCTTGCCGGAAACCAGCTCTGTCGAAACGCAACGGAAGGGGATGGGAAGGCCGTCGAACGAGGGGATGTTGGAGTAATTGACGGTCTCGCGCTCAATCAGCATGTTGATCTGATGGCCGGTGTTGAGGCCCGGCGGAAGAGCGGCGCCGTGCTTCAGGCCAATAACGATCGAATTGGGAACGGCCCGGGTGTCTTCCTTTCTCCGAAACGATAGCTGTTCGTATGGCGTACCTCCGCTCAGCAGCAAGGGCCAATCTGCGTCCAGTAGGATCTTGCGGATGTCTTCTGCGGATTTTCCAGTAGCGTACATACCTCCTACCAGTCCGCCCATGCTGGTTCCCGCGAGGTAGTCGATAGGAATGTGGTGCAGTTCAAACCACTTGAGCACGCCGATGTGAGCTTCTCCAAGCGCCCCTCCGCCCTCGAGCGCAACCCCGATTTTGGGACGACTCGAAACAGCGGGAGCCACTTGCGCAGTTTGGGATGACTGCGGCGTGGCCAACGGTGCATCTTGCGCAAAACAGAGACACGAAAGCACAAGCGCAAAAAGCGTGGAGATTGTCAGACGCATGGAGACCCCTTCAGGCGAAACGTTGGGCGGAGAAAGCGAATTCGTCCAATATGTTACCCAGGTTCTGGCCCCAAGCAAATTACTTGTCAGCGTTCCCATCCTCGCGCGCAGAAACAATCCGCTGGCGAAAGAGCGCGAGGGGAAAGGGCGGCAGTTGCCTGGCTTTCGGTCTTCGTGTTGGCGATTCTCGATACAATAGGGAGGAAAAGAAACAAGGCGTAAAGGACCCCATCATGGCTACCGACGCAGAAACTGCGACCACGCTCGACACTATGCACCACGTTGCCATTGCCGTTTCCAATGTGAAGGACACCGTAGACTGGTACATCCAACATTTTGGCTGCAAAGTCGGCTACCAGGATGAGACCTGGGCGCTTGTCGAGTTCGCCAACATTCGCCTCGCTTTTGTTCTGCCAGAACAGCACCCGGCCCATTTCGCCGTCCTCGGAGACCCGGAAAAGTTTGGCGAACCTAAGAAACACCGTGATGGCACGCGTTCGGTTTATTTGAAAGATCCAGCGGGCAACAACATCGAGATTCTCGCGCTCAGCTGATTCAAACGTTGGCCTCGTCTTCGGGATACTTTTGCCCGTGCGCAAGTCCGACTCCCGCGAGCACCAGGACGCCGCCGAGAATCTGCGAGAGACTGATCGGTTCGCCAAGCAGGATGGCGGCCATGGCGGCAGTCAGCGGCCCTTGTGTCAGAAGACTGATCGAGGTAATCGTCGCCGGCAGATGGCCCAGCGCGTAGGTCAAGAAAATATAGCCGCCCAGCTGAGACACCAGTCCCAAACCAAGTACCGCCCAAAGCGTTCGCCCATGTGGTAGCTGCAACGAAATGCCCATGGCCAAATTGATGATCAGCAGCGCAAAGGTGCTGGCGATCATCGCCATCCGCAAAAACGCCAGAGTGCCAATCGAATGGCGCAGCTTTTCGGTGACCATGAGATACACGGCAAAGCAAGCCGAAGCTGCGAGGGCCATCAAATCACCCAGACCAATCTGAGTGTGGTGTTTCAAGTCAGCCCAGAGAATGATTACCGCTCCCGCGATAGCCAAAGCTAAGCCGAGCCAAAACGACCTGGCGGGCGCACGCCGCAAAACAAGCCAGGACAGCAATCCAACAAAGATCGGCGTGTTGTTTCCGAGCAGAGTCGCGTTGGCCGCGGAGGTTCGGAGAATCGAAGAGTTGTAGAGGGCCAGGTCGAGCGCGAAAAACAGGCCCCCGAATCCGATTAGTCCGAGCGTTGCGACGTCGAGGGATTCCCGGCGACGGTCAAAGAAGAAGGTGGGCAGCAGCACCATTGCGGGAACCAGCATGCGGTAGAGAGCGGAAGCCGGGCCGGGAATGTCTGTCCAGCGCACGAATATGGCTGACCAGGCAATGCAGACGATTCCGCCGAGCAACGCCAGGTAGGCAAGCAGGCGCGGACTACGAATGGCCTCCGTTTCGGTGAGGACGGCATCAGCTGGCAAAAGTGCCTCCTTGGAATATGCCAACCAGTATCCCATGCCCGCTCCTGCCGGACAGGTGCCGATTTGGTCGCCTTCGGCTGGGAATGCCTTGCCGCAACCTTTTCAGAGGAATAGGGTTTAGGTTACAGCCTGAGTGGAGACTCCGTAGGCAAACCATGGCACCGAACCTGCCTGAAGTGTCGCTCAATCCGATGCCCGCGCCAGAGAAGGTGAGCGCGCTACGCTGGGCTTTTCGATTCCTGCGCTGGTCGACCTATCTGGCAACGCTGGTCACGATTGTGCTTTTGTTGCACAAGACGCCTCCGCCATCGGTCGCGACAACGCCACAGGCGGCGGCCAGCGCCGAGCAGAAGCTTTCGCAGATCGAGCAATCCGTTTCCCAGGGACAGCCCGCTCAGCTACGTCTGGATCAGACGGAGTTGAATTCCTACCTTGCCAACCATCTCGACCTTGCGCCCCAGAAGTCGGGGCTCAGTGCTGACGGTGGCGGCCCCGGAAGCATGACGCCCGCCGACATCGAGCAAGCGCGTTCGTCGGTGCGCGACGTGAAAGTGACCATGGAAGGCGATCAGGTACACGCCTACGTTGTCTTCGATATGCACGGCAAGGAGATGACGCTCGATTTGGTCGGGAAGATCGGCGCAACCGACGGCTACCTGAAGTTTGAACCGGTGAGCGGCAAGATCGGATCGCTGCCTATTCCTCAGTCCGCGCTCGAAAGCGCGGTGCGGCAACTAATGGAATCGCCGGAAAATCGCGAAAAGTTGAAACTTCCTTCGGATATCTCCGACCTGAAAGTGGAAAACGGGGAGCTGGTTACCACCTATCATTGAGGCCGCGCTTCAGTCTGCCCGGCCGCCACCGGCAACCGCAGCCCAGAAAATCCACAACGCAGTGCAAATTCCCAGGGACAATCTGGCGTCAAGGAAGGCTGCAGCCGTGGCCAGAAAATAGATCGGAGGCCCGAGCCGGTAATTCCGAAGGGTGGTTTCAATGTATTTTTGCGAAGCGTGGCGAGACAGCAGCTTTGGCCGGAAAGCGCCGTAGACGAACAAGCTGAAGCAAAGAGCCACAAGGATGAACGTCCCGGAGTAGAAAGCGGCAGCCATCTTGGCCGCAGGCGTTTCAAGGTAAGCTGCAAGAACCGAGGTCGGGTAGGGGACAAAGGTTATTACCAGCAGAAGGCAACCATTGGTGAAGTGCAACCACGGGTCTGTGCGGTGGACATTGCGCAGAATGGCGTGATGATGCATCCACATGATCAGCACCGTGAAAAAGCTGGTGATCAGGGCCAGGTAGCTCGGCCAGAGCTGCAATAGCGCCTTGCCCAGCGCGGTGGAGGTGGTTCCGCTTGACGACAGCGCGGGCACTTTCAGTTCCAGCACGAGCAGCGTGATGGCGATAGCGAAGACCCCGTCACTGAAGGCTTCAAGACGGCCAGTTTCTTTTTCGCCCTGCGTTTCGATTTGCTTTTCCATGAATGACCAGCGGCGCCGACCAAAAGACTAGCAGCGATGAGTGGAAATGCGAAGCGGGAAACCTTACTGAAAATGTGAAAGGATCGGGTGGCCGGGGTATACTGAAGCCGCTGCAACCGGGGGAATGGAGCATGGGCGAGCCCGAGAATCCGGAAATAGGAAGAGACCGCGAGCTGGGAATGCATCGCGAAATCACGCGGCGCGATTTCTTGAACGGTGTGGCGGCCGGAGCCGGCGCTGCGCTGCTCGGAGGACCTCTGGAAGCGGCCCAGCTGCTGGCCGCGGGCGCGCTCGACGAGTTCGCACCGGAAAAAGCGCCCGACTATTACCCTCCAGCCAGGATGGGAATTCGCGGTAACCATGATGGTTCGTTCGCGTTTGCGCATCGCATGCGCGACGGGGAATCGGTGGACGCGCTTGGAGAGTCGATTGAAACCGGGGAAAGATACGAACTGGTGGTCGTTGGTGGGGGAATCAGCGGACTGGCTGCGGCGTACCGCTTTCGGCAAAAGACAAGCCGCAACGCCAAAATCCTGATTCTCGACAATCACGACGACTTTGGCGGACATGCGAAACGCAATGAGTTTCAGCCTCGTGGCCGCACGGTGCTTTCCTATGGCGGCACGCAATCCATCGAAAGTCCAGCTAAGTACAGCGTCGAAGCGAAGGCGCTTCTGAAAGAGCTAGGGATTGAGACGCAAAAGTTCTACAAGGCCTACAACACGAACCTGTACGCGAAGCGGGGCACGGCGGCGTTTTTTGACAAGGAAACATTTGGCGAAGACCGGCTCATCACCGGAATGAATACCACGCCGTGGCCAGAATTCCTGGCCAAGGCGCCGCTCTCCGATGCGGTGAAGAAAGACATCGCCCGTGTGTACACCGAAAAAGTCGACTACTTCCCGGGTAGGTCTCATGACGAAAAACTCGCAGCACTCAAGAAAATCAGCTACGCCGAATACTTGACCAAGTATTGCAAGCTGGTTCCCGAAGCGCTGCCGTTCTTTCAGACCTTCACCCACGATCTGTTTTGCGTAGGCATCGAAGCGGTCCCCGCACTATTGTGCTACGAAGCCGGAGACGACTACGGTTCGTTCACTTATCCGGGATTTGATGGCTTGGGATTCCCGGAACACGAAAAGGAAGAGCCATACATCTTCCATTTCCCTGACGGCAACGCTTCGATTGCGCGGTTGCTCGTGCGCTCGTTGATTCCCGACGCGGTTCCCGGTTCGACGATGGAGGATGTGGTCACCGCGAGATGCAACTACGCAAAGCTGGACGATGCGGCCAATGCCGTGCGGATTCGACTGAACAGCACGGCGGTGAATGTGAAGCACATCGGCACAAAGGATGCTTCGAAACAGGTCGCGGTGTCCTACATGCGCGGGGGCAAGCTGCAAGTGGTAAAAGCGAACTACTGCGTGTTGGCGTGCTACAACGTCATGATTCCTTATATCTGTCCGGAATTGCCCGACGCGCAGAAAGAATCGCTCTCCTACCTGGTGAAGGCGCCGCTCGTTTACACTCACGTAGCGCTGCGGAACTGGACTTCGTTCGCCAAACTGAATATCCATCAAATCGTCGCGCCTGGCGGCTATCACACCTATACCGCTCTGGATTTTCCAGTGAGCCTCGGAAAGTATGTGTTTCCCACAAACCCTGAGGAACCCGCGGTGTTGTTTATGTTGCGAACGCCGTGCAAACCGGGATTGCCACCGCGCGATCAGAACCGCGCCGGACGAGTGGAACTGCTGGAAACTCCATTCAGCAAATTCGAACGCAATATTCGTGACCAGTTGGGGCGCATGTTGGGCGGAGCCAATTTCGATCCGGCTCAGGACATTGAGGGCATTGTCGTAAACCGCTGGGCGCACGGTTACGCCTACACCCCGTTCGGAATCGACTTGCCGGACTGGCAGCCCGGTCTGGAACCCTGGGTGCTTGGGCGCAAGCCATACGGCAGGATCGCGATCGCTAATTCAGATGCGGGGGCCAGCGCCTACACGGATGTGGCCATTGATCAAGCCTATCGGGCGGTTGGCGACATTCTTGCTCAAAAATCGTAGGCGGAACGGTTCACCAAATCCTTCTGGCAAGCGAAGCGTAATTCATACCTCGCTTTTGACTGTTAATTCTTCGGCCAAATTTACAGATCGGAATCCGAACAGATCTGTTTTTTTGGCCTACCATAAGGCTAACTAAGTTCCGAATAAATTTCGGCTACGCGGAAAGGATTGCTGCATGAAATCCAAGTTCCTCGTTTCCCTGACTTGCCTTGCTGCCCTTGTTGCGGCGGCCGTTTCCTCGGCGCCCGCGCAAAACACCGGCGATGACGCCGGGCGCATCCAGGCCCTGGAGTTGGCCTGGAATCACGCGCTAGAAGCCAAGGATGCCAATGCCCTGGACATGCTGCTGGCCAACACCATGATCTCGGTGGACATTGACGGCAGCATCATGAACAAGAGGGAATTTCTCGCCAGCATCAAATCGCCGGACTACCAGCCGTCGCAGGCCGTCACCGAGCAAAGCAACGTGCAGATGTACGGCGCTGCGGCCGTGGTCGTGGGAATTTTTCGCGTGAAAGGAACCGACAAGGGCAAGCCTTATCTGCACCGGGAACGATTCGTCGATACCTGGATCAAGAGCAACGGTACCTGGCAGTGCGTTGCCACAACTGCCGCGCTTATCCCCGCAAAGGCCGCCACGGAGTGACGTTTTTTTTCGGGAGCGGCCCGGAGGGACGTCTATCGGCTGCTTACCGAAACCTAAAAACGGCCATTAGCGAGGTTCCAAGTAGTCTTTGCGGAAGCGGTTCGCACCGGGCCAGCGCTCCCATAGCGGCGTTTACCAGGGAATTGCGGGAATCAAATCCCGTGGAAATAATCTGCGACTGGTCGGTCTTCCCAGACAGCCAGAGCTTGCGTATCGCCAAGATAGGAACCAGCGACAACCCCCAGTAGGTCCATCGTTCGAGTTGCAGATGATTCCTTGCGGCGGCCTTCTCCAGACTCGCACTCGAATACCGGCGCACATGTCCGGCGGCGGTGTCGTAGGCGGAAAAAGCCCACTGTCCGGCCGGTACGTTGATCACCAGCCTGCCCTCGGGGGCCAGGTGATAGCGGACCGCATCCAGAAATTTGTCTTCATCGGCAAGATGCTCGAGCACATCAAAAAGAAAAATGAGATCAAAGCGCTGGCGCAAATCCGTATCGCGCTCAAAAACGTCATAGCAGCAGACTCTACTAGAGCGACTGAGGTTTTGTTGCAAAGCGTACTCATTCAAATCAAAGCCGGTGACGTTCTTAGCAAACTGGTCTTCGACTTGCCGCTGCAGAAGTCCGTGGCCACAACCGATTTCGGCCATTTCCCGTGCGGAGCCAATTAATCCGCCCACCAGAGCCTTCAAGACCGCAAACCGCCGGCGAATCCAGAAATGGTCGATCGAGGCGATTTCGAACCAGCGATCGGCCATGCTGACCGCCGCCGGCCGAGACAAGTATTCGATGTTTCGGTGTTTTTGTGTCTGGGGAGGCGCGCTAGCGGGAGACATGAGTGACAGGGCCATCAGCTGCTGCGATGTCCGTGTACCGAAGGAACCTCGAGCGCCGAGCCGCGAGGTTCGCTGCGGCCCAACTGGTTCAGCGGATGCGTTCGGCTGCGGAAGACATCGCTGACGATGTAGTTTGGCCGGCGCTTGGTTTCTTCGTAGATACGGCCGACATATTCGCCAATGACTCCGAGGAAAAACAGCAGCACACCGGAAAGAAAGGTAATCAGCAGCAATAGCGCGGTGAAGCCCTGCGGAGACTTCTGAAAAATGAACCTTTCTACGACTGCGTAGGATCCGAAAAGAACCGAAGAGCCTACGGCGATGGCGCCCAGCAGGGCGGCGGCACGGATGGGCACAATAGAAAAGGCAAAAATCCCGTCGGTGGCCAGCTTGGCCAGTCGGAGGAAACCGTACTTGCTCTCACCGGAATGGCGTTCCGCACGTTCGACCGGTACGCCAATCTGGCGGTAACCCACCCAACTGCGAAGCCCGCGCAAGTAACGATGATGCTCCGGCAGGCGGCGGATTTCGTCGACCACTCGCCGCGACATCAAACCGAAATCGCCGGTGTCGAGCGGCAGCCGGATATCGGAGAGTTTGGCCATCATTCGGTAGAACAGGAAGTAGCAGAGCCGCAAGGACCACGGCTCTTTGCGGCCGGTGCGCGCCGCATAAACGACGTCATAACCCTCACGAAAGCGCTCAACCAGGGCAGGTATGGCTTCGGGAATGTCTTGAAGATCTCCGTCCATGACCACCACCGCGTCGCCGGTCACATGATCCAAAGCGGCGCTCAGCGCGGCCTGGTGGCCGAAATTGCGGGACAGCGTCACTAGCACAATTCGCGGATCGTGCTCGGTGGCTTCTTGCACCATCCGGGCGCTGCAATCTGTGCTGCCATCGTCAACGAAGAGCAGCTCATGAGGTCCGCCGGGCAGGGCATCGAGAACGGCTAGTGTCCTGCGCACGAGCTCGGGAAGCACCGATTGCTCATTGTGCATTGGGACTGCGATTGAAAGCCGGAAACCCTCACTCATCGCTTGGCCCTGCCTTTGCAATAGATCATATTCCAAACGGTGATGCCCAGCGCGCCGAGATTATAGGGCTCGCAAATCGTCAGTTCCAGGTGTTGCGAGAATATGCGGCGCCAATCCTGAAATCTCCGGGGAAACTCCCCGCGATCGCGGCGCGCCATGAAATGCGGGAAGCTAGGAACCTCAGGCAGCACGAGTTCCAGCAAGTGAATATGTCCATCAGGAGAAAGCCACGACCCGAGCCTCTGCAGAATGGAGGAAGCCGCAGCATCGTCGACGTGGTGGAGAAAGCTGTTGACGAAGATGAAGTCGTAACCGATCGGGCCCGGTTGATCGAACGTGCTGACATCCGCGACCAGGAATTGCCGATTGTGTTTCTTGCGTGCATGCGCGATGTAGCCCGGATTGATGTCAATGCCAAGGTAGTCGGAGTGGGCGAAAAGGCGGGTGTTTGTGCCGGGCCCGCAACCAACGTCCAGGACGCGGCGTGCCTTAGCAATTGAATCGTCTGCAAGCAGCGGAGCCAGCTTTGCAGAGGCAAAGGGAGCTTGCCACAAACTGTAGACGAAGGTCTGCTCCAACAGATAGCTGAAGACACTCATAAAGGTTGAGGTCGACGGCATTTGATGCCGCGCTCGTTGCCGGGCTTCTGGGCTGGCAACGGTCTCCTCTAGCTATTCCAGCACGCTGAGGCATGGAAGAGAAGCAGGAGTTGACTCGGGAGTGCCCTGGCAGTGAATCGCAATGTCCTTCCGTTCATTCCATTGGCCAAGCCAAGGGTGGGCTTGTTACCTTGAAGTAGCTCGGCTGCCGCTATCTTCACCTAAGGAGAACCTTTGCGCCGCTATTGCCTGACCCTGGATTTGCAAGACGATCCGGAACTTGTTGCCGAATACAAGCGTCACCACGAACAGGTGTGGCCGGAGGTCATCCGGAGCATCCGGGCCTCCGGAATCCTCGATCTGGAGATTTATCTCCTGGGCACACGTATGTTCATGATCATGGAGGTGGATGAGCACTTTTCCTTTGAGGCCAAAGGCAAGGCGGACCGCGAAAATCCCAAGGTGCAGGAGTGGGAGGCGTTGATGTGGAAATTCCAGAAAGGGCTGCCGCAGGCGAAGCCGGGAGAGAAATGGCTACTGATGGAGCAGATTTTCAAGCTCAAACCCTGACGCCATAGAGTGGTAATTTCTGTGAACTTGGTTCACCATTTGAGCCAGCGGAGAACATAGGGCTATGAACGAACTGCGCATCTTTCAACGCAAAGCGACCAAGCTCGCTGCAAACGACAACGTGGCGGTCGCGCTGGTGGATCTGCCGGCCAAATCCAGTGTAGATGTGTCCGGAAGCCGTCATCAGTTGGCGGCCACGGTGCCGGCAAAGCAAAAATTCGCGTTGCAGGAGTTTGCTCCGGGAAGCCAGGTGGTGATGTACGGCCTGGTGGTTGGCGAAGCGACCGAGCCGATCGCCCACGGGGAGCTGCTGTCCACGAAAAACATACGCCACCTGACCGGCCCAGTCCGCCCGAAAAGCGGAAACTTGTCCTGGAAGGCACCCGATATCTCTCGCTGGCAAAATGCCACCTTTCAGGGTTATCGGCGCTCGGATAGCCAGGTGGGCACGCGGAACTACTGGCTCGTGGTGCCGCTGGTGTTCTGCGAAAATAAGAATCTGGGGTCGTTACAGCGCGCGTTTGATGCGGGGCTGGGAGTTTGGCAGCCGGATGCGTACGAGCGACATGTCGCTGACCTCGCGAACCTCTACCGTGCGGGCCGCATCGATGAGATTCGATCGTATTCCTTTCCGGACTACGCCGTAGCCGAGCAGCAGCAGAGAATTTTTCCGAATGTCGACGGCGTTCGTTTCCTGGCGCATACGATGGGATGTGGGGGCACAAAGGAAGATGCCCGGGCGTTGTGCGGATTAATCGCCGGATATATCCACAATCCCAACGTTGCCGGCGCGACGATCCTCAGCTTGGGTTGCCAGCATGCCCAGGCCAGCCTGTTGAAAGAAGAGATCCACCGTCGCAACCCCAAATTCGATAAGCCACTTTTCGTATTTGACCAGCAACAAAGCCACCTTGAGACCGTCATGCTGAAAAATGCGGTCCGCGAGACCTTTCGTGGTCTCATGCTTGCGGACCAGGCCAGGCGAGCCGCAGCCCCTTTGTCCGAACTGAACATTGCTTTGCAGTGCGGCGGCTCCGACGGTTTCTCGGGCATCAGCGCAAATCCCGCGATCGGTTACACGTCCGACTTGGTTTGTGCCCTCGGCGGTAAGACCATTCTTTCGGAATTCCCGGAGCTGTGCGGCGCGGAGCAAAATCTCGTAGACCGGTGTGTTTCCCCCGGGGTTGCGGAAAAGTTCATTCAGTTGATGCAAGCCTATAGTGCGCGGGCGCAGGCGGTTGGTTCTGGGTTCGAGGCCAATCCCTCTCCGGGAAACATCCGCGACGGTTTGCTGACCGATGCCATGAAGTCGGCAGGAGCAGCACGGAAAGGTGGGACGTCGCCGATCACCGATGTGCTCGACTATCCCGAGTACGTGACCGAGCCCGGGCTCAACTTGCTGTGCACACCGGGCAGCGATGTCGAGGCGGTAAGTGCGCAGGTGGGCGGCGGCGCAAATATCGTCTTGTTTACCACTGGTCTGGGTACTCCGACTGGAAACGCCATCGCGCCGGTCGTGAAAATTTCAACGAACTCGGAGCTCGCGAAGAGAATGACCGACATTATCGATCTGGACACTGGAGCAATTGTGCGCGGCGAAGCAACCATCGAGCAAATGGGCGAGAGCGTTCTCGAATTGACCGTGCGCGTGGCCAGCGGAGAGATGCTGGCCAAGGCGGAAACCAACCATCAGGATGATTTCATTCCCTGGAAACGGGGAGTCTCCCTATAACGGTTTGCAAGCACAGCCTTAAATATCGGGACGTCTTGCGTTTTTTCTCTCGCCAAAAACTGGTAAGTTCGAGAAAATGTTTACCGGAAACCGCAAGGTCTTTGGTTTTTCTTCGCCTTGCGGCATTGGCGTTTTTGGAGAGGGCGAAATGGCGCGTGATTCGAGGCGTAGCTTCCTGAAAAAGACGGGCGCAGCGGGGTTGGCGATCTCGGCTCAGCAATCGTTTGCACCCTTTCTATTTGCGCAAACCGCCTCGGCGCCGCCCTCCTCTCCCTATCGGGTGGCGCTGGATACGCGGCGCACCCTGGCTGCTCTGGACCGAAATATCTTTGGCTCCTTCTTGGAGCACTTGGGCCGCGCCATCTATGAGGGCATCTACGATTCCAGCTCGAAATTTGCTGATAGCAATGGCTTTCGCACCGACGTGCTCGAGGAAATTCGGCGTCTCCGGGTTCCCATCGTGCGGTATCCCGGCGGAAACTTCGTTTCTGGCTATCATTGGCTCGACGGGGTCGGCCCAAAGCAAGATCGCCCGGCGGTCCTTGACAAGGCTTGGAACACCCTCGAGACCAATCAATTCGGCACAAACGAGTTTCTTGGCTGGTGTAAAGCCGTGGGCACGCAGCCTCTTCTGGCGGTGAACCTGGGAACCGGAACCCCAGAATCGGCCGCCGCGTTGGTTGAATATTGCAACGGGGAAAAAGGCACCAAGTGGAGCGACCTGCGGCGCAAGCACGGCATCGCCGACCCCTACAAAGTCACCAACTGGTGCCTCGGTAATGAGATGGATGGTCCCTGGCAGATCGGGCATATGTCGGCCACCGAGTATGGAGAAAAGGCCGCCGACGCCGGCCGCCAGATGCGCTACGTCGATGCCTCGCTGAGACTCATTGCTTGCGGATCGAGCGGGCCTGGGATGCCCACCTACCTCGAGTGGGACCGCGTGGTGCTTGAGCAGTGCTATGAATACGTGGATGCGATCTCGCTGCACCGCTACTTCGACAACACCACCGAAACAGGCGGTGATTCGACGCGTTTTCTGGCGCTGAATCTGAGCATGGAGCGGCAAATCGCCGAGGTTGCGGCGGTCTGCGACTACGTGCAAGGCCGTAAGCGCTTGCCAAAGAAGCTCTGGCTCTCTTTCGACGAGTGGAACGTGTGGTACCGTGCGCGCAGCGGTTCGGCGATGGATGGTGCCAAAAAGGAAGCCCCGCATCTTCTCGAAGAAGTCTACAATCTCGAAGACGCTCTTCTTGTTGGCGGCCTGATCAATTCGCTTCTGCGCAATGCAAATCGCGTGCGCATTGGTTGTCTGGCGCAACTGGTCAACGTGATCGCCCCGATCATGACCAACGCCACCGGCCTCTACCGGCAAACGATCTTCTATCCATATTCCTGGGCGCTGCAATATGCCAAGGGGGCGACCATGGATGTACTGGTCGAACCTGGCGAGACCTATGAAGTCCCCAAGTTTGGCCAAGTGCCATACCTGGATGTGGCTGCCACGCTGAACACGGAAGAGGGTACCGCTTCACTGTTCATCCTGAATCGCGACCTGAACAAGTCCCGACAACTCGAACTGAATTGGGAAAGCAAGCCGGCCAGCCGTCTGCTGATAGGTAACGTTCTGACAGGAACGGACCTGAAAGCAGTCAACGGGTTTGAGAAACCTGATAGAGTGGTGCCGCAAGCGGCCGAGAAACCAGTGATCAACGGAAATACCGTGCGGTTGGAAGTTCCACCCAGATCATATTCCGTTTATCAGTGGGCCATCTAAACCCGTGAGGAGAACAGAATGTCCGTCCAGCGCGCAGGCATGCTACTGTTTGTCGTTATTGCACTCATGACTATTAAAACGTTGGCGAACGCGGGTTCCAAATCTTCGGTTACCGTAAAGCCATTCGGCCCGACCGGCGCCGGACAGAACACCGACTTGTACACGCTCACCAACAACCTCGGCATGGTGGTGACGATTACCAATTACGGTGCAACGGTAGTGAGCATTCAGGTTCCGGACAAGGCCGGCAAGTTCGACGATGTGGTATTGGGCTTTGCTTCGGCGAAGGAATACGAAGACGGCAAGGCGTATTTCGGCGCCACCGTGGGCCGCTACGGAAACCGCATCGC
>Ga0126371_10001085_pt1 | contig 22777 bp, 25 predicted proteins | sample PanSoiMetaPlot_4_FD_110145 | JGI IMG/M metagenome (GOLD analysis project Ga0126371, IMG submission 110145) | Tropical forest soil microbial communities from Panama - MetaG Plot_4 | ecosystem: Environmental > Terrestrial > Soil > Tropical forest > Bulk soil | place: Panama | collected 2016-02-17 | reverse complement strand
GCGCCGACGAGGAGCAGCGTCACGGCCGAGGGCACGAGGAAACCGATGCTGCGGCACCAACGGGTCGGCGGCTCGCGCCGGCGTTCACGTTATGTCAACCATCCGTTTCGCACGGCCCAGAGCCTAGCAACTTTACAGAAACTCAACGCAAACGCGATTTCATGATCCGCCCAGGTCTCCAGCCGGGCGCGCGAGAACCTCGCGTCTCTTGAACCAGGGTGGGTCTTCGAGGTGTTGCCGACCAACTCGCAAAGGCCACCCCCCCTCCGCACGTGGTGGTCGCGCCGGCTCGGCCGACTGATCGCCGGAACCGCCTTCGTGGTCGCCGCGATCGTCGGCGCCAACGCGACGATCTTGTCGCATCTGCATCAGAGCACCCTGCACGAGACGCAGACCAACCTTCTGCGGCAGAGCCTGACGCTGTCCGAGCTGGTGGAACGCACCCTGCAATCGGTCGACCTGGTCCTCGGCAGCGCGGCCGAAAAGGCCCGCGCGAGCATCGCGGCCGCGGGCGCCGAGCGCGAGCTGGGCAGCCAGGAGTTCCACCTTTTTCTCAAGGAGGACAAGTCCGAGCTGCCGCAGATCGATACGCTCGGCATCCTCGACGCCGAAGGCCGACGGGTGAACAATTCGCGCGAGTGGCCGACGTCCGAGCACGACCTGTCGTCGCGCGAATACTTCCAGGCGCTCAAGCGGAATCCGAGCCAATCGCTGTACATCGCCGAGCCGGTGCGCGGCACCACCACCGGCGCCTGGGTGGTCATCGTCGCCCGCCCGATCGTCTCCGCGGACGGCCGCTTCCTCGGCGTCGTGTTCGCGTCGACGCTGCTGAGCTACTTCGAGGAGCTGTTCAACGCGACATCGCTCGGCGACGGCTATGCGGCCACGCTGATGCGGCAGGACGGGATCCTGCTGGCGCGCTATCCGGCGGCCGGGCAGATCGGCGCCAAGACGCCGGCCGTGGTCCTAGAGAAACTGAGGGACGCGAGGTCCGGCGTCTCGCGCTCGATCAGCCCGGTCGACCATCAGGCGCGCATCGCAGCCGGCTATCGGCTCGCGAAATATCCGCTCGTCGTCATTGCGACCCGGAGCGAGGCGGCCGCCTTCGCGGGCTGGCGTGCCCTCGCCGCCATGATCGCCGCCGTCACCACAGTCTTGATCGGCGTGATACTGATCGCGGCGGGCCTGACCGCGCGCGCGTGGCAGCAGCAGGAACGCCTGGACGCCGCGAACGCGGAAGTCGTCGAATCGGACAATATCCGCGCGTTGGCGCAGGCCGAGCTCAACCGGCAGAGCGAGCTGTCGGAGCAGAACGTGCGCTTCGCCGCCGCCCTCGAGCACATGGCGCACGGCCTGTGCATGTACGACCGCGACGCGCGGCTGGTCATCTGCAACAGCCGCTATGCCGAGCTCTACAACCTGACGCCGGACCAGATGCGCCCCGGCACGTCGCTGCAAACCATCCTCGAAGCCCGCGTCGCGGCGGGCCAGACTCCGGCGGATACCAAGGCCTACGTCGCGCGCCGGCTGGCGGAAGTGAGCGAGCAGCAGCCTTACTACGTCGAGAACGAGCTGCGCGACGGCCGCACCATCGCGGTCAGCCATCAGCCGATGCAGAACGGGGGCTGGGTGGCGATCCATCAGGACGTCACGCAGCGCCGGCGCGCCGAGGTGCAGATCGCCTTCATGGCGACGCACGACGCGCTGACCGGCCTCGCCAATCGCGCCCTGTTGCGCGAAACGATCGTCGAGGCCGGCGCCCGCCACCGCCGCCACGGCGAGCCGTTCACCGTGCTGATGCTCGATCTCGATCATTTCAAGATCGTCAACGACTCGGTCGGCCATTCGGCCGGCGACCTGCTGCTTCAGGAGATGGCGCAGCGCCTGCGCGCCGTGCTGGGCGACGGCGACGTGCTGGCGCGCCTGGGCGGCGACGAATTCGCGATCCTGCAATCCGGCGGAGCGGCACAGCGCGACGACGCGATGGCGACGGCCGCCCGGATCGTCGCCACCGTCGCCAGGCCGTTCGACCTCGACGGGAGCAGGCTGAGCGTGGGCGTGAGCATCGGGATCGCGCTCGCGCCGCGGGACGGCGTCGATCCGGACGAGCTTCTGCGCAAGGCGGACCTCGCGCTCTACCGCACGAAGGCGCGCGGCCGCAACGCGGCGACCTTCTTCGATGCCGCGATGATGGCGGAGGCCGATGCGCGCCATCAGCTCGCGGGCGAGCTGCGTGACGCGCTGGCGCGCAACGAGTTCGAGCTGCACTATCAGCCGGTGATCGACTTGGCGACGCGCGCGCCGTGCGGCGCCGAGGCGCTGGTGCGCTGGCGCCATCCGCACAAGGGGCTGATCGCGCCGGATCGCTTCATTCCGCTCGCCGAGGACACCGGGCTGATCGTCGAGCTGGGCATCTGGATCCTGCGTCGGGCCTGCGCGGATGCGGCCGCGTGGCCCGCGCACTTCCGGCTCGCCGTCAACCTCTCGCCGGTGCAGTTCCGCCGGGGCGATCTCTACGACGTCGTGGTCGACGCGCTCGCCGATTCCGGGCTCACCGCCGAGCGGCTGGAAATCGAGATCACGGAGTCGGTGCTGCTCGACCGCGACGCCAACTGCCAGGTCCTGCTTCAGCAGCTCAGGGACATCGGCATCTCGATCGCAATCGACGATTTCGGCACCGGCTTCTCGTCGCTCGCCTACATCACGAGCTTCCCGGTCGACAGGATCAAGATCGACAAGTCGTTTATCCAGGGCGCGGCCGACCGAGCCGAGTGCGCGGCCGTCATCGCCTCGGTGATCACGCTCGCGCGCGGCCTCGACATCGCGACCACGGCGGAAGGCGTCGAGACCGAGCAGCAGCTGGAGTTGCTGCACGCCGCCGGCGTGACGTCGGCGCAGGGCTACCTGTTCGCACGGCCGGTTCCCTGCGAGGAGCTCGGCTTCGCCCGGCCCGACGCGGGCGCGCAGGCCACGGCCGCCGCGTGACGCGGCGGGCGACGGGGCGGCGCATGCCGCCCCGCTTGCCTTCTACGATCCACCCTAAGCGGCTCGCGCCGGCGTGAACGACCGCACGCCGGCGTATTGCAGTTCGGCGAGAACCGCGACCACCAAGGCCTGGGCGATCACGAAGGCGTAACCGAACGCGGTCGGCGCAAGGCCGCCGACCAGCAGGCCGATGCTTGCGACCGCCCACGCGGCGTTTGCCACGATGATCGTCCAGACCGCCGCACGGCTGATCGGCGCACGCGCCGCGACGACGGCGACGATGGCCGCATAGGGCAAGAGGATGAGGCCCGACGCGCGGGTGAGGTCGCCGGGCAGCCCGAGGAAGCTCTCGAGCACGCCGGCGCCGGCGGCCATCACGAGGCCGCTCGCGCCGCTCGCGATCGCGTCGGCCCACAGCACGCGGCGCAGAAAGTTGGGATGGCTCGTATCGAACATGGCATGTCTCCTGACTTGCGGTTGACGATGCCGCATTCCTAAGCCGCGCCCGCGCATGCGGTCGATTACCTGCGGGGTAATGGAATCGGCGCAGCCCTGCGCTATCGTTGCGCATGGCAGCAGTCCGGCCGGTCGGAGATCACCTGCGCGAATGGCGCCAGCGCCGTCGCATGAGCCAGCTCGACCTCGCGGTCGACGCCGAGATCTCGTCGCGTCACCTGAGCTTCCTCGAGACCGGCCGGTCGCAGCCCTCGCGCGACATGGTGCTGCGGCTCGCCGAGCGGCTCGACGTGCCGCTGCGCGAGCGCAACATGCTGCTGGTCGCCGCCGGTTTTGCCCCGGTCTTTCCCGAGCGGGCGATGAGCGACCCGGCGCTGGCGTCGGCGCGGCGCGCCGTCGATCTGGTGCTCGAGGGGCACGAGCCTTATCCGGCGATCGCCATCGACCGGCACTGGACGATGATCGCGCACAACCGCCTCGTGCCGCTGCTCGTGGCGACGGCCGACGCGGAGCTGCGCAAGCCGCCGATCAACGTACTGCGGCTGAGCCTGCATCCGAAGGGGCTCGCGCCGCGCATCGTGAACCTCGCGGAATGGCGCGAGCATCTGCTGGCGCGCCTGCGGCGGCAGATCGACGTCACCGCCGCCCCGGTGATGATCGACCTCATGAAGGAATTGTCGAGCTATCCCAGGCCGCATGGCCCGCAGCCCTTCGGGCGCAGCGCCGAGCTTGACCACGGCGGCGTGGTCGTGCCACTGCGGCTCGCGACGCCCGACGGCGTGCTATCGTTCATCAGCACCACCACCGTGTTCGGCACGCCGATCGACATCACGCTGTCGGAGCTGGCGCTGGAGACCTTCTTTCCGGCCGATCCCGCAACCGGAGACGCGCTGCGCCGGATGGCGGAGAATGCGCGCGGCTGACCAATTGCAATTCATCGTGAGTGACACATGGCCACCCGGCGAGCATCCAAGATACCCAAGGGTCGATCGCGAAAGAGGCCCGCCACCAGGCGCCGCGCGGCGAAACGCGCGGGCCGGCCGCTGTCGACCGACGCGGTTCTCGCCGACCTGAAACAGCGGCTCGCGGAGATCCATGATCTCGATGGAGCCGGCGCGGTGCTCGGCTGGGACGAGGCGACCTACATGCCGAAAGGCGGCGCCCTCGCGCGCGGCCGGCAGTCGGCGCTGCTACGGCGCCTCGCCCATGAGCGCTTCGTCGATCCGGCGCTCGGACGATCGCTCGATCGCCTCGCGCCGCAGGCCGGCAGGCTCGCGCCAGCCGACGCGAGCCTGATCCGCGTCGTGCGGCGGGATTACGAGCGCGCCATCCGGGTCCCGGCCGAGTACCTCGCGCGCGCGACGGCGCACGGCTCGGCCTCCTACAACGCCTGGATCCGGGCGCGGCCGGCGAACGATTTCGCCGCGATGATGCCGTTTCTCGCGACGACGCTGGAGCTGAGCCGCGAGTACGCGTCGTTCTTCGCGCCCTACGACCACGTCGCCGATCCGATGATCGACGAGGCCGATCAGGGCATGACGACCGCGGCGGTCCGGCGCCTGTTCGCGGAGCTGCGCCGCGAGCTCGTTCCGCTGGCGCGCGCGATCTGCGATCGGCCGCCTCCCGAGGACTCATTCCTGCGCCGATCGTTCGGCGAGCCCGAGCAGCTCGCCTTCGGCCTCGCGGCCGCCCGCCGGATGGGCTACGACCTCGAGCGCGGCCGGCTCGACAAGACGCACCATCCGTTCTGCACCAGATTTGCCGCCGGCGACGTGCGCATCACCACGCGGGTGCGCGAGAACGATATCGGCGACGCGCTGTTCTCGACGCTGCACGAGGCCGGGCACGCGATGTACGAACAGGGCGTCGATCCGGCCTTCGACGGCACGCCGCTCGCGCGCGGGGTTTCGGCCGGCGTGCACGAGAGCCAGTCGCGCCTGTGGGAGAACGTGGTCGCGCGCAGCCGTCCGTTCTGGGAGCACTGGTACCCCGTCCTGCAGCGGACGTTCGCCGACCAGCTCGGCGCGGTGCCGCTCGAGGCGTTCTATCGCGCGATCAACAAGGTCGAGCGCTCGCTCATCCGCACCGATGCGGACGAGGTGACCTACAATCTGCACATCATGCTGCGGTTCGACCTCGAAACGCAACTGCTCGAAGGGCGGCTCAGGCTCGCCGACCTGCCCGAGGCCTGGCGCGCCGGCATGCTGGCCGACGTCGGCGTCGCGCCCGCGGACGATCGCGACGGCTGCCTTCAGGACGTTCACTGGTACGGCGGCGGCATCGGCGGCGCGTTCCAGAGCTACACGATCGGCAATGTCCTCGGCGCGCAGTTCTTCGCCGCTGCGGTGCGCACCCATCCGGAGATCCCGCACGAGATCACACACGGAGGGTTCGCCACGCTGCACGGCTGGCTCACCGACAACATCTACCACCACGGGCGCACGATGACGCCGGACGACATCGTCGCGCGGGCGACCGGCGGCCCGATGACGACCACGCCGTATCTCGCCTACCTGCGCGGAAAATACGGCGAGCTCTACCGGCTGCCGAAATAGGTTCAGTGCATGTCCCGACGAAAGCCTGCCCCGGACGTGATCCGGGCTGGCCACCGGTTCACCGATGAGGACATGCGCCAAACAACCAGTGTCCCCGTGCCCGCCGCGAATTCGTGCGGACGTCGGGTTCCCGGCACTAGTGCATCGTCGGTGACGGCGCGTAGGTTTCCATCAAGCTCGGATTGAGCCGTCGCGCTTCGGTGACGCAAACGCAGGCTAGGCGGTCGAGCTCGTCCGCCGTCCGCGCGTCGTTCGTTTCGATCGAGCGCCGCATGCAGATCCACGCCACGTTCAACAAATCACGCACACTGATGTCTTGCATGTCTTCCCTCACGCAACACCCCCGGTAGTTACGCACGCCGTCGTTGCGCGGATTGGAAGTGTACCGTCGCGCCTGCCGAATGGATGTCATGCGTCGTTTGCAGACATAGGAACTCTCGCCCAAAAAACATCTGGATTCGGGAAGGCGCCGACCGGCGAGACAAAGCATCACACAGGCGGGCGTTTTCTCCAGCGCCGACAATATCTTCGCCAGCGGTTGACGTCAGCGATCGGAATATTTTACCAGTATGGAACTTAGAATATCGCTTTCTACGAGGTTATCATGTGGTTATGCTATGGCCGAGGCAGGTAGAAACCTGCCGCGCGGGGAATATCAGCCGCCGAGTGAGGCGGATTTGACTACCGACAACCGTGTTGCCGTCTGCGACTGGTGGAAGTTCGCCGATGGCGCAATGTCGTCATGTGGATGTGCGCGGCACGCCGCGCCGAATCGAAAATCGCCCCCGCATTTGTGCGACGTAAAGTAATGTACCCGAAGCCGAACGAGCGGCGTCGGGAGCTCAGCGTATAGGGAGTACGTCATGAGTGCTTCTTCTTCTTCGGAGCCGCCCTTCGGACATCAAGATCCGTTCGCACCGAAAAGGCTGCGCGACCAGGAGCAGTCAAGGCCTCAACTGAGGCCTGCGGCCAGGCCGTCCAGCATCGAGGCTGACGACTCCATCGAAAGCGAGCAGCAGATCCCCTGGCGCAGGGTAAGGCCTTCTTCGACGCCGCCGTCGCTCATCGGACCCGCGCCGGTGCCGCGGCCCGAGCCGCGCCGATCCCTCATGGCGCAGTTCATGCTGCTCGCCGGGGTCGCCATCGTGTCGGCGCTGTCGGCCGCGGCGATCTACAGGTTCAGCAACGGCGCATCCGTGCCAGCTGCCACACCGCAACTCGCTTCGAACTCGGCCCGGCCGGTCCAGACCATCATGGTGACGCCGCCGGCACCGCCCCCAAGGTCGGATGAGACATCGAGCAGCGCGCCTGCACCGACCGCGATGGCGGCTGCGTCGGGTGCGGTTCCCGCCGCTCCGGCAGCGGCCGCTCCGACAGCCGGACCCATGACAACCGCCGCCCTGACGACGCCGCGCGGCGTCAACATCAGGGGAATCACGGACAACGAGATCCGCCTCGGCATCGCGGCGCCGTTCAGCGGGCCCGCCAAGGAGCTGGGCCGGCAGATGAAGCTCGGCCTCGACACGGCGTTCGGCGCCATCAACGAGGCGGGCGGAATCAACGGCCGCCAGCTTCGGCTGATCGCCGTGGACGACGGGTACGAGGCGGATCGCGCCCTCGGCGCGATGAAGGACTTGGTCGAGAAGCACGGCGTCTTCGGCGTCGTCGGCAACGTCGGGACCCCGACCGCGATCGTGTCGCTGCCCTACGCGCTGCAACAGCGCATGCTGTTCTTTGGCGCGTTCACGGGCGCCGGACTGCTGCGGCGCGATCCGCCCGACCGCTACGTCTTCAATTACCGGGCGAGCTATGCCGAGGAGACGGAAGCCACGGTCAACTACCTGGTGAAGATACGCCGGCTTAAGCCTACGCAGATCGCCGTCTTCGCCCAGCAGGACGGCTACGGCGACTCGGGCTACGCGGGCGTCGTCAAGGCGGTCCGCGCATTGGGCGGCGACCCCGACAAGATCCTGCGTCTCAACTACACTCGCAACACGGTGGATGTCGACGGGGCGATCGCGGCACTGCGCGCGCACAAGGTGCCGATCAAGGCGGTCATCATGGTGCCGACCTATCGGGCCGCGGCGAAGTTCATCGAGAAGACGAAGGATGTCTACCCCGGGCTGATCTACGACAGCGTCTCGTTCGTCGGCAGCACCGCGCTTGCCGAGGAGCTGAAGCTGCTCGGGCCCAAGTACGCGGAAGGCGTCATCGTGACCCAGGTGGTGCCGGCGATCGAAGGCTATTCGTCGTTCGTGCTCGAGTACAAGAACGCGCTGGCCAGGCAGTTTCCCGGCGAGGCGGCCGACTACGTGTCGCTCGAGGGCTACACGGCGGGCATCCTGCTGGCGGAAGGCCTGCGCCGCACGGGCCCGCAGGTCGACACCGAGAAGCTGGTGGAAGCGCTCGAGAGCCTGCGCAATTTCGACGCGGGACTGGGAACGCTGCTGACCTTCGGCCGGACCGAGCACCAGGCCTCGCACAAGGTCTGGGGCACCCAGCTCACCGCAGAGGGACGCTACCAGCCGTTCGACATGCAGTAGCGCCGGCAAGGCGAGGCGCGCGAAACGCGGGCCTCCCTCGCTTGAATTGCATGCACCCGCGCCGGCTCGAAAAAAGGCCCCGGCGTAGACAGACCAGTCGCCGGGGCCTGAATGACTCTCCCGTCCAAGGGGGGCTAAGAGGTCGGGATGAGCCGAAGTTCCAATTCGCGCCGGCAGCAGTCGTTCCGACCGAAATCCGACTCCTTGGGCAAATTTTTTGCCATTGTTACCGGCGGCAGCCCCGGCCAGCCGTGCAGGCGGGCCGACACAGGGGGAAGTGCCGGCCCTCGCGGTTGTCGTCAGTGCGTTCTGTTGCGGCCAGGTCATCGGGTGCGAAATGTTCGATGAGATTGCCGCCCTGGTCGAAGAGCTGGAGAGGCTCGGCGTGAAATTTACCGTCGTTCCGCGGCTCGACGGATCGCTGCGCCTGAACACCTGGCGCACCCAGAACGCCTGGCCGAACCGGCATCGCATCGATCACCTGCTCGAGGAGCGGATCGAGAATGCGCCGGATGTCGCGGCGCAGATCGCCGCGCTGATCAGCCGGCGATCGGCGCAGGACGTTGCCGCTCCGCCGGCGGAGTGAACGGGTGCGTGCACCTCATGACGCCAGCCTGGCGTCGCGCGCCCGGACGGGATCGTCCATCCGTTCGTGGTCGGCAAAGCACCGCGCATCGCAGTACAGGAGCCGCGTCTGCGGATCGCGCACGTAGCCGCGGTCGACCCTGGTGCAACACACCGCACAGTGCGCCTCCGCGCGCGGGCTTCGCCCGTTGACGAGAACGAAGCGCATGCCGCGGGCGGCCACGTCGTGCCGCTTGAATTCCTCGAATGGATTCATCGTCATGGGGGCATCTCCTTTTCATCCCCGAACCGGCTCTCGATGAGTTAGTCTCGACGCGCCGCCCGAAATGGTGTGACGTACGTCACAGGGCGGCGGATTTTTTTGCCTCATTGCCCGGCAGGGTCCGTGAGCGCATGACCCGGAGCCGCCGATGAGTCCCTCGCCGTTGCGCGTGAACGTTCTGATGTCCGGAGGCTTCACCGGCGCATACGAGCAGCTGTTGCCGGAGTTCGAGCGGGCGAGCGGCATCAAGGTCACGACCGGATCGGGTGCCTCGCAGGGCACCGGGCCGCAGACGATCGGCGCCCAGCTTGCACGCGGCGTACCCGCCGATGTCGTGATCCTGTCGCGGGAAGGTCTTGCCGAGCTCGTCGGCGCGAACCGGATCGCCGCCGGCGCGGTCGTGGATCTTGCGCGAGTCCCGCTCGGCGTCGCAGTGCGCGCCGGCGCCACCCGGCCCGACGTGAGCACCGTCGATGCCTTCAAGCAGGTCCTGCTGAACGCCAAGGCGATCGCCGTGCCCGGAAGCACCAGCGGCATCTGGCTCAAGACCGATCTTTTTCCGCGCCTCGGAGTCGCGGACAAGATCGACGTCAGGATGACGCCCCGCGGTTCGGACGCCAGCGCCATGGTCGCCGCAGGCGGCGCGGACCTCGCCGTGATGCCGGTCAGCGAGATCCTGGTCGCGCCGGGCGTCGACCATGCCGGCGCCATCCCGTCGGAGATTCAGCTGCTTCAGGTCTTCTGTGCCGCGATCGTGGCGGGCTCGCAGGCGATCGAGGCGTCCCGACGACTGATCGAATTCCTCGCCTCGCCGGGCGCATCCGATACGATCAGGCGCAGCGGGATGGAGCCGTTCGCGACCTCAGGAGGATGACGTGGATCTCGGGCTCGAGGACAGGGTCGCCATCATCACCGGCGGCAGTCGCGGCATCGGCAAGGCGTGCGCCGCCGAACTGCTGGCCGAAGGCGCCCGCGTCGTTCTCGTCAGCAAGGATCCCGCGATCAACGCCGCCGCGGTCCGCGAACTGGGCAAATCACACCCCGACCGCGTCCTCGGCATCCCGGCGGACGTCACCGATGACGCAGCGGTCGCGGCGATGACCGCGCAGGCGGTCGAACGGTACGGCCGCATCGACATTCTGGTGAACTCGGCGGCGACCGTCATCCCGCAGGACTTCTTCAAGATGGGCGACGGAGAGGTGGCCACGCTCCTCGAGCAGAAATTCAATCCGGCGGCCCGCTGCATCCGCCACGCGGTCCCGCACATGCGCAAACGCCAATGGGGCCGCATCGTCAACATCTCCGGGCTCGCCGGGCGGCAGCCGCATTACCCCGTCGTGCCCGCCGCCCTCAACAATTCCGCCATGCTCAACCTGACCAAGGCGCTCGCCGCCGAGCTCGCCAAGGACAACATCCTGGTCAATGCCGTCGTGCCCTATATCATCGCCACCGAACGGCAGGACGACACGATGCGGGAATGGGCGCAGACGACGGGACAGACCGAGGCGGAGGTGCGCCGGCAGCGCGTGTCCCGGCTCCCGGTCGGTCGGATGGGCCGCCCGGACGAGGTTGCCGGCGTCGTCGCCTTCATGGCCTCGGAGCGGGCGAGCTATGTCGTCGGCACCGCCTGGTATGTCGACGGCGGCGGCTCGATGACGCTGTGAGGGCCACTGGGGAAGCGCCATGACCATTTCGCGTCGCCGATTTCTCCAACTGACTGCCGCCGCGCTTCCCGCGACGACGCGCATCGCACGTGCCGAGACCTGGCCGGCGCGGCCGGTGCATCTCGTCGTCGGCTTCTCGCCCGGTTCGGCGTCCGACATCAACGCGCGTCTCGTCGGCCAGTGGCTGTCGGAGCGGCTCGGCCAGAATTTCGTCGTCGACAATCGCGCGGGCGCCGGCGGCAATATCGCCACGGAGTACGTGGTGCGGGCGAAACCGGACGGCTACACGCTGCTCTATGGATCGACCGCGATCGCGATCAATGCGTCGCTGTACGAAGGCAGGCTCAATTTCAATATTCTGCGCGATCTCGTGCCGGTGGCGAGCGTCGTGCGCACGCCGTTCGTGATGGAGGTCAACCTCGACCTTCCGATCAAATCCGTTCCCGAGCTCATCACCTACGCCAAGGCCAATCCCGGCAAGATGAATTTCGCGACCGTGGGCGCCGGCAGCGCCCAGCATCTCTACGGCGAGTATTTCAAGATGATGGCCGGCATCGACATGGTGCCGGTGCATTATCGCGGCGCCGCGCCCGCGATCACCGATCTGATCGCCGGCCGCGTCCAGGTGATGATCGACGCCGTCGTCTCCTCGATCTCCTACATCAAATCGGGCCAGCTCCGGGCCCTGGCGGTCACCACGGCAGCGCCGCAGGAGAAGCTGCTGCCCGGCGCCCCGACCATCGGCCAGTTCGTACCGGGCTACGAGGCGGCCGGCTGGCAGGGCGTCTGCGCGCCCGCCAAGACACCGCGCGAGGTCATCGAGCGGCTCAATCGCGAGATCAACGCGGTGCTCGCCGACGCTACCTCCAACGCGCGGCTCGCCGAGCTCGGCGGCCTATCCTCCGCCGGCGCGCCGGCCGATTTCGGCAAGTTCATCGCCGACGAAACCGAGAAATGGGGCAAGGTGGTCCGCGCAGCGGGAGTGAAGGCGGATTGAGGTGGGCCACGCCGGCCGCAATCGCGAGATCCGCGCATGGCACGAAGGGTTCAGCGCCGTGGCGTCGCACTCCGGCCGAAAAGAATCGCGCAGACGTCGCTCGCCAGCCTGGCTTCCGTCGCGCTTTCCCCCTGCATCACGTCGTCCTCGCCGAGGTACTGCAGCGACCAGGATTGCGCGGATGCCCCCGCGACGAAGTCGATGCTGAGCTCCCAATGGGGTTTGCTCATGACCGCGTCTTCGGCTGCAGACGGCGGTTTCGCATCCGGCCCGAGGTAGTGTGCGAATGCCGCATCCTTGCAGCCCGGATCGACGGCGAATGCGCGGATGAGGCGGTCTTCGAATCGGGACGCCTGCGCCTTCGGATCGGCCGCCGCGCAAGCGTCCAGACGCGTCATCATCTCCGGACAATCCGGCACGGCCCCGCAGCCGAAGTTTCTGATCCGGCTCGCCGTCTCGTCGTTCATGAACGACTTCGCCTGTTCGCAGATCTTGCGGGCATAGTCGCCGCTCCACCAGCCGTCGATCACGACGGCGGCGTTGCGCCGAGCGGCCCGCGCGTCGACCGTCGCGAACGGCATGGTCAGCCAGGCCGCCAGCCCGATGAGCGACAACACTGATGCTCGAACGCGCATGCCACCCCCGCATCCGGAGAGCATGAGCGCATCAATAGGCCGCATCAAGGGCGGATCGGCGGGCTTCGCAAGCCGGCCCGAGATGCGGGTACGATCGCGTTGCGCGGATTTCAACGGCCGGCTCCAGCCGCGGCGAACAAGCCGTCGAGCAAGGCTGCCGCGGTAACGACGGTGCAATACTCGCCATTCATATTGGCGAGCGACATCGCGTGGACGTCCTCGGCGCTCCGGACGATGCCATTCCAGTCCGGGCGGCCGAATGTGAAGCATCCATCGGCAACGAGGTAGGTCGCGAAGCCGAGATTGCCCGCCATGCGGACCGTCGCCTCGACCGAGTTGTTGGTGATGACCCCGACGACCACCACGGCCACGTGCCCGCCCGCGCGCAGACGGTGCTCCAGATCAGTCCCGATGAAGGCGCTGTTGGTACGTTTCGGTATGACCGGCTCACCGCCGAGCGGCGCGCATTCGGGTTTGAACTCGTTGCCGGCCTGGCCCGGCCGGTACGTCGACTGCGGTTTCATCGAATCATGCCGCACATGCCACACCGGCCAATCGCGGGCGCGCCATTGTTCCAGCAGGCGTCCGATGTTCTGTTCAGCCTCGGGATTGTTTCGCTGTCCCCAGCTCGGATGGTCGATCGCCTTCTGAAGATCGATCAGCAGGAGGACGGACCCGGGAGGCGGAAGTGGCGCGCGCATCCGCGTAGCCTACGATGCCTCGAGGCGATGCGAAACATCGGCAGCAACGTCGCCGGATCGAGCGGAGCGGAATCCGGGGTTTCGCCGCGATCGCTGTCGCCGCGTTTCGCTGCGCTCAGCCCGGGGCGACGAGGCGGCTATTTGCTCCCCCAATAGGCAGGGTTCTGCTTGAAAAATTTCTTCGGCACGGTGCCGTAGATCAGCTGCACGCTGTCCACCGCCTCGGCCACCTTGAAGTCGACGCCCATGCTGGCGATCGCATAGGCTTCCGCCACGGTCACGCCGGCCTTCTCCTGCAGGAGTTCGACGGTCTCGCGCACCGCCGTCTTCATCGCCACGTTGAGATCGAGGTCGAGCCCGAGCGCGTAGTAGTTCGCCGCGTCCTCGGCGCGGGGCCCGCGCATCGCCGTGCCCGCGCCTTTGTGCAGGATGAACTGCAGCGTCGCGGTCAGCGACTGCTCGAGCGCGCCGCCGTCGACCTCGCCGTCGCCCTGCACGCCGTGCGGGTCGCCGGTGTAGAACAGCGCACCCTCGTTGAAGACCGGCAGGTAGAGGGTCGATCCGACGCCGAGCACGCGCAGGTCGAGGTTGCCGCCCCAGCGTCCGGGCGGGCCGGAGCTCACGATGATGAGATCGGGCGGCGGCGCGACTCCCATGATGCCGAGGAACGGCGCGAGAGGCAGCTCGATCCCGCCGGGCAGCAGCGCGACCTTGCGCGCGAGGTCGGTCCTGATGATGCGCGGCGTCGGCTTCTCGACCAGCCCGGGCAGCACGCCCGAGGTCGGTCCGGTGTTGTTGACCCCGTAGGGCACGCGGAATTCGAGATCGACCACGCGCACCTCGAGCATGTCGCCGGGCGCGGCGTCCTCGATCCAGATCGGGCCCGTGAGCACGTGCACGCCGAGGCCCTTCGGATGCGGCACCTTTGCGTAGATGTCCTTGGCATCCTGCAGCACCTCGTCGGGCTTGATGCCGGCGGCGCCGAAGAACGTGACCGGATCGTCGCGTGTCAGCAGGCCCTGGTGCGACATGGTGTCGATCCGCACCATAATGCCGGATTTGATGCGCAGCGCGGGCGCAACGCGCGCCGAAAAATAGCCCCAGATGACGGTCTCGGGGCGCGAGCCGAGCGTGACGTCCGGCTTGGTCGGCGCCGGCGCAGGCTGCGCCGTCGCGGACGACACGAGAGCCGCGAGAGCGAGGGCGGCGCACCAAGTCGCCGCCAGGCCGCGAACATGCTTCGACATCGGAACGATCCTCCCGCACAAGATTTGTGCGCAGCATAGCACGGCCGTGCCCGGGTACCACGGCGCGGCAGACCGCCGAGGCGATCGGCTTCTCGGACCAGATCGGGGTCGTGAGCGCGCGTGGCGGCCTGCGCGTGGCCTGACAGGCATGCGGGGCGGAGAGAAAGAACATGCGCGTGGCGCAGCCGCGACGCGGCGCAGCGATCGCCGGGCCATCCGCAAAGGTCGCATGAGCCTCGGATCGAAGCGTGAGGCTTGTTAGATCCCGGCCTCGTTGCGAAGCACGTTCCTGATGACGAGCTTGGAAAGCGCGATCACGACTTTGCGGAGTTCGGCGTTTTCTGCTCTTAGCGCGCCGATTTCCGAATCGGCGCCCGTGGCATCGACGTCGCAACCGTGCAGCACACCGCGCAGATGCTCATGACGCGGGCGCGCGGGAGAGATTTCGCAAGCCATCGTTCCCCCTCATTTACTCGACCCAGCAATCTATATGTACACGATTCGTCTGCGCAATTAAGGCATCGCGCCATATTGTCGTCCAACCCGTTGCCGGTTTCTTACTGCGGAAGCCAAGTGCCGGTGTGATGAAACGGCTTCGAGGCGCGCGACTGCACATAGCGGCAGACTTGTACCGGACCGTGCGACAAAAATTTTTTTCAAGGCGCTCGGCTTGTTTCGTCTCAGTGATCGCTTTCCGACATTGGATGAGCAACACGGATGGTCCACCAGGGCCATCATCGCGTAATCAATGAAGCATGCGTCGAACAACCATCTGTTTTCTTCGCGGTTTGATGTCGCAGTCGCGTCCGACAGAATCAAAGTCATACCTTTTTCGATCGACAGAGGGTGCATTCTACCCCCGCCGGTTTTTCGTGATGGTTCGTACCACTGGTTTTCGCCAATCGCGCGTATGGTTTTTCTCTGCTGATTCGCTGCGAGTTTGAGAAGGAGGCTGCACATGTCCCCGACCGAATTCGCCGTCCGGATGATCGCCGCTGACCAGCGTTTCGCGCAGGCACTCAAGCATGACGACATCCGGGAAATGCGCGCGGCCCTCACCGAGAAGACCGGGCTGCTCGAGGTTTATTTCACCGCGACGCGGCTTCGCACACAGGACGAGGCAGACGATGTGCGATCGACCGTCTCTTTCTAGTGCCGCCAGCCCGAAGTTCGCACGATCTCGCGGCGGCACGGTTGCGAACTTCGGGACACTGGTGCGACGCAGCGGACCGGGCGATCCCGCCCGACGCGGTACGCTCGGGGGCCACGCTGATGCCGGTTGAGATGTTGACCTATCGCGCGCTCGCGGCTCGCCTCGATATCTCCGTGGAGGCCGCGCGCGCGGTTGCCCGGCGGTTGCGCCTGCCGCGCTCTCTGTCAAGCGACGGCGACGCCCTGGTGGCCGTCGATGTCTGCAAGATCAGGCACAGGCGGCGGCCTCCGGTCGGCCGCAACATGAAGATCGAGACGTTGCTGGCGGAATTCACGCGGCTTGCATCGACCCTGGCCATCCACCGCACCGAGTTCGAGCGCGAACGCGAGCTCGTCGACCGCCTTGCGGCGGAGCTGGTCACGCTCACTGCCGAGGTCCTGTCCGCCAGGCAGGCGACGGCGCGGCTCGAGGACGAGCTGGCGGCGCTTCGCGTCGGCCTGCGGGAGCAGCCGCCGAGCAGACTTGGACGCCTGACCGCATCGGTGGTGGAGGCGGATCGCAGGGCCTGCCGGTGATCCCGCCGCAGCATCGGCATCCACTCCGCGGTTGTCGACGATGCGTGTCGTCGACGCCGTGCATCTCGAGACGTCGGCGGCCGTGCGTTGATCGAGATTGCGCCTCATCCGACGCAGGCCCTGGCTCGAATGCGACGCGATCCTGGATGTGTCGCGAAAGCTGAACCGTCCAACAGGGGACAAGCACATGGGGACGATCCTGGTTGTCACCTCCGGTAAGGGTGGCGTCGGCAAGACCACATCCACCGCGGCCCTCGGCGCGGCGCTCGCCCGGTCGGGAAAGAGCGTCGCCATGGTCGATTTCGACGTCGGCCTGCGCAATCTCGATCTCGCGATGGGCGCCGAGCGGCGGGTGGTCTTCGACTTCGTCGACGTCATCAAAGGGTACGCCAAGCTTTCGCAGGCGCTGATCCGCGACAAGCGGCTCGACACGCTGTGGCTGCTGCCAGCTTCACTGACCCAGGACAAGGATGCACTGACCGCCGACGGCGTCGCGCAGGTCATCGAGGAGCTGCGCGGGAAATTCGACTGGGTGATCTGCGACAGTCCGGCGGGCATCGAGCGCGGGGCGATGCTCGCCATGCGGCACGCCGACGCTGCCGTCCTCGTCGCCAATCCAGAGGTTTCCTCGGTCCGCGATTCGGATCGCATCATCAGCCTGCTTAACGCCAAGACCGAGAAAGCCGAGAGGGGCGAAGAGCTGCCGAAACATCTGCTCATTACCCGCTACGACGCGGCGCGCGCCGGCAAAGGCGAGATGCTGAGAGTCGCGGACGTGCTGGAAATCCTGTCGGTTCACCTCGTGGGCATCGTGCCGGAGTGTACAGAGGTGCTGCGCGGCTCCAACGTGGGAACGCCGATCGTCGTGCACGACCCGTCGAGCCCCGCAGCGCGCGCCTACCACGACGCGGCGCGGCGCCTCGCCGGCGAAGACGTGCCGCTGACGATACCCGGCGAGTCCAGGCATCTGCTCGGCAAGCTGTTCAGACGGAAAGCCGCATGAGCGTGTTCTGGTGGATACGAAACGGAGCAGACGAATGTTCGGGAAAAAAGATCTGGTCAACGATCTCCGCCACGATCTCGATCGCGCCCGCGCACGACGCGATGTGCTTGCGTCCGACGTCACGACGCTCACGGCCGAAATCGCCCGGTTGGAAGGCCGCCTGTCCGAGGAGAGGGATCGGCGCGAGCGCGCACGCATCGCGGCCGAAATCGAGGCGATCGCAAAGCGGCTCGCAGAGGCGGCCAGGACGTTCGCGCCTGCCGTGGCCCGTCTGTGCGGCGCGGCCGCGGCGGCGCGGGCGGTTGTCGCCAGGGCTGGCGAGCTGAGCGGCCTTCTCGACGCGTTTGCCGACGAGGTCGGCGGCGAGCTCGATTCGCTCATGTCCGAACTGCGCCGGCGCGCCGAGATCGCGCGTACCGGCGAGACAACGGTTCGACTGCCGCCGCCCGAGCCGACACCCGAGCCGCGTCACGCCGATCGCGTGCCGCTTCTCATCCCGGCATTCCTTCGGCGCAAGGAGGTTCCGGACATCGAAGCCGCGGACGATCAGCGCAGTTCGACGGCGTGAATTCAGCGAGGTGGCCGCTGGTCTGGTCTACGCGCCGTGCTTCTTGCGGAGGTCGGCTCGCGGACCACGCCACGCCGGGGCGAGGTCGGCGGCGGTGAGCGTGCTCTGGGACGGGTTCGCGGCAGGCGGACGCGCAGCCGCCGCCGTCGAGGCCGATCGGGTTTCTCGCGGCGCCGGGTGCAGGAAATCGTGCAACGTCCTGGCGGCGGCGTGCCCACAGGCAGCCATCACGCTGGGCCCCGCAGCGCCGGATTTCGAGGCGCCGCTCGGCAGCAACGCGAGGACGACCGCCAGCCAGAAGACCATTCGGAGAAGAAAGAACATCGCCCTGCCCCTCTCGGATTGATCGCTGTCCCTCGTGCCCTGATCGTTTGTGTTTTTCTGTTTCCCCTCGCAGCATATCGGATCGAGGCGGGCGAGCGATAGAGGGCGGTCGTCAATCGCTTCGATCAAAGATCGCGCTCCCGCCGAATGGACCGTCGAGCCATACCGATACACCGTCGCATGAAAATTACCGTGCCGTAAGGAACAAAGGATTTGCGACGTCCTTATTGTGGCGGGAGGGTGGCACGAGCGCCCGATGGCCAACGACGACATATTCTCCTGGATGCTGCGGCCGTTGCCGATCTGGATATTGCTGTTGTTGGCCGTGTTGCCGGCCGCTGTCGCCCATGTCAGGGGACGGCATATAGCTGCGTGGTGGCTGTACGGCCTCGGATGCGCGCTGTTCGCCTGGCCGCTGGTCGCGCTCCCCACGCTGCATGGTCTCCTGATCCACCCGCTGCTGAACCCGCGGTTCATGTCGAAAGAGGATCGCGAGCGGCAGCGCCGCGCCGATGCGCTGGCGCTGATCGAAGAACCGGGCGTGCGCTCCTACCCGAGCCGCATCAACGAACTCCGGCGTTCGTCTGCGGCCGGCGTGAATCGCCGGCGCTACGTCTATGGGTTCATCAAACCGGGCGAGGCCCTCGAGCTGGTGCGCGAGTTCGATCATCCGCGAAATCGGCGTGCGGTCGCTTACTACCATCGAGGAGTTCACCTCGGCTACGTCCCGAAGCGACAGCGCTGGGTCGCCGACGCGCTCGATGACGGGCTGCGCCTCGCCGTCATCGTCGAACAGGTCAAGATGAGCTGGCTGGTCCCGCGGCGCGCGCGATCCGTGCACACTCGCCTGCTCGTCCTCTATGACGGCCAGTGAGGTGTCGTCATGTCATACGCGACGCTTGTCGCGCGCAGCGGCACATTCCTACCGCTCTTGTTGCTTTGATCCAATTGGACCTTCAAGACCTCGAACGGACGGCAACGTTGTCGCGCACGGCGCAGCGGTGCGTTGTAACCGGCGGTTCCATATCCACAGCTCTCCACAACCGCCGCGTCGAGACGGATGATCCATCGGCGACAGGTGCGCGTAGCCACAGTGTCGTGGGGCTGGGGCTCTCCGCGAGGTGTAACTGTTGCGTACCAGAGTACGCGGAGAGTTCCCTTGATTTTTCGCGCATCCGTCACTCGACATGCATTGCGGCCGGAGGCTGGCCGGCGTTCGTTTTATCGGCGACATGCCGCGATCGACGAAAGCCGCGAGCCGACATTCGCTGTGCATGTTGCGGCGCTCGCCACCTTTCGAGCGTATTTGAATTCGAGGCTCTGCTGGTCAAGCGCTGCACGATGATTCGTCGGGATGGGTCGGCCGCATCATCTCAGGGCGGCCGAGACGGCTCGTTCCCTCTGACGCGTGCAATGTCTGCAACGAATGCCGACGGCGAATCCGGGGAAGACGCCGTCGGGACGAACTCGTTGGAGGGGGCATGAAATCGCTTGTCGTCAAACGCTCGATTGCGATCGATGGTCACAAGACGAGCGTCAGCCTGGAAGAGGCATTCTGGAATGGACTTAAGGAGATCGCGGCGGATCGCGACCTCACGCTGTCCGAATTGGTCACCGCGGTCAATTCCGGACGCCTCAATGCCAATTTGTCATCGGCGCTTCGCCTGTTCGTGTTCGATCACTATCGCACGATGATCGTCGCGGAAGCCGGCAGGCAAGGCTCCGACGCCCAAAGAGCGGCACAAAGTCCGCCGGCTCAGCACAAAAGGGACTGAGCTCGGAACGCGGACGCAGCTTGCCGCTCGTCCGCGAACGCTGCTAACTAACGCCGCATGACCATCCTGCTCGTGCGTCATGGCGAGACCGACGGCAACGCGTTGCGCATCCTGCAGCGCCCCGACGTTCCGCTCAACGCGCGCGGCGTGCGCCAGGCCGAGCTGCTGGCACCGCGGCTGTCCACGCACGGGTTCGTTCACATCCTGTGCAGCGACCTGCTGCGCGCGCGCATGACGGCGGCTCCGCTCGCCGCTCTCTCCGGAATTGCGATCGAGGAAAGCCCGCTGCTGCAGGAGCGCAACTTCGGCGATCTGCGCAGCATGGCGTATGCGGCGCTGGCCGAAGACCCGTTCGGCCCCGACGTCGCGCCGCCCAACGGCGAGGACTGGCGGATGTTTCACGCGCGCGTCGCCGAAGCATTTGCCTTCGTCGTGACCCGGCGGCGGACGTTGAGAGGCACGCTGGTGGTGATGACGCACGGGCTGGTCTGCCGCGCCCTCGTCGAGCGACATGCGCGGCTGCCGGACGGCACCCTTTCTCCGGAGCGCTTCGACAATACGAGCGTCACCGTGCTGCATGAAGATGCGCCGCACGGCGTCAGCCTGCTCAATTGCACGCAGCATCTCGTGGCGTCGATCGAGATCGACGGCGCCGGCGGCCCGGCGTAGCCTCACAGGCTTGATGAGCGTAGCCCGGATGGAACGTAGCGACATCCGGGTTTTCCTGGCCTGAAACTGCCCCGCATTTCGCTCCCGCTCAATGCGGGCTACGCACCAACCACGCACGACGTCCCTTCACGCCGCGTTGCGCCCGCGCGCGAGCCCGTCGAGATGCGCGATGACCTCGTCGAGGTGCATCACGTCGGCGTACTTGTGGTGCAGGTCGAACAGGTTGACCTTGTGGCTGAGCAGCGAGCGGTCGTAGGTGCACTCCTCCACCACGACGTTGTGGAACGCGTACGAGTAGGCGTCGACCGTCGAGGCGCGCACGCAGCCCGACGTGCTCTCACCGCAGATGATCAGGCTTTCGACGCCGAGCTTGCGCAGGTGCGCGACCAGCGGCGTGCCGAAGAAGCCCGAGGCGCGCTCCTTGTAGATCACGAGGTCGCCCGGCATCGGCGCGACCTCGGCCTTGATGTGATAGAGCTCTTCCGCCTCGCGCCCCTTGCGGCGATGGGTCGAATCGACGCCGCCGGTGTCGGCATGGCGCGTCGTGTAGACCACCGGGATGCCGGCGCGGCGCGCGGCGGCGAGCAGCTGCCGCGTCGGCTCGAGCGCGTTCCAGGCGTGGATGCCGCACGACCCCGAGTAGAGCCGGTTGACCTCGCGCACCGGCCGCGCCCCGCCCTGGTAGGCCTTGTTGTAGAGGTCGATCGCCAGCACCGCCGGGCTGCGCCCGACCTTCACGTCGCGCCGGTACGGCTCGTAGATCTCGAGGATCTCCTCGTCGACGATGTCCTTCCAGCAGTGGTCCTCGAAATCGCGCGGCATGGCGTCCTCCCGTTCGGCTATTCGTAGCGCACGTTGCGGCTGAAATCGTAGTCCGCCGCGACGTCGGCGGCAAAGCGCTGAAGCACCTCACCGCGGTCGCGGTCCGGCGCGAGCGCGGCAGCGAGGAAGGCGCGCTGGTCGGCCCAGGCGGCCTCCGCCTGGGCGCGCCGGTAGCGTCCCGGCATGGTGTCGTTGAGCCAGCCGTGCGGCGCGTCGCGGTAGACGTGGATCGCGTAGGATTTCCGGTGGCGCTCCAGGCAGTCGCGCAGCCGACGCACATCGTCGAGCGAGATCAGGTGATCGGTCTCGCCGAACATGCCGAGCACCGGGCAGTCGATCGTCGCGATGATCTCGTCGAGCGCGCGCGGATACTTGCGGTTGACCTGCCACTCGCGCGGCTGCGCGGCGCCGTACCACACCAGCGCGGCGGCGAGCGGGCGCGCGGCGGCGAGCACCAGCGGCAGGCGGGCGGTCTGGCAGATGCCCATCGCGGCGAGCCGCGTCAGGTCGACGGAGGTTTCCCGCGCGAGCGCGTCGACGACCCGTTCGAGCGCGTCGACCGCGTCCGGGTCGCTCACATCGCAACCCGCGTCGCCGCGATGCAGCGCCGCCTGGTCCGGGTGGCGGAAGTAGAGGTCGGGCGCGATCGCCACGTAGCGGTCCGCCGCGAACCGCTCGGCGAGCGCGCAGATGTGGCGGGTGAGGCCGTAGCGCTCGTGGATCACGATGACGGCGCCCGCCGGCGCGGCGTCCGCCGGCACGGCGAGGAAGGCCGGCATCTCGCCGCACATGACGCTGCGGGTGCGGACGCGGTCCGCGACATCGCTCGTGATCATTTCTTTGCGACCTCGGCGAGGTAGCTCGGATCGATGAAATTCGCGAGCGGCGGCGGCGCAGCCAGATCGCCCATCGCCACGAGCGCGTCGATGTTGGACTTGATGCCGTCCTCGAACAGCGCCGCATCCGGCGCGATCACCTGCAGGCGAACGTAGAGGTCGTAGGTCTTGGCGGCGACGTCCGGCGTGGTTTTGGTGTGCTTCGCGAGAATTGCGATGACAGCGTCGCGGTTGGCCGGGTCGTAGAAGTAGCGTGTCGCGCGGATGTGGACGCGCAGGAAGGCCAGGATCTCGGCACGGTGCTGCGCGGCCCAGCGGGTGTCGACCTGGATGTTGTTCTGCGCCCAGTGCGGCAGATAGTCCGGCACGCTGCCGAGATCGACGAAGCCCTGCTCGAGCGCGACGAAGTCGTGCGGGTTGGT
>Ga0126371_10001084_pt1 | contig 22780 bp, 16 predicted proteins | sample PanSoiMetaPlot_4_FD_110145 | JGI IMG/M metagenome (GOLD analysis project Ga0126371, IMG submission 110145) | Tropical forest soil microbial communities from Panama - MetaG Plot_4 | ecosystem: Environmental > Terrestrial > Soil > Tropical forest > Bulk soil | place: Panama | collected 2016-02-17 | reverse complement strand
CATCGCCCATATTTTTGGCGTGATAGGGCATCAGCAGATTTCGCGGAGCACCATAATGTTGATCGCTCGAAGCGACAGCACTCCCTCCGTTCTCGACCGCCACCAAATTAATTTCGCCACGCACGAATCGCCTCTTATCGGGAAAAGCCTCGCCATGAACCCGCAGCCGCGCAACACCGCCGTCCGGATAAATCCGCAGCCGCAGATGCGTAAAACGCAGGGGACTTTCTACAGGCAAGAGGTTTTGCGTATTTCCCTGCAATTGCGTTTCCGGGATGATTTGAATCCAACGCGCGTTTTCCGCGTTTAGTCGCGCTTTCTCATTGTTGAACGGAGCCTTGCCGTCCAAATCACAGCCCTCCAACGAAAATCGCTCCGGATAATTGCCGGTGAAAAAGCTCGTGTCCACCACAATCCCGCGGACGATTCCCGGCAGCCCGAGGCGAATGATGCACCAATCGTGTCCTGGCATCCGGCGCCTGCGCGTTTCCCAGCCGTCCATCCACTTGCCACGCGAGGTGTATTTACCCTCGATAAAGACGGGCTTCGATTCTTTTAGCAGGTTTTCCTTCGGCGCAAAAAATTCGTCGTTTGCTTCCAAGACACGTCCACCCAAGCGTTCGGCCACCAGGTCGGCAAGTTGGGTGAAATCGGTCATTCGCGCCCTCGAAGCAGGACCGTTCCCGTAGGTACGGTGTGAAAGCTCCCGCGATCGTATATTCTCACGCCGCGCAAGAAGGTGGCCTCGACTATACCCATAAGCTCGCGCCCCGCATAGGGCGTGACCTTGTGCCGGTGCTGCAATTTGGACGGCTCTACGAGAAACGTTGCATTCGGATCCCACACGGCTAAATCGGCATCGTAGCCCGGAGCAATGGCCCCTTTTTTGCGTTCCAACCCTGCCAGTCGAGCAGGACCTCGGCTTAACCATTTCGCCATGTCTGAAAAAGAAAATCCGCGCTTCTTCGCCTCGGTCCAGACGGCAGGCAGACTGAGTTGCAAAGAAGCGATTCCTCCCCACGCGTCAAAGAAATCCCCGGTTTCCTGGCTCTTCATTGCCGGAGGGCATGGCGAATGATCAGTAGCAACGAAATCGATCGTTCCATCCCGCAACGCGTCCCATAACGCTTCCCGATTTTCTTGCTCTCGAATCGGCGGGGCGCACTTGAATTGGGTTGAGCCATCAGGAATTCCCTCCGAAGCAAACGTCAAATAATGCGGGCAGGTCTCGACGGTCACCGAAACTCCCGACGACTTCGCGCGTCGAATCCGAGGTAGCGCATCGGACGAAGAGAGGTGCACGATATGGATCGGTGCGCTAGCTTCCACTCCGAGGCGCAGGAGCAAGTCGATGGCCTCATCCTCGGCGTCGCGGGGCCGCGACTCCAGCCAAGCCCGATGCGATTTTCGCGGCACCCCTGCCGCCAAGTGCCGCGTTGCGCGCTCGATCGGACCGGGAAGCTCCGCGTGGGCCAGCAAAGGCCCGTTGAGTTTGGCCAATTCCGCCAAAGCGATTTGCAGATCGTCTTCAGAGACCCTAGCAAATTCCGGCACTCCACTTTCGACCAGAAAGCACTTGAACCCGAAGCATCCAGCTTCCCAAAGGCCGCGCAGTTCCTTTGCATTTCCAGGAACAGCGCCGCCCCAGAAGCCCGTATCGACCCACAATTGTCCGGAAGCCGCTTTAAGTTTTGTGTCGAACGACGCGACGCTAGTGGTTGCTGGGATGCTGTTCAACGGCATTTCGATCAGCGTGGTGATGCCGCCCGCAGCAGCCGCTCGCGTCGCGGTAGTAAAACCTTCCCATTCCGTTCGGCCGGGTTCATTGATGTGAACGTGCGTGTCGACCAAACCGGGCATCACAACGTGCTGGCCGGCCTCATACAGAAGGCATCGGTAGTCAGCATCGTCAAAGGGTTTGATAGCTGCAATGCGTCCTCCGCGGATATGAATCGAAGCGGCTTTCTCACCTCCCGGTGTAATAACGCGCTGCCCACGGACAATCAAGTCGGGCTTGCCAGCAAAGGCACCGGATTGGTTCGAAGAAGGTGGCATCATTCGTTAGGCGGAAATGGTCTCACAGAATTCTGCGAGCAGATTCTGCGCGACGCGTAGCCGGTAGTGTGCCGTCGAGCGAATGTCGTTGATGGGCACGATTTCCCGGGCAAGAGCCTCCTGCGCGGCACGGATCACCATAGGAGTCGGCCGTGCGCCACGCAGAGCCCGTTCGGTTTCGGTCGCCCGCAGAACGACGGGAGCCACGCTTCCCAGCGAAATCCGCAGGTCGGCAATTTTGCCGCCTTCCATGCGAGCCGTCCCGGCAAAGCAGACCTTCGAGATCGCCTGTGCCCGCCGCGTGCCTACCTTGCGGTAAAAGTGCGTCCAACCATGGGTTCCACGGGGCAAACGAATGGTGCGAATCAGCTCATCTTCATGCAACGAGAGTTGTTTGTAACCTTTCCAAAAACCATGAAAGGGAACCACGCGGGTGCCGTTCGCGGAAACCAGTTCGAGTTCCGCGTCATATACCAACAATGCCGGAGGAGTGTCCGCCGCAGGTGACGCGTTCGCGATATTGCCGCCGAGGGTGCCCCTGTTTTGCGTGGCAATGCTCCCGGTCTCGGCCGCAGCGCGAGCGAGCAACGGAAATTCTCGCCCAAGTAATTCATCTCGGCGCACTTCGGAATACGTAGTTAATGCCCCCAGCGCGACGTGAGTCGAGCTGGCAGCGATGCCACGCAGGTCCGGGATTTTCCAGATACTCAAAAATTTGCGATGCGGCAATTTCCCAGCTTCGAGAAGCACCATCAAGTCTGTTCCACCCGCAAAGGGCTTCCACCCACTAGGCTCACTTGCCATGCGTTGCAGGGCGGCCGCGAGCGTAGGCGGCGTCTCCATATGGTAGCCAGGAACGAAGGCTCTCATGCGTCTTGCTCCCGCTTCCTGGTATGGCAGGCCTCGACAACCGACTCGAAAATCTTTGTGTATCCGGTGCACCGGCAGAGATTTCCCGAAAGCCCTTCGCGAATTTCATCGTCGGTTGGATTCTTGTTTCGGGCGAGCAGGTTGGTAGCCGCCAGAATCATACCCGGCGTGCAAATCCCACACTGGGCGCCGCCGTGTGTGAGAAAAGCCTGCTGCAAGGCACTGAGTTGCGCGGAATGAGCAACGCCCTCAATCGTGCGGATCTTGGCGCCTTCAGCTTGCAGGACCGGGATCAGACAGCTATTCACAAGCGAACCATCCATTTCGATGGAGCACGCTCCACACTCACCTTCGCCGCAACCTTCCTTCGTGCCCGTCAATTCCATTTGCACGCGCAATGCATCGAGCAGCCGCTCCATTGGGTAGGCCTCGAAAGAGACCGCCTTGCCGTTGACCTCGCATTGCACGCGAATTTTGCCCTGCGAATCAGGCATGCCGTTTCTCCAGCAGTTCCATCAACTTTTCCGGTGTCAGCGGAATCGCCTTCACGTCAATTCCTGTGGCGCTGGCAATCGCATTGGCAATCGCCGGAGCTGTTCCGTCCAGGGGCAGTTCGCCGATACCCTTCGCTCCTGCAGGACCGCGCGCGTAGGGAAGCTCCTCGAAGTAAACGCGAATCTTTGGCACGTCCATAGTCGTGGGCATGATGTAGTTGGTCATCTGGCCATTGGCCATACGCCCATCCTGCCAGACCACATTTTCATACAGCGCGTAGCCGATACCCTGAGCCACGCCACCTTCAATCTGCCCGGCAGCCAGAACCGGATTGATCACCTTTCCGACCTCCTGCACCGCGACGAAGTCTTCCACGCGAACTTCCGCCGTGCGCATGTCCACGGAAACTTCCACAACATAAACCGCCCAGGCGTAGGCGCCATACGCATCGCCCCGATAATGTTGGTCGTCCCAGTGCAAATCCTTCGGGTGCTGGTACTTCACGAGCGCCTTCAACTCTCCGAACCGTTCGATATATTGACGGCATGCATTTTGAAACTCAGCCTGCGTATACTCCGATCGGATCAAACCGGCATCGGACAGCGATTTCTGAATCGTCAGCGCCGCGGTCTCCACTAGTTTTCCGACGATCATCGTTGTTCGAGAAGCCACTGTCGGGCCGCTGTTGGGCACCAACGACGTATCGGGTTGCAAAATTTCGATCTGCTCGCAGTCCAACTTGAGGGCTTCGGCCGCGATCTGCGCGAATACCGTGTTGGTTCCCTGGCCCATTTCCGTGCTCCCTGCGAGCACCTGGACCTTACCCTCCTGGCTGACCCTCATCGATGCTTCCGAAGCGAGATATTCTTCGCCGGACCCCGTGAATCCCGCACCGTGGAGAAACGAAGCGAATCCAATTCCTCTCTTTATGACGTTGTTCTGGTTTTCTCGGGCGAAACGCGCGCGCTTTTCGTGGTAACCGCTCAGCTCCAATGCGCGATCCAGCAGTTTGCCCATCTGGACTTTTTCCTGGACGACTTGACCGACCGAGAGCGTTGCCCCTTCACGGACGAAGTTGCGCCTCCGCAATTCCTCCGGCGAGATGCCAATCGCTTCAGCCACCCTGTCAAGGTGCCGTTCGAGCGCAAACACGCTTTGCGGAGCGCCGAACCCCCGGAAAGCGCCTTGCGGCGGGGTGTTGGTGGCAACCGCGCGGCTGCGAATTCGCACGTTCGGGCAGCTATACGGTCCGGCCGCATGAATTGTGCCCCGTGACAACACGACCGGAGAAAGCGTTTCGTAGGCTCCGCCATCGAGCGTGAAATCAATCTCCATGGCCAGGAGCTTTCCATCGCGCGTAACTCCCGTGCGGTGGCGCGTTCGCGAGGGATGGCGTTTCGTGGTCGCTGCCATGTCTTCGGCGCGGTCGTAAATCATCTTCACCGGCTTGCCTGATTTCCACGCCAGCAGCGCCGCGTGCCCCGCGATCATCGATGGATACTCTTCCTTACCGCCAAATCCGCCACCGGTTTCCGTCTGCACCACACGCACTCGTTCCTTGGGCAAGCCGAACAATCGCACCAACGCCTTGTGCACATAATGGGGACACTGCAAAGAACCCCAAACCGTTACGCCGTCCGAGCGACTCGCCTGCGCGATCATCCCCTGCGGCTCGATATATAGCTGCTCCTGCGCGCCGGTCTCATATTCGCCTTCCACGACGAAATCGGCGCTGCTCCAGGCGCTGTCTATGTTTCCCTGCTCCACCTGATACGTCTTGAAGACATTGTCCTCGCCCCAGATAATCTGTGTTTGAGCCAGCGAGTCTTCCAAGGTGAAAACAGCAGGGAGAGGTTCGATATCGAAATGCACCGCGCGCCGTGCTTCCTCGAGGAGATACTTGTCGGGATGTGCCAGCAGCACGACCGCTTCCTCCGGGTGATTTACAACCGAATCGGCGAGGCAGGGCTGGTCCTCGATTAGCAGAGCGATGCAGTTCTTGCCGGGGATGTCCTTCGCAGTGACAATTGTGAATTCGTCCCAAGGAATCCCGGAACCGAATCGAATTTCGCGAATCTTACCGCGGGCCATCGGGCTGCGCGCTGTCACCCCATGGATCATTCCTGGGAGTTTTATGTCATCCACATAACGCGCGCGCCCGGTGACTTTTTCGCGGCCTTCTTTCCGCAGAACCGATTTCCCGATGTGCAGGTTGCCCATGATAATTTGCGAGTCATTGTAGGGTACACCCTGGCGCTGTTCGCCAGAAACTGGCGGCCGTTCCCCATCCAAATCACCGGACGCGAGCAACGAAAAAAACTCTCGAGCGCACAGAAGAAGCATATTGATGTTGCTATTTGTTCGTTACCGGGGCACCCTGAAACAGGACCGACCAACATGTCAGCTGAGTTCATGAGGCGCGCGATTGCGCTGGCGATGGAGAATGTCCTTACCAATGGAGGTGGCCCCTTCGCGGCTGTAATCGTGAAGGACGGCCGTATCATCGCAGAGGGTGTCAATCGTGTGACCACCACGAACGACCCCACCGCCCACGCTGAAGTTGTGGTTATCCGGGAAGCCTGTCGCAAACTCGGGGATTTCCAGCTTTCGGGTTGCGATCTTTACACCACTTGCGAGCCTTGCCCTATGTGCCTCGGGGCCATATATTGGGCGCGGCCGGCGCGCATCTTCTACGCCAGCACCGCGGCGGACGCAGCGGCGGTGGGATTCGATGATGCGTTTATCTACGAGGAGCTGAAAATTTCACATCCCGAACGCCGCTTGCCGATGAGTCAACTTCTACGCGAAGAATCGCTGAAAATCTTCTCCCTGTGGAAGCGCCACGAAAACAAGACTCACTATTGAGAGTAGTTCTTCCGGTAGAGCGCGCCATTCTGCACTAGCCGTTCATTGAGAGGAAAATCGCATGGGGGCCCAAGCCGAGCTGAACAGCGAACGATCGTTTCGAATTCGTCAAGCAATCCCTGCCGATGCGGAAATTTGCGGGCGAATCTGCTTCGAGGCGTTTGGCACTCTCGCCGACTACCACAAGTTTCCGCGGGACTTCCCCGGTCCGGAGGTTCCAATTGGCGTCCTTTCGAAAATCTTCTCGCATCCGGGTTTTTTCTGCGTGGTCGCCGAGCAGGAGGGAAAACTCATCGGGAGCAACTGTTTGGATGAAAGGACTTCGATCGCAGGCGTTGGGCCAATCACGGTCGACCCTCAAGTGCAAAATCGCGCGGTCGGCCGTCAATTGATGCTGGCGGTGATCAACCGAGCCACCGAAAAGGGGTTTGCGGGAATTCGCCTAGTGCAAGCTGCCTATCACAACCGCTCCCTTTCGTTGTACGCAAAGCTTGGCATTGTCGTACGTGAGCCGCTTTCGTGCCTGCAAGGCCCGGCAATACAGAAGTCCATTCCTGGGTACCGTGTACGGCCAGCGCAAATGGGAGACCTTGCTTCGTGCAATGCCCTGTGCTTTCGGATCCACGGCCACGATCGCTCCGGCGAGCTGAAGGACGGGATCGAGCAGTGCTCGGCAATCGTGGCGGAGTCGCGAGGGCGCATTACGGCTTATGCTTCCGCAATTGCATTTTTTGGCCACGCCGTCGGTGAAAGCAATGCGGATTTAGAAGCATTGCTTTCAGAAGCCTCTGCATTCCAAGGGCCAGGCATCCTTGTTCCCACGCGGAATGCCGCGCTGTTTCGGTGGTGCCTCGATCACGGACTTCGCGTAATCCAACCCATGACGCTGATGACGACGGGGCTCTACAAGGAACCCGCCGGCGCGTATCTGCCCTCGATTCTTTTTTGAGCTGTGAAACATAAACCCCTGGGAAGTTGGCGCTCCAGTATTGGTCCTTTCATCTGCTAGACTCTTGCGCATGCGCCGCCGGCATTTCCTGAGTTTGTCAGCAGCAACCGTAGGCGGAGTGCTTATCTACACTCTCGACGGCAAGGCATCACTCCTATCATTTCAGCAAAAACCGGTGCGCATCCCACTTCGCTTCTTCACCGAGACGGAAGCTCTCATTGTCGCGGCTGCAACTTCCCGGATTTTTCCTTCCGACGAGTCCGGGCCGGGTGCGCGGGAAGCGGGCGTCGTCATATTCATTGACCGGCAGCTTGCTGGGCCTTACGGAAAGGATCGATTTCGCTATACGGAACCGCCGTTTGAAGACGGTCCTCGCGAACTCGGCTACCAAGGCAGCCTCACGCCCCGCCAGATATACCGTGCCGGCTTGAAAGGCCTGGGCGCTTTCCATCTTCTCGACCACGCGGCGCAAGATGCGGCTTTGCGCAAGATTGAATCGACAAATTTCTTCGTCCTCCTCCGCCAGAACACGATCGAAGGTGTGTTCTGTGATCCCATGCATGGCGGCAACGTGGACATGATCGGGTGGCAAATTGTGGGCTTCCCGGGCCCCCGTATGAGCAACTACGACGAAATCGAGACGTATTACGGAAAGGCCTTCCGCCCAAAACCAGTGGACCTTCGCCAGGTAACCGGCGCAGCGATTCGGCCGGGTGAGGAAGAGCCTTGAAGACGCTTCCAGGAGTGGATGTCGTCATTATCGGAGGCGGCTGGGCAGGGCTGCTAATGGCGAAAGAGCTCGGGACACGCACATCGGTTTCCATCATCGTCCTGGAGCGCGGACCCTCCCGGCGGGCTTCCGATTATGTCGCCGACATGGACGAACTCGATTTCTACATCCGCTCGCGAATGATGCAGGACCTTTCGCGGGAGACCGTCACGCTGCGCCACGATGCCACGCGCCGCGCGCTCCCGCTTCGCCAACACGGCACCTTTTTACCCGGCACCGGCGTTGGCGGCTCCGGCGAGCACTGGAATGCCCAGGTCCCACGTTTTCTTCCCGATTGCTTCGAGTTGTTTTCCAAAACCATCGCGAAGTATGGCGCGAAGGCTCTGCCCGCGGACCATGCTGTGCGCGATTGGGGAATTACCTATGATGAACTCGAACCTTACTACACTCGCGTTGACAAACTTCTTGGGAGTTCCGGCCAGGCGGGCAATCTCCGGGGAAAGCTCATCGAGGGCGGAAACATTTTTGAGGGCTGGCGTAGCGAGGAATATCCCACGCCGCCAACCAAGGTCCCTTATTTTGCGGCCCTTTTCCGCGACGCCGCGAAGTCCCTCGGCTACCATCCATATCCCGCGCCTTCTGCCAACATCAGCCGCCCTTACACGAATCCGGACGGCATTTCGCGCGGAGGCTGCACTTATTGTGGCTTCTGCAATCGCTTCGGTTGTATGGTCGGCGCCAAAGCTCAGCCAACCAATCTCTTGCTGCCCATACTCCAAAAACACAAAAACATCTCGCTTCGCACAGGCACCTGGGTTCGCCGCATTCTCTTTGACTCAGGTTCCAACCTCGCCCGTGGCGTAAGTTACATCGATTCCGCCGGGCAAGAGATCTTCCAGCCAGCCTCGCTTGTCTTCCTTGCTTCCTGGACGTTTAACAACACGCGCCTGCTCCTGCTTTCTGGAATTGGGGAACCATACGACCCGGTGACCGGCCAAGGCATTGTAGGCAGCAATCTCACCCACCAAGTCACCGTTCCCTCGGCAACCGCCTTTTTCGATCAGCCGCTCAATCGCTTTATGGGTTCCGGCTCGGCCGGATTCATGTTCAGCGATTTCGATCGTGACGATCTTGATCGCTCGTCGCTGAATTTTCTACGTGGTGGGTATATCGCGGCGCGCGGTTTCGGGTTTCAGCCCATCGCCAATTTCGGCGTGGTTCCAAATGCCATCACAGCGACCTGGGGATCCGAATGGAAGAAATTTGCAGTTTCCTATTACGATCGTACGGGAGCGATTATCTTCACCGGCGAACACCTCGCTTACAAATCCAATTACATGGACCTCGATCCCCTCTACAAAGACAAGCTGGGCGACCCGCTGCTGCGTCTCACGCTCGATTGGCGAGACAACGAACGCAGAATGGTCGATTTCGGCACCGGCAAGTCTGTAGAAGTCGCTCGCGCCATGGGTGCCAAGGAAATCAACGCCTTCGGGGGGCTTCGCTCGTATGACACCACGCGCTACCAGTCCACCCATGTTCAGGGTGGTACGATCATGGGAGCTTCACCCGAGCGTTCGGTCGTCTCACCCTATCTGCAACACTGGCGACTTCCCAATCTGTTCATCTTAGGCGCCTCAACGTTTCCACAAAATGCTTCCGCCAATCCCACTCCCACCCTTTTGGGCCTTGTCTATCGTACCGCCGATGCCATCGTCGATCGTTACCTCAAGCACCCCGGCTTGCTCGCGTGATCGGCACCGACAACGCCAGCTGGTGACACCTGTCCTTAGGGACAGTTCATTGCGCTGGCCCGGTGATATCCTGCGATTGGGGGAGACAACACCGGGAAACCATGAGCATTGCCACGGAAATTCTTAGCCTACGACGTGACCAGACAAGCAGCGTTTCGCTTCTTCTCGGCGCGATTGAATGGCAGCGCGCGACCAGGAACGACAACATGATGTTGATGCGAGGCCATGCTGTCGTCCAAGCGGTAGACCTCGTTCTGTTAAACGTCGCAGTTCATGCGGAAGAAACGAAGGACGAACCGTATACTGCGGGAAACCGCCGCACGTTTCCCCTTCCTCGCCGGAGACGGCGCCGGTCAGATCCAGGCATGCTGCTACAACGTCAACAGAAGTTATTCGCGTGAGCGAGGTCTACCGTGCTTCCATGACCGCCGGTGGCAGTTTGAGCCCCATCGAACCCTGTGCGACAAATGCCACCACCTTTAGTCTGTCCTCGATAAGTCCCCAGCAGTTGGCGGTCGCAGGTCGACTTAGCCGTTTTGCGGCGCCACCCGTACGCACACTAGCTGTCCGTCTTCTGTCGGCTGATAGTCCACCGCTACCAACGTGCCCACCTTCACTTGTCCCTGCACCTGGGTGTTCCTATCGACTACAAACTTCATGGTTTGCTTGCTTGCGCCATCATCGGTTTCCACGCTGAAGGAATGGCCCTGCTCTCCAATCTCTGTCACTTTTCCACTAATCGATTTCGTGGCCTTCTGTTGCGTTTGTTGACCAGACTGGGCCTGCTGCCCGGCTCGACCTGCATGCCCTAACAGCACTGCTGGGACTGCGATCGAGAACAACCCACACAACGACGCCGTCATCAGCGTTTTTTGAATCATCATGGTATCTTCCTCCTGGCTGATTTGGCCGGTCGCTCATGGGCAGCACGATTGTTTCCACTCCTCCTCCGGTTTCTCCTGTATCCCGCTATGCTGATCGTTTCGCTTGCCTTGTTTCGTTTTTCCCGATTCCGTCTCACCGGGCATCCGTGCGTGCCTGTACATTTTCCATCCGGTCGGTCATTAGTGCTCGGGGCATCGCCACCCCATGGGACGTACTCAATCCGCGTTGCTTTGTTTCCAAGTTTCCATCTGGCAGACATCGTCAACTTATGGAGCGGGTCAGGATATTGAGTTCGTTATGGAAAAAGTTGGAGGCTCGGTAATCGTTTTGACTTTCTACCGAACGGGCGCTCAGTCCCACTCTGGCGAAGACAGAGCAAAATTTAATGCAAGCCGTCTCCGCAAGCGGAAGAGCCAAACAACAATCCGCGTGGAAAAAACAGGAATGATTGCGGCCGAATGAGCACCGGGTTGACTAAGCGGACGATCCAGTTGGCGAGCGCCCTGATTGACAACGATTCAACCGGGAAGTAGAGTCTTGGCGCATTTGAGCTCTTGACTCCAGCCCCTTAGCGAGCCCTCTCCTCCTGTTCGACGGAAATGGTGGGTTCAAGCCATGAAATGCATTCTTTGTGTGTATTTTGCGCTGCTCTTTTTTTCCCAGAACAACGTCTTGTTTCACGCTGGCAATCTACTGCAAGCCACAACTCCTACCGCTCCGCAAGCAGAATCCCCGACCATCGGAAGTGCGTCAACATCTCAGATTTCCGCCGCGGTCAAGATTACACCGCAAGCGATTCCGTTGACTCAGCCAGCCTTTGGCGTTGTCTCCGCAGATTTCGACAACGACGGCAAAGCGGATCTCGCTGTCCTCGATTCCTCGGGTGTGACAATTCTGCTCCGCAGCGGCGCCGGAAGCTTTCAAAGCGTAGCGACCTACCCTCTGCCGCATTCGTTTTCCCTGGCCTCCGGGGACTTCAACCAGGATGGCCGCGCCGATCTCGCTATCACCCGCACCAACGGCACTGTCTCGATCCTTCTCGGAAACGGCGATGGCACGTTTCAGCCGCCGATCGACTACGCTGTCGGCGCTGGTCCGCAAGCGATAGCCATCGCCGATTTCAATCGGGACGGGATTCTGGATTTGGTTGTCGCAAACGCGGGATTGTTAAACGGCCGGTACACAGGAAGCACAGTATCGGTCCTGCTTGGCAAAGGAGATGGGACATTTCAGCCGCAGCAAACCTTCATGACACCACCCGGGCCTGTCTCGGTCGAAGCGGTCGATCTTGATGGCGACGGTCATCTTGATCTCATCCTCGCGACATCCGGACCTTTTGGCACAGTCTCCGTCCTTCGCGGCAACGGTGACGGCACCTTCCAGCCCCACGAAGATCTGCGGACAAGCACTGACCCGCTCGCTCACTCCCGGACAGTGCTCGCGGCAGACCTCAACAGTGACGGCTTGCCGGACCTGATCGTTGTCAATAACACCTCGTCGGGCTCCGGAACAAACACAGAAATCTCCGTGCTTCTTGCCTCCGCCTTGGGCACGTGGCAGCCACCGGCCGTTCATAGGACAAGCGCCGCCTCCGGTGGGTCAAGTCCGCGATCGCAACTCTTGCTGGTCGACCTCGACGCGGATGGCCGGCCGGACCTTGTCTTTGTTGGCAATGATCAAGTCTCGGTGGAGTTCGGGAACCCGGACGCGACCTTCCGCGATCCGACCTTCTACCCGGCTCCGGAAGCCACTGCCGGAGTTCTACTTAATCTCGATGAAAACGGCCTCCAGGATCTGATCGTAGTCGGCCGTTCGATAACGATCCTTCATACCTCGCCGAATGTTCAACTCAGCGCCGCGAGCAGCACCTTTTCGCCTCGGCAAGTTCGCACCGTCAGCCCGCCGCTCGCTGCCACTCTCCGCAACCGTAGCAACGTCCCCATCAGGCTATCTGGCTTCGAATTAAGCGGCGATTTCTCCCAAGCCAATGATTGCGGCAACCAACTACCGCCAGGTTCGCAATGCACCGTAGCGGTGACATTCGCACCACAAGCCGTCGGTACTCGCTCCGGCATTCTTTCCGTACTCGACTCCCACGCGAAACCAGTCAGTTCAATCTCTTTTGCTGGCGAGGGTGTCACTTCAGGGCCTGTGGTGGTGCTCTCGCCCACTTCCCTTATGTTCACTGGAGTTCGTGTTGCCACGCACGCCGCGAAAACCGCCCAATTGACCAACACCGGAACGTCGTCACTCACGATCAACTCTATTGCTGCCACAGGCGGCAATCAATTTTCAGTAGCGAGTAACTGTGGCGGGAGTCTCGCTGCGAACGCAAGCTGCACCCTAACGGTAACGTTTTCACCGAGTTTTCCCGAAACGCAAAGCGGCGCAATATCCATCGCGGACGATGCTTCTGACAGTCCACAGACTATTGCTCTAACCGGCAGCGGCGAATCTCTTGCTTTTTCCAAGACCAACTTGAATTTCCAGCCCATCCCGGTTGGACAGACTTCGGCATCCTTGCAAACAGTCAATCTCTTTAACGTCGGTCCGGGTGTTGTCACTTTCACGGCGATCACCGTCACCGGGGCCAACGCCTCCGATTTCCAATGGCTGCCCAATAGCGGCCCGCAATCTAGTTGCCCATTTCCAGGTGTTCTCCGCGTGGGAGATCACTGCTTCATCAGCATCTCTTTCACCCCTAGTGCCGTTGGGCTCCGCAGCGCAACCCTAGGCGTCAGCGATGACCGCGATCCGTCTCCTGTGACCATTCCGATCACCGGAACAGGCAAAGCCGTGGGCCCAATCGTCACGTTCTCGAGTCCTTCGCTTTCCTTTGGCACCGTTCCGGCCGGGAGTCACGCGAATCGGACGCTGGGCTTGACTAACTCTGGCGATGAGGTGTTGTCGGTTACCTCTGTCGGAACCACTGCTCAATTCACGCAGACCAATAACTGCGGAACCAACCTTCCTGCTGGCGCCACCTGCCAATTCACCGTGACGTTTTCCCCGACATTCGGCGGCGCCCAATCCGGGGCTCTAACGGTCACCGACAATGCACCGGGCAGTCCGCAGTCTGTCACCCTCGATGGCACTGGCCAGAACATCGTCTTTTCAAAAACCAGCCTGGTTTTTCCAACGGTTTCTGTCGGCGAGACGAGCGCCACGCGCAGCGTCTCTCTGTTCAGTCTTAGCGGCAACGCTATCGTAATCGGCTCCCTAACCGGCACCAACGCCGGCGATTTTCAGGTGACTTCCATTAGTTGCGGACCGTTCGGAAGTCCGGATGAGATTCGGCATGGCGATCCATGCATCATTGAACTCACCTTCTCTCCGACGGCCGCAGGCTTGCGTGTCGCGCAATTGGTCTTCATGAACCAAAACCCAAGCAGCGGTCCCAGCGTTATCTTGCCTTTGTCTGCCAACGGAACATGAAAGGAAGTCGTCTGTCGACTTCGATCTGCGAGCGCATCCACATACATGGGCAGCAAACGATGCGTTTCTGCCCGCCGTAATTTACTCGCTGTTTCCTAGGAGCTAAGAGCAGGCGCACGTTTGGTGTGCAGTGCGTCGCGCACCTGATGGAGCATTTCTTCTCTTGAAAACGGCTTCTGCAGAAGAGACTCGCCGGCCAGAAACTCGGAATTGTTCTTCACTCGTTCAGAATAGCCGGTCATGTAGACGATCCTCAGATTTGGCAGCCGGCTTTTGAGCCGTGTCCCAAGTTCCGTTCCTCGCATGCGGGGCATGACTACATCTGTCAGGACGAGGTGTATGGCAGAGCCCAGGCGTTCGACTGTGTCGAGGGCTTCCAGTCCGTCTTGGGCTGTGAGAACACTGTATCCGGCGGCGGTAAGAAACTCACAGGCCAAATCGCGCACGTCTTTCTCGTCTTCCACGACCAGCACGGTGTGGCGACGGCGATTCGCAGACGTCAGGCGTTTCACTTCCCCGCCGGAACTGTCATTGGCTAGCTCCGGAGTCTTTGGCAGATAGAGGTCGAATTTAGTTCCTTTCCCGGGTTCGGAATCAACCGAGATGAATCCGCCACTTTGCCTTACAACACCGTAGACAGTGGCAAGGCCCAAACCGGTTCCTTTGCCGGGTTCTTTTGTCGTAAAGAAGGGCTCGAAAATGCGGGATTTCGTCGCCGCATCCATCCCCTGGCCTGTGTCTGCGACGCTAAGCAGTACATATTCTCCGGGTGGGACGGAAAGGTGGATCTCCGCGGCGCTTCCGTCAACGACGACGTTTTGTGTCTCGATGCTCAGCCGGCCTCCGGTAGGCATGGCGTCGCTGGCATTCACCGTCAGATTTAGAAGGACCTGCTCGATTTGACCGGGATCGACCTTCACTTGCCCTAACGAATCACCGAGTTGAAGATTCAGCTCAATGTCTTCCCGGATTAACCGCCGCAGAAGCTTGCCCATATCGGCGATCAAATCGTTGAGACCAACAACCTTGGGTTGCAGGACCTGCTTTCTGCTGAACGCAAGCAGTTGGCGAGTCAAGGCCGCCGCGCGGTCCGCCGTTTTGCGAATTTGCTGACAGCTGTTGTAAAGCGCGTTATCCGGCTTCACGCGGTCCATCAGCAGGTCGCTGTGGCCAGCGACGACCGTTAGCAGATTATTGAAATCGTGCGCGACTCCGCCGGCCAGCCGACCCAAGGCCTCCATCTTCAGCGCCTGACGGAGCTGGCCCTCGAGTTGCTCCCGCTGCTCCTGATTTGTCCGCAGCGTGCTGCGCATTCCGCCAAAGGCGCGGATTAATTTCGACAGTTCATCATTGCCCCCTGCCTCCAAGGGATATGTGAAATCTCCGCGTTCAAGCGCTTGTACTCCTTCGACCAAGGAGAAAAGCGGGCGCGTCATCGCCGCAGACATGAGAAAAATCAAAACGCTGCCCGCAAGGGTGGCTACCAGCCCGAGTGCCAGGAGCAAATGATTAAGTTTCTCGAGATATGCCGCCGCTTCGCCGTAAGACTCGAGGACAATCAGGTTTGCGTTGGGTTGGACGTTGGGAGTCAATTCGACGGAACTGGCGTAATAGTCTTGGCCGGCGAGGTGCACCCGAGTGTTGTTGAAGGGCTCGGGAATCTCACCTCTTAATTCTCCCCCTTCGAGGGTCGGCAGCGTGCTTGCGGCAACTCGGTTTCCGTAGCGAAAGATGACGTCGCTTGCCGTAATTTTCCCGAGATCGGCGGCTACGTGGCTGTCCATCAGTTTGCCGACGACCACGTAGCCTCCTAGGTTCTTCTTACTGGTTGGGTCTTCGTAGAAGGCCTGCAGAACGACTTGGTATAGATTCCTGTTTCCGAACCACCAACTTGAGTTTTCTCCGCGATTCACCGAACGCGTCAACATCTCCTGCGCGTCGGCAGGGGAAATCGCAGACCCACTGAAATGCATGGCCAGTATGCGGCCCCGCCTGTCCGCCAAAAGAAGGAGGTTGCAGTCTTCGGACTGCCAAGGATCTTTGCTGACATCATCAATCGTGGTCACGTCCCCATCCCTCATAAGCGCAAGGGACGCTAGAAGCTCAGCCTTGTGGTTCAAGACCTTGGCCTGCTGGCGCTGTATGAAATGGAAGGTGGAGACTGCCGAACCTGCGCCTCGCTCAATTTGCAACTGTGCCTGCGCCTGGGAATTATGACGTACGACCAGGAGCACCGCGCAGGTCAGCGACGTTGTTAGCAAGACAAAGGAGAGCAAGAGTTTCGTTCGCAGGCGGAGGTTCTCTTGCACTCGTCTGAGTAGGTCGGAAATGGTGCGGAGCGGCAGCATTGTGGCCTAACTAACCTGTGCTATGCCGGGACAAATAGAGTAGAAATGCGGACCACGTCACGGAATAGTTCTGAAGTACCATGTAGCCAGTACGGGCGGAACGAGTTCGCCGCACATCGCGAGAAAGAGCTCTCGGTTACTCCTGACGAACTCGACTCACGGCTATTTCAGCGACCAAAACTTTGTTCTGCAAGGAGCAGTTTTGACAAGTGAGTCCGGGGCAGCTGGTGCCGGGCACAGGCGGTGCCTGCATCACGAAGTAGTGAATCAAACCGATTTTAAGCTCCTGAGCCGAAAGATCCCTCGAACCGAAAGTCGCGTAAAAGGACTATTCCTGGTCTTCACCTCCACGAGAGTTCAGCAATCTGCCCTTGCGCCGCTACAGCAGTTTGGCCTTTCGGTAGCGCCTAATAGTCGCGTCAGCAACGTGCCACCAGTCTTCAAATTGCAGCAGCGTGCCACGCTTAATGATTACAAACCCGGCAGTATGCAGCGAAGCCAAAAAGTGCTGCAAGTCCCGCAGGGACAACGCGGGCTTGTCGTCCTTGCGCCGTATGGCATTGAGCGCATCCAGCACAGTGGACATTTCATTGGTCGTTAGCACGTTCATGCTTTTGCCTCCGTGTTCCCAAACCCATAAATGACTGGACATCCTGGTGCTCGACCCACGTCGCCGGGGAAGCGAGCAAACCAGCGCCCAGTTCATCGGTAGGCGGGCCACTACAAAAGGCGGGCGGTGTCTGCCGAGAAGAAAATGCTGCGACTATAATTCTGTCGACCTCAACGATGGGCCGGCGATTACTGGCCTCGGGCAGAGTCCGCCGCACGCCGTCGGGGGCCGTCAGGCTTTTGGACGTTGACTCGGGCGCCCAGCATCGAAAGCTCAGAGTCGTCACATACCTTTTCAAGAGATCGGGCGAATCCGTTCGTCCAGGCTTGCCCACAGGACAACTACCGATCTGGGCCCCGCTTGGTATGTGCGGCCCGACACAGCTTCAGCGGCCTGCCAATCGACGATATCTTGTGGCGGATCCAAGGAGGTATCGATCCATCTACGCCAGGGACGTTTATCGCCGTTTTCCGCCGAGGGAAGCTCGAATTCGAGCGGTTCCCAATAACTCGTAAAGATGCAGTAGACGAGGAGGCGTTCGGCGGGCAATCCGGCACTGAGCGCTATGCTGTGCGAGTGCTCGCTCCAATCTGGCTCATTTACCTTTATGCCGTGCCAACCTTTGATGCCCTCCCTGATTAGCTGTGTCAAGGTCATCTGCCGGCGCCCGGTGCCGGCGGCGCGCAATACCCGCCTCGAGATGAGCAATTTGACAAATCGGTGAATGTCTGCATGCTTTGTCAGCAAGGACCAGTCGAACCAACTGACTTCGTTGTCCTGACAATACGCATTGTTGTTGCCACGTTGTGTTCGCCTCACTTCATCGCCCATTACAAACATCGGTAGACCAAAAGAGAGGAGAGTCGAGATCAAGAAATTCTTGACCTGGCGATTTCGAAGCTTTTCAATAGCAGGGTCGTTGGTCGGACCTTCGGCCCCGCAATTCCAACTTCGATTGTCGTTTGCACCGTCCCGGTTGCCCTCTGCGTTCGCCTCATTGTGCTTTTGATTGTAAGAAACCAGGTCGTTTAACGTAAATCCATCATGGCATGTCACAAAGTTTACACTTTCTTCCGCTTCTCGTTTTTTGTGACCGTAGATATCGTGACTCCCAAGCATCCTGTCGGCGAATCGCCGCAATGAACCATCCTCGCTCCGGAAGAAACTACGAATGTCATCACGGAATTGCCCGTTCCATTCCCGCCAACCATCTCCGACAAAACTACCGACCTGGTACAAGCCGGCGGCATCCCAGGCCTCGGCGATCATCTTTGTCCCGACAAGAGCTGGATCAGAATCAATGTCCCAAAGAACAGGAGGATTAGACATTACGCGACCGTCGGAATCACGGGCCAGGATCGAAGCGAGATCGAATCGGAAACCGTCGACGTGCATCACTTCCACCCAGTAGCGGAGACTGTCCACGATCATTCGGCGAACAATGGGATGATTGGCGTTAAGCGTATTCCCCGTGCCGCTGAAATTCGCGTAGTGCGACCGGTCCGGTTCCAATATGTAATAGGTCTCGTTATCCAACCCACGAAAGCTCAGCGTCGGGCCCGTGTGATCCCCCTCCGCAGTGTGATTGAACACGACGTCGAGAATGACTTCGATCCCGGCCCGGTGAAAAGCTTTGATCATGTCGCGGAACTCGTCTACCGGGCCTAGGGAATCCTGTCGGGAGCTGTATGCCCGGTGTGGCGCGAAAAAGGAAATCGGTGCATAACCCCAGTAGTTAACCAGGCCCGGTGGACAATCCAGGTGATCGAACTGGAATACAGGAAGAAGTTCAACAGCTGAGATACCGAGATCCTGCAGATAAGGAATCTTCTCGATCAGTCCACGAAAGGTGCCGCGTTTCGCCTCTGAGACGCCGGAGTTCGGAGACGCCGTGAATCCTTTGACGTGCATCTCGTAAACGATCGTGTGGGTAATTGGCCTGTTAATCGGCAAGTCGCCTTCCCAGTCATACGTACTCGGGTCTACGACTACGCTCTTCATCGCAGTGCCAGCGTTATCTCCCTTTTGCCGCGCGGCTTCGCGAGAGTAGCTTTTCGGGACTACGACTCCGCGACCATACGGGTCGAGCAAAACTTTCGTAGTATCAAACCTCAACCCCCTGGGGGGATCGTAGGACCCATAAGCCCGGAACCCGTAAAGTTGGCCGGGCTGTACACCCGGGACAAACGTATGCCAGTAATGAGTGGTGCGGTGGAGTGTTGGGTCTAAGGAGATGGTGCGGGAAGGGCGGCTGTCGTCCTCTCGGTCAAAGAAAAGAAGGTCGACGCATAAAGCGTCTCGTGAATAAAGGCTGAAATTGACGCCACTGGAATAAACGGTAGGTCCGAGTGGTGAACTTCGTCCGGTTTTGACCGAAACAGCCGCGGCCGCTTCACGAGCTCCTTGGGTAGTCGCGCCGACTGCATCCGACTGGGCAACACCTGGCCGGACGTAATAGGACATGATTTATCTCTCCTGTGTCACTCGCACTCCCCGGCAACGGCTCGAGCATTCCTGCTGGCAGCAGGGTAATCGCCCGTTCGAGCTCTTTTTTATTCAGTCGTTTCGAAAGGAAATCCGGGCACGGCTCATTTCCTCCCCATGGACCTTCCGGCCGGCCCCACTGAGCGCTGAATGCTCGTCTAAGACTTTGACTTATTGACCGGGGAGGCCTTGTCCAGGGTAGAAATTAGGGCGGATGCGCTGGGTGGTGCCTTGACGGCGCCATCCAGCACGATTTCCTTCGCTTCGATTTTCTTGCCGTACAGATCCTTGTTTGCGTCATTGTCGGGCCGCAGTGTGGAACCTGCCAAAGAGACTCCGGCAAAAGCGCCACGCGCCCTCGAGTACGACAAAATTTCTGCTTTCATGGCCACATCTGTTTCGGCAGAGGCGCTCCGCCCAACGGGCCCCGCCGCTGCCGAGGCGTCACCTCCTAGTTTGACTTTGCTGGAAAGGATGCTCGAGGCAGAGCTGGCGGTCATCAGCAGTAGGACAAAATCCGTTGCTTCTCCTCCTAATTGCAAACCGACGCTTCCCCCCTCCAACGCCATCATGGTCGGCGCACCCCACTTTCCCTTGTAATCCTTTCCTCCACGGCAGGTCATCACACCTCGCCCATAACTTCCGCCAATGCCGATCGCAAATTTCTTGACTGACGGCAGCACCACTACGCAGTCCGCCTTATCGAGCACGTCTTGCGGTATGCTGTCCGGAGCGTTCAAGATCTCCTTCATCACGGTTCCGGCATTTTCGACCCGTTCTTGTTCCTTCTCCTGTGCGTACATCGGCAGCGCGAGAGCCGCCAAAAGTCCCACGCTGATCCATTTGCTCTTCATAAAACCTCCTTGCACTGCGTTGAATCGCGACCCATCGGAGGCACTTGATCCGCCGAATGAGTGACCGGGTATGCGAGGGCTGGCCGAGGCGTTTACCTCAATCACGACGTTTCTTGGGAGCGACTTGCGTGGGCGGAATATATGAAAACAGCACTCACGCTACTATCGCGCTTTAGGAGTGTCAAGATTCTTATTGAGTTAATTCGTGGGTGCACGCGTCTGAAGATTTATATGGCAATGTGAAGCAGAGTCCACACATCACCTTCCACTCGACTAACATTGTGCAGACTGCTCCGGAACCTTTGCCTCTCTTCCGGGCATAGAAATGGCCAGACCAGTCGTGTGACGCCGGCAAGCCTTAGAACTGGAGAGTCCTGAGCATGGCCTCATATGTCGGTCTGAATTGATCGAATTCTGAGTGGGGTGCAACAAAGACCATGAAGATGACGGAGCCGTCGCGTTGGGGAACCGTGACTAGCCAGTCCCGCTCCCTTTGTTGCTGACCGGACGCCGCGGGAAAGGGTGAAATAGAATGCAAGGTAATGGAACGGCCTTGCAGGCCGCCCACCGTAACAGGCTGTGCATCGCCATCGGGTTTCATAGCCTCGTTCTGTTCCATTTCCTGAACGATCTGGCGGGTGATGTCGTCGATGCCTACGTGCTCGCCTTTGGGCGGCGCGACGCCGTTGAGCACCACGCCATAGCCGATGCCGTCAGCTGCAATACCCGCCTGCGGAGCGATGGTCACCGATTCTCCCCGCTTCCTGGGCATGGAGACTTGCCAGTTCTCGGGATACTCAATTTTCAAGGGACCAAGATCGACCAAACGCATGCGCTGGCTCGGGAGCACGCTTTGTAACGAAACTGGAGTGGCCTTGGGTGAAGAACCAGGGGCAGGGACCGATCTGCTCGTGCTTAACGCGTTTGCGCCTGGTGGGTTAAAGGTAGCCCCGTTCTTTTTATTGAGCGAAGCCCACTGCCCGGATTTCGCTCCCTGAGCGATCTCCTCGCCCGTGTAAGCCCTGACTCCCATAGCGTGCTGGCGAACTTTCTGAAAGGCAGCACTGTTGCTCGCATAACTCTCTGGCGGCCAGTTCCTAATTTCTTTTTCAATGGCCTGCTCACGATTGCCTGGATTGGGGTGGTCGCTCAGCCATTGCGGCGGGGCTTGACCACTCTGTGATTCGAGGGTCTTGAAGAAATTTGCCAAGGCCTGCGGGTCGTAACCAGCCTTGTAAAGGATCACGGCACCGACCGCATCGGCTTGTGCTTCGTCGGTGCGAGAGTACTTGAGCATGAGCCCTTGAGCTCCCATTTGAATTCCCATCTGTCCAAGTTGTCCGACACTCCCTCCCACGGTTGCGCCGAGTGCGGCTTCGGCGAGTCCAGCGAGTAAGCCCGCGGTCTGCGCCTTGCTGGCCTGCTTCGCCGAGTGCTGCATGTATACGTGCGACATTTCATGAGCCATGACACCGGCGAGTTCGGCTTCATTAGCAGCCGCGGTGATGGTTCCGATGTTGACGAACATCGGTCCGCCTGGGAGTGCAAATGCATTGATTTCTTTTTGGGCAACGACATGAAACTCGAATGGCCAGGAATATTGTGGAGGGATCGTGGCCACCAGCTTGTTGCCGAGTTGCCGGATATACTGCGTTTCGGGACTGTTGTCGGGCAGGACCGGCATCTGCTGATAGACCTGGGCCGCGGCTTGTAACCCGAGCGCACGCTGGTTTTCACGGGACATATGTGCATTGCCAGGATTGGGGAACTCGGGACCAGCAGTTTGCGCGTGGGCCAGACCCGCAAGCAAGAAGATGGCCAAGCACAACAGCTGTCGACCGAGCGCGCGCTTCGCCTTGCAGGCCCACAGTTCGAAAAGGTGATGCCTCATACTGCCAACCTTTCACGATTATCCCGCCAAATAGGGCGACGACAATGTCGTAAGATTCTTGGTTCCCGATGCCTGACGGATTTCTCTTTCCTTCTGTCGCGCCTGTTATTGGCGCCCGAGGAATCTCAGAGCCTTATGCGCCGAACAAAATCCAAATCAGCGGGGACTGACCGGAAGGCATGTTCAACTCCAAGGGTTTCGAGGCGACCTGGGCGGGAATTGATGGAAACCTCGGCCACGCTACTCTCGTGCTTTGCCACTGTCAACCATCAAGTCACTTTGTCCGGAGGACGATTCCTCGATTAGTCAGAGTGGGACATGGCCTCGATTTTGCACAACTCGCCCAGCACCAGGCAAACACCTGTTATTTTTGGCAGTTTGCATCCAACGCCAAGACAATTCCTCTGAACTAGCAGTTCCAAGCATTTCTGTCCGTTTGCTTCCGGAACTGCACGCTGCGTGCAGGCCTGCGCAGACTATGCATCATGCTGGGACGGACGAAGCGCCATTCGCCGAAAATCCCGAAAAGAGTTTCATCGAACGCGTGGATCAACT
>Ga0126371_10001082_pt1 | contig 22787 bp, 20 predicted proteins | sample PanSoiMetaPlot_4_FD_110145 | JGI IMG/M metagenome (GOLD analysis project Ga0126371, IMG submission 110145) | Tropical forest soil microbial communities from Panama - MetaG Plot_4 | ecosystem: Environmental > Terrestrial > Soil > Tropical forest > Bulk soil | place: Panama | collected 2016-02-17 | reverse complement strand
TAGCGCCGGTTGCTACCAGCGTTGCTACCAAGACCGAATCCGCAAAAGTGAATTGAGGCTTAAAGACTTTGTTTTCTGGCGCGCCCGGAGAGACTCGAACTCCCGACCTACTGGTTCGAAGCCAGCCGCTCTATCCACCTGAGCTACGGGCGCGCTTTTTCAATAACCTGCAAAGAACCCAGAGCTTTTAGAGCCCCTGGTTTTCCGAGTGGAACGCTTTGAAGAATTCTCACGGAACGTAAGTACTTCAAGAGCGTCCCCGACAAGACGCTAGTTTACTACAGGTGCGCTTTCCGCTTTTCCTGAACCATCTTCGACATTTCACTACTGACCTCACCCGAAACACCCGCAATTCGAAAAATCCTTCATCACATCGTGCCGTCCCTCACAAAGGAATATCCGATGGTGCGCACGGCGAAAATCCGAATTGACTACAGGGCGCAGTGGGGATATAAGACAAAAATAGTCGGACCACGGTAATGGAAATACCAGACCATCTCCGTACAGACCAAGCTCATGCTTTGGGCGACGCGATGATTGAAGCCCGTCAGGTACTAAACGTGGCCCACGAAAAATATCAGCATTCACTCGCAAGCGTAATGAACACTGACGTGAATGCGGATGGGATGCTGGCTTTGCGAAATGAGGGGCGTGCTTATGCCGCCGCCATAGCGCAATACTCGGAAGCAACCATGGCGTGGCTGGTTTTCGTGGACACCCACCTTCATCCCAATTAGACGAGTGCGGGGTGAGGCGTTAGGTTAAGACCGTTCATCGCCTGAAGCCACGTTGAGCACCAAGTCCACCAGGACCCCTTGACACTTCACAAGATCATCTATGGCCCGCTTCGCGGCATGGTTCGCCTGCTCCACAGCGTAGGTGCCATCGGCAGGCTCCGTTAGGGCTTTGTTCAGCCCCTCCATCATCCGTTGCTGATGCTCAAGGGCTTGTTGGTAATGCGCTTGGGCGCCTCGGACTCTTTCAAACCATTGCCGTTCAATCCCGTTACTGCTCACCGCTTTAGTGTGCCCCATCATCTGTCTGCCTCTGCGATCAAATAGCGATCAAATTTTAGGCCAATGTCATTAAAATTGCGGGGCCGAATGCTGAACGCGTCACCACATTTGTGGCCTTAGATCCATTGGGAGGCAAAGAGATTCATTTTTTGCTTGATTTTTCAGCATGACTCGGATCCTTGGGCAATGGCACACCGGATGTTCGAAAGACGCCCTTGCTTCCGGCCATGTGTAAAATCCTCTGACTGATCCGGGAAACCGGCAAGTAGTGGCGGCCGGCGATACGGTGGATCAGGAAGCCCGGGTGAATTGGAGTAAGAAGATTGCAATAGCCGCTTTACTCCGGATTGCTCGGCGCTGGAAAATCGTCTCGCGCGCCTCCACTCGCCGTTCTTGTTCGCCCTCATCGCCGCTGGGATCAGCTATGCAGCGGATGGCACTCCAGTGGGCACACACAACAAGGGCATACTGTGCATCCGTTGCACCTGCGCCCTGTGCCCCAAGTCTGACGGTGATCGTCTCGAGCAGCGCTCTGGAGCTTGGGTATCGAGTGGCGATTACCTTCAAGCATTCCGGCGACGCCGCGCCGATCGGCACTCTGATCTTGTACAGCGACAAGGTCGACACGAATATCTTCCAGGGCGCCATCTTGCAGTATGATCCGTGCGGGCTCGATTCCGGGGACATCACTGTTCTTAGCGTCGAGGCGACGCCGCTGGCCGCTAGCGGCCAGACGCTCAAACCATCGGAAAAGGGCCGGATCTATCTGGAGTGAAGGGATGCGCCTCGGTTAGCCGCGTACTCACCTCCGTTAGCATTGTCTTTCCTGCCCAGTCTGTCTACCCTGAGGCTGGCAGGTGGTTGCTCATGACATCACGGATCTTGCTGATCGGTGTTCTGGCTCTGTCCGCCGCATCGGCCAAAAAGGCGGAACCGGTTCTGGAGTGGAAAACGGGTATTTTCTGGGCATCGCCGGACCTTTGCAACGAAATCTCGCCCTTCTATAAGGAAACCTTCCTCATCGTCGGCGACAACCTCCTGTATCACGTGGCGCATACTCCCATTCGCCGCAGGCCCAATGTCACCGAACTCGGGCCGGTGAAGTTTGCCCTGATTCAGGGCGATTTCTACCTCCAGGATGACGATGGCCGCGTGTTTAAGTTATCCCTGGTCATGAAGGAACCACTGGATCCCGCCTCCGAGGAACGTCTGAAAAGCCGCAAACGCCCCTGCCAGCCGTGACTCGCTGCGCCCATCCATAGCCGCCATCCGCCCAAGGTAGAATGGTGACGATCCGGCTTGTGGAAAATCCATTCTGAGGGAAGAGGACAATGAGCAAACAGATAGACCGGCGGTCGTTTTTCCGGGGCGCCACGTTCGGCGGCGCGACCCTGGCAGGAGCGGTGCAGCGCACATTTGCCTCCACCGGATCGGTCGCCACCACCACGGCCGGCAAGATTCGCGGCATCGGCGTGAATAAGGTTCTCGCCTTCAAAGGAATTTCTTACGGCGCGTCTACGGCCGGCGATCGGCGCTTTCTGCCGCCGGTGAAGCCGGAACCCTGGACCGGAGTCAAGGAAGCCGTCGAATGGGGACCGGAAGCGCCGCAAGGCCCGCACACCGAGATTCCCGAAGTCGCCGCCACCATTCCCAAACAGGGCATCAGCGAAGATTGCCTCCACCTCAACGTCTGGACCAACAGCCTCAAAGGCAAGCGGCCGGTGATGGTTTGGTTTCACGGCGGCGGCTTTACCAGCGGTTCGGGCAGCTACACCATGTATGACGGCGCCAACATGGCGCGCAAGCACGATGTGGTCACCGTCACCGTCAACCACCGTCTGAACTCGTTCGGATTCCTCTATCTCGCCGATAGCGGGGGCCGCTTCGCCGAGGCCGGCAACGTCGGCGTGCTCGACCTGGTGGCCGCGCTCGAATGGGTGCGCGACAACATCGCCAACTTCGGCGGCGATCCGAACAACGTCACCATCTTCGGCCAGTCGGGCGGGGCAGGGAAGGTCAGCACCCTGCTCGCCATGCCGCCCGCCAAGGGTCTCTTCCACCGCGCCATCGTGCAAAGCGGCGCCAACCTGCGCGGCGTCTCGCCGGCCGATGCCGCGAAAACCGCGCAGACGCTCATGGCCAAGCTCGGCGTGAAGAACGCCGATGAGTTGCAAAAGGTTCCAATGGATAAGCTGGTGGCCGCGACGCTGTCGACGCAGAACCTGCGCCTCGCGCCCGTTGTCGACGGCAAGACTCTGCCCGGCGGCCCATTCGATCCCACTGCACCCGAGATCTCCGCCGATATTCCGCTGCTGATCGGTAACACCGAATTCGAGGTCACCTTCTTCCCCTTCACCAAGTTCGATCCGCTGGGTGACGCCGAACTACATGCCTCCCTCAAGCAAACCACGCGCGCCGGCGACGCGCAGGTCGACAATCTGATCGCCGCGTACAAGAAAGGCCGGCCGCAGGCCAGCAAGCTCGACCTGTCGCAGATCATCGCGTCCGACAATTTCACCTCTGCCGTGCTCACCGAAGCCGAACGCAAATCGCAGCAGAAGGCGCCCGTCTTCAAGTATTACTTCACGTGGCAATCGCCGGTGCGCGACGGAAAATTGAAGTCGTTCCACACGCTCGAAATCCCGTTCGTGCTGGAGAATGTCGACGAAGCCAAGTCCATGACCGGCAGCGGACAGGATCGCTACGCGCTCCAGGCCGAGATGAGCGGCGCCTGGGCCGCGTTCGCGCGCAGCGGCAATCCCAATCACAAAGGGTTGCCGAAATGGCCGCGCTTCACGATGGAAGAACGCGCCACCATGATCCTCGACAAGGAGTGCAAGGTGGTCAACGACCCACACGGCGAGGAGCGCAAAGCACTGGCCGCAATGCGCAGCTCATAGGGCCCGTGGCGCAATATGCGCCACGCATCGCCTCGCAAGTGCTTTGATCTAAAGGGTCAAGCGGAAACGCGTGGCGCATCATGCGCCACGAGGACGCGCTCGGCCATCGCGTACTTCAATGCGTCGATCCCCTGGCCGGTGGCGCTGGAAATTTCGAAGAAGGCCATCCCGCGCTCGGTAGCGTGATTCCGCAGCGCGGTCGCACGCTCGGGATCCTGCGCGATGTCCATTTTTGACGCCACCACGATCATCGGCTTTTTCACTAAATCCTCGCTGAAGCTGGCGAGTTCCTCCATGACGGTCTCGAAATCGTGGACCGGGTCGCGGCCGGTCGATTCGGAAACATCCACCAGGTGCACCAGCAGGCGCGTGCGCTCGATGTGCCGGAGAAACTGGACGCCGAGCCCGTGGCCAAGGTGCGCGCCCTCGATCAAGCCGGGAATGTCGGCCACAACGAAGCTCCGGTAATCGGGAAGCTGGACCACGCCGAGGTTTGGTTCCAGCGTGGTGAACGGATAGTCGGCAATCTTGGGCCGGGCCGCGGAAATGCGCGAGATGAGCGTCGACTTGCCGGCGTTCGGAAAGCCCACCAGCCCGACATCGGCCAGCAGCTTCAACTCGAGCCGCAGGCGTTTTTCTTCGCCGGGGCGGCCGGGTTCGTGCTCGGTCGGCGCCTGGTGTGTTGAAGTAGCGAAGCGTGCGTTGCCTTTACCGCCGCGCCCGCCGCGCGCCACGGTGAACCGCTCGCCGGCGTGCGTGAAGTCGTACAGCCGTTCGCCGGTGGAGTCTTCATAGACCACGGTGCCGATTGGCACGTCGACCTCGATCGAATGGCCGTCGGCACCCGTCTTGTTGCTGCCTTCACCGTGGCGGCCGCGCTCGGCCTTGTGCTCGGGGTTGAAGCGAAACTGCAACAGCGTGTTCTGATGTTCGGTTGCGACCAGCGTGACATCGCCGCCGCGGCCGCCATCGCCGCCGCTCGGCCCGCCTCTGGGGACGAACTTCTCGCGCCGGAACGCCAGACAGCCGTTGCCGCCGTCGCCGGCTTTCACGAGGATACGAACTTCGTCGATGAACATGGGGAAACCCGCGCCGTCACCGGCGCGGCTGCATAACACATTAGCCCTGGGCGTGAGCCCGGGGGGCAAATCGCGGTCTGGGCTTTACGCGGTCTGCTCGGACGGAATGATGCTGACGAACCGGCCCATGCGGCCGCGGTCTTTGTACTCGATCACTCCGGTCACTTTCGCGAACAGGGTGTCATCTTTGCCCCAACCGACGTTGCGGCCGGCCTTGATCTTGGTGCCGCGCTGCCGCACGATTACCGAACCGCCGGGAACCAGCTGCCCGCCAAATGCTTTCACACCCAGCCGCTGCGAATTCGAATCGCGGCCGTTCTTGGAACTGCCTAATCCTTTTTTATGCGCCATACGTCACCCTACGCCGAGATCTCGCCGACTTTCACTTCGGTGAAAGACTGGCGATGCCCGATGGTTTTCTTGTACTGCTTCTTGCGCTTGAACTTGAACACCAGCACCTTGTCGCCGCGCCCGTTGCCGACGATGGTGCCTTTCACGGTCGCGCCGGAAACCAGATCGCCGCTGTCGTTGAAGGCGGCTTTGGCGGTGAGCTCGACTTCGGAGCCTACGTCGCCGGCGACCTTTTCCACGCGGATGACGTCGCCCGGAGCCACCCGGTACTGTTTTCCGCCCGTTTCGATAATCGCGTGCATGACAAAAGCCTCTTTTTGGGAGCCGGGCACACGGAGTGTGTCGGAGCCGCTGGAGTAAACTTTAAGTTTACTACACAACCCAGCAAACCGGAAAGGGAGAGGAAATTCAAGTGGCAACCATGAAGGCAGTGCGTTTTCACGAGTACGGCGGGCCGGAAGTTCTGAAATATGAGGATACTCCCCGGCCGGAGCCCGCGGCGGGCGAGGTTCTGGTCAGAGTTCACGCGGCAGCGGTAAATCCAGTGGACTGGAAGGTGCGCGCGGGACACTTAAAGGGATTTCTTAACTATCAGCTGCCCCTGATTCCAGGATGGGACCTTTCGGGAGTGGTGGACGCCGCCGGTCCAGGCGTGACCACCTGGAAGAAAGGCGACGAAGTCTACAGCCGTCCGGACATTTCGCGGAATGGCTCCTACGCGGAGTACATCGCGGTGAAGGCGACAGAAGTGGCGCACAAGCCGAAATCGCTGGATCATAACAAGGCCTCGTCGATTCCGCTCGCAGCGCTGACCGCTTGGCAGGCGCTGTTCGATGCGGGCGGGCTGCAGGCAGGCCAGCGGGTGCTGATTCACGCGGCGGCCGGCGGCGTGGGCACCTTCGCCGTGCAGTTGGCGCGATGGAAGGGAGCGCACGTGATCGGCACGGCTTCGGAGCGCAATCATGCCTTCTTGAAGGAACTGGGCGCGCACGAGACGATTGATTACGGTAAGGTGCGGTTCGAAGACGTGGTGCGCGATGTAGACTTGGTCCTGGATACGATGGCGGGCGAGACTCGCGACCGGTCGTGGAAGGTGATCAAGAAGGGCGGCATCCTGGTGACGATTCTCGGGCAGCCCTCGGCGGAGGACGCGGCGAAACACGGCGTGCGCGCCGCGGGCGTGTTCGTGCAGCCGAACCAGGCTGAGCTGGATCAGATCAGCGCGCTGGTCGATTCCGGCAAGGTAAAACCGATCGTGGAAGCGGTGCTGCCGTTGAAAGACGCGAAGCGCGCGCACGAGATGAATCAGACGCTGCACACGCGGGGAAAGATTGTGCTGCAGGTGGTGTAACAATGCAGAAGGTTCGGATCGCGGACAAACTGGCGGCCTTTCAAGAGCACTACAAACCGAAGATCGTCGGGGAGCTGAACGGCCAGCAGGTAAAACTCGTCAAGTTCCAAGGCGAATTCGTTTGGCATCATCACGATCACGAAGACGAGATGTTCCTGGTGATTCACGGCTCGTTCCGTATGGACTACCGCGAGGAATCCGGTGCCGAGCGCAGCATCGAATTGCGGGAAGGCGAGTTCCTGATCGTGCCACGGGGGGTGGAGCACCGGCCGGCGGCGGACCGGGAAGTGCAAGTCATGTTGTTTGAGCCGGCCAGCACGCTGAACACCGGCAATGTGCGCAACGAACGGACGGTCGATGTCCTCGAGACCCTCTGATTCGTTTTCGATTCGCCCGGCGACCGCGGCGGACGCCGGGACGATCATCCATCACCGCCGCTCGATGTTCTCCGATATGGGTTACGGCGATGCGGCGTGGCTCGATGGAGTGGCCGCGTCGTTTCTGCCGTGGGTCCGCCAGAAACTGGCAGCCGGCGAATATTTGGGTTGGTTCGCGGTGGCGGCCGATCAATCGGTGGAGGCGGGAGCGGGGCTGTGGCTGTTGGACTGGTTTCCGCACCGGCTCGATCGGGGCTCGCTCCGCGGCTACCTGATGAACGTTTACACGGAGCCTCCCTGCCGAAGGCGCGGACTGGCGCGGCAGTTGATGCAGGTCGCGCTGGACTGCTGCCGGGAACGCGGCATCGCGATCGCCACGCTGCATGCGAGCGACGAAGGCCGCCCTCTCTACGAGGCAATGGGCTTTAAGCAGACTAACGAGATGCGGATCGAGTTTTGAAGACGTGGTTCGCGTAGAAATCGAATTCGGCGTCGAGGGAGCGCTGGATGGTGTCGGCTTTGCGGAAACCATGCTGCTCGCCGGGGAACAGGATGTATTCGACCGGGGTGCCATTGGCGCGAAGCGCATCGACCATCTGCCCGGTCTGGATGGGCGGGACGACAAGATCTTCATCGCCTTGAAAGAAAATTACCGGCACTGAGATGCGGCCGGCGTGGAAGAGTGGAGAGCGCGCTTCGTAGAGATCCTGGCGCTCCGGATACGGGCCGATCAAGGAATCGAGGTAGCGCGACTCGAACTTGTGGGTGTCTTTGGCGAGCACCACGAGGTCGCTGATACCGTAATAGCTGGCGCCGGCGCGGAAGTGGTTGTGAAAAGCCAGGGCCGCCAGCACGATATAGCCGCCGGCGCTGCCACCGGTGATCACGGAGCGGGCGGCGTCCACCAGCCCCTGTTCCGCTAAGAAGCGCGCGCCATTCACACAGTCTTCCACGTCGACGATGCCTAGGTTGCCTTCGAGACGTTTCCTGTATTCGCGGCCGTAGCCAGTGCTGCCGCCGTAGTTGACGTCGAGCACCGCGATGCCGCGGCTGGTCCAGTATTGAATGCGGAGATCGAGCGTGCTCGAGGCAGCGGCGGTGGGGCCGCCATGACACTTCACCAGCAGCGGCGGTTTTTCTTCGGTGGGCGCCGCATAGTCAGGACTGAACGCCGGGTAGTAAAGGCCGAACGCAGTGCGATTGCCGGTCGTAGGGAATTCGACCGGCTCGGGGCGCGTGAAGTATTTCTTGAGCTGCGGGTCATCCGCGACGGCGGTCGAGGTTTTCAGTACTTCGGTTGTCCCCGTGGCGAGATCCAGGCTCACGATGCGGAACGGCGTGGCCGGCGAGCCGCCGCGGAACACGACGCGATCGCCATGAGCGCGGATCGAGTAGAACTCGGTGTAGGGGGTATCGATGGGTGTAATTTTCCCTGAATCGAGATCCAGTGCGGCAAGCTGCTCGATGCCGTGGGACGCGTAAGCACAGATGAGGCGGCCGGGACCCGCGAGAGCGTAAGCCGACATGCCGAGGACCCACTGTGCGCGGCCAAATTCGGCCTGCCTCGGAGCGAGCGCTTGGGGCGATGCGAGGTCGAGGTTGCGGCGATAAAGATTCCACCAGCCAGTGCGGTCGGAGATAAAGAAGAGCCCGGAACTGTCGGGCGCCCATTCGGGCTGGAAGATGGATTCCTCGGGACCGCCCGCGATCACGGTGGGCGCCGCGGCCGGGTTGTCCAAAGACATCACGTAAAGAGTCGTGCCTTCCCACGGCATGCGGGGATGATCCCAGGCGAGGAACGCCAGCCAACGGCCGTCGGGCGACAGGCGCGGCGAGGAGAAAAAGTCGTGGCCGGTAGCCAGCACGCGGCCGGCATCGGGGTTAGCTCCGGTGGCGTCGAGGCTGACGATGGTATTCACGGGCTCGCGGCTTGGCTGAGTGTGATCTTCACGGACGCCGATCCAGCGCCAGCGCCGTGAGTCGAGCAGGCCATCTCCGTAGCGCCAGGCGCCCTCGGGCGTGAGCGGCACCGGTTGGCGGGCGCCGCGGTCGAGGCGGTACAGGCGGCGGTCGGAATCGTTGGAAAAATACAGCGTGCCTTCGGCGGCGAACCACGCGCCGCCGCCGTATTCGTGAATGCGCGTGCGCACGTTGAAGGGGGCGGGAGTGAGATCTTGCGGGACACTGTTGTGTGCCCGGCACACCACCACACTGCGGCCGGCCTCTTGTGGGCGCAGCTCGATCCAGTAAATGTCCGCGCCATCCAAGCAGACCTCGGAGAGGCCGATGGACTGGGAGACGATGAGGCGGGAAGTGACCGGAGACTGCCAGGAGCCGTAGGGAGCGGTGCGCATCATTCGCAGTGTATTCAAAAAATGACCGGAATTGGCGAAACAACCCGGGGTGTTTGAGCGTCTAATCGTAAACCCGTCGCGGAGGTTGCAATGACCACGTTGTGGCAGGACATTCTGTACGGCTTTCGGATGCTGCGCAAGAAGCCGGGCTTCACGATGGTGGCTGCCTTGTCGCTGGCGCTGGGCATCGGCGCAAATACGGTCATTTTCAGCCTCATCAACACCACCTTGCTGCGTCCGCTACCGTATCCGGATGCCAACCGGCTGGTGATGATCTGGAGCGTTCCGCTGGATCGCAAGGATCAGCGGGATGGAGTGATGGCGCTGAACTACATGGCGTTCCGGGAGCGGGCGAAGTCCTTCGAAGCGATGGGGGCGATTCGCAATAATGACTGCAACGTCGGAGCGGATGAACACGGGCAAACGCCGGAGCGAGTCGGCTGCGAGAATTTCACACCCTCGGTATTTCAGGCGCTAGGGGTCAAGCCGGTGCTGGGGCGCTTTCTGGCGGAAGACGAAAGTCCGGTCGACACGCAAGTGCCGGTGTTGCTGATCAGCACCCGGTTCTGGAAGCGGCACTTCAACGGAGATCCCGGCGTCGTTGGGAAGACGATGCGGGTGGACGGCGTGGTGAAGACCGTCATTGGCGTGATGCCCCCGAATTTCTACGTATTCGACGACCAGGCCGACTTCTGGACGCCGGTTTACTGGACGCGCACCGAAGTACAGAGCACGCAATACAACATGGGGGTGGTGGCACGTTTAAAGCAGGGAGTCCCGTTGCAGAAGGCGCAGGCCGAGATCGATACGCTGGCGGCACAATTGGCGATCTCGGATCCGGACCGCAACAAGAAACTGGGCGGGCTGGTGCAAACCATGACGCAATCGCTGTATGGAGGCTTGCGGTCCCCGCTGCTGCTGCTGCAAGGAGCGGTGGGACTCGTGCTGCTGATCGGCTGCGCGAACGTAGCCGGCTTATTGCTGGCGCGCGCGGCATCGAGACGGACCGAGATTGCGGTACGCACGGCAATCGGGGCCGGCCGCAGGCGCATTATCCGCCAGTTGATCACCGAGAGCGTACCGTTGTCGCTGCTGGGCGGAGTGCTGGGAATTTTCTTCGCGTGGGGAGGGCTGCGGCTCTTCGTGGCCGCCGCGCCGCCCGGGTTTCCGAGGCTCAGCGAACTTTCGCTGGATCTTCCTGTGCTTGGATTCACCGCGATTGTGGCGATTCTGACGGCGGTGGTGTTCGGGATCGCTCCCGCGATTCAAGCCTCGAATCCGGACCTGGCGAGCTCATTGAAGGAGTCCGGACGGAGCGGCACGGAAGGAGCGGCGCGGCAGCATCTACGCAGCATCCTCGTGACCGTGCAAATTGCGATGGCGCTGATCCTGTTGATTGGCGCGGGGCTGATGATCAACAGTTTCATTCGAATTCAGAACAACCCGCTGGGGGCCGATCCCAAGGGCCTGTTGACGTTCGATTTCCGCTTCTCGCGGGACGAGGCGATCAAGCCGTATGGACGATACCGGAATGCCGGCTTGTGGGAGATCAACCCGGTGACCACGCTGACGTTTCAGCGGATCTTCGAACGGATTCAAAAGCTGCCCGGCATACAGTGGGCCGCCGGCGCCGGCACGCCTCCGCTGGCCGGGGCACTGGGGATGGGGTTCTTGATCGAAGGACGTCCGGCTCCGCCGCCCGGTGCGAACGGGCAACCCGGGCAGATGACCGCTTACATTGCGGTTACGCCGAATTATTTCGCGACACTGCGAACGCCGATTGTGCAAGGGCGGGACTTCAACGATCGCGATACCGCTGCGGCTCCGTTTGTAATAATCATCAACCAGACCATGGCGAAGCGCTTCTGGCCGAACGAGAGCGCCATCGGCAAGCATGTGCGGCTCGATTACGTACCGGATGAGCCGCTGCGCGAGGTGATCGGCGTGGCGGGCGACGTCCGGATGAACCGCCAGCAGCGCCAGATGGGACCCGCGGTGTACGTGCCGTACCTGCAGCAGACACCGCGCTGGATGGGCGCCGGTTATGGCGTACGGGCCGGGATGTGTTTCATTTTGCGGACGAGCGGCAATCCGATGGGCCTGGCAGCAAGCATTCGGGAGGCCGTCGCCGAGGTGGATCACAATAAGCCGGTGGCGAACATCCGCACGGTGGAGGACTACCTGGACCGGCAGGTGCAATACGTCCGACTGTACGTGCTGTTGCTGGGGATCTTCGGCGGCGTCGCGGCCGGGCTGGCGGCGATCGGCATCTACGGTGTCATGGCGTATGCGGTGGCGGAACGAACACGGGAGATCGGCATCCGGATGGCGCTCGGCGCGAGCGCGCGGGATGTGCTGAAGCTGGTAATTCTGCAAGCGCTGCTGCTGGTGTCGATCGGGCTGGCTCTGGGATTATCGGGCTCGTTCGCGCTCACCCGGTATCTCAAATCGGCGCTGTACGAAGTCACAGCGACGGACCCGCCGACGTACATCGCGGTGTCTGTGCTGCTGACGGTGGTGGCGGTGGCCGCGTGTCTGGTGCCCACGCGGCGGGCGGTTTCCGTGAATCCGACGGTAGCGTTGCGCTACGAGTGAATCGCGCTAAGCGGGGGGATCGCCGTCACGTGTATTCTGAATAATAGTGGCGAAACCTGCGCTCCTTACCGTGGATGACGACCCCGAGGTGCTGCGTGCGATTCAGCGCGATTTGCGCGAGCGATACGCCGATCGCTATCGTATTCTGCGGGCGGAATCGGGAAAATCCGCTTTAGAAGCGCTGGCGGAACTCCATAAGCGGAACGAGGCCGTGGCCCTGTTCCTTGTCGATCAACGCATGCCGCACATGACCGGCGTGGCGTTCCTCACCGAGGCCGTGCAAATCTATCCGGATGCCAAGCGAGCCTTGCTGACGGCTTACGCCGATACCGACGCCGCCATCCGGGCCATCAACGACGCCCGCATTCATCACTATCTGCTGAAGCCCTGGGATCCGCCGGACCAGCATCTCTATCCGGTACTGGATGACTTGCTCGACGACTGGCAGGCGAACTATCGTCCACCTTTTAGCGGGCTCCGCGTGCTGAGCGACCGGTGGTCTCCGCGGTCGTACGAGATTCGCGAATTTCTGGCGCGTCATCAGGTTCCGTTTCGGTGGCTTGACATGGAGCGCGCCGATCGGGATCCGGAGATTCAAGAGGTTGTCACAACGCTGGGAGCGGGCACGGGAAGGGCGCCGCTGGTCCTTTTTGCCGACGGCACCTACCTGTCCGACCCGGCAAGTTCGGAATTGGCGGAGAGGATCGGGCTCACCTCGCGCGCGAACGCCGACTTCTTCGACCTTGTCATTGTCGGCGGTGGCCCCGCTGGTTTGGCTGCCGGCGTTTACGCTGCTTCGGAAGGCCTCAAGACCGTAATCATCGAGCGCGACGCCCCTGGCGGGCAGGCCGGGCTCAGTTCCCGCATCGAAAACTATCTTGGCTTTCCCTCCGGTTTGAGCGGGTCGGATTTGACCCGCCGCGCGGTAACACAGGCCCGCCGTTTCGGCGTGCAGATTCTGTCTCCGCAGGAAGCCACGGGGCTTCGTGCAGACGGTTCCTACCGCTACGTCAAGCTCGGCGACGGCGCCGAGCTGGCGTGCCACTCGGTGCTCCTCGCCACCGGCGTCCAATGGCGCCGTCTGGATGTCCCCGGTCTCGACCGGCTGCAGGGCGCGGGGATCTATTATGGGGCGGCCTCCTCGGAGGCCATGACCTGCGCCAACGAAGAAGTCTATATCGTCGGCGGAGCCAATTCGGCCGGACAGGCCGCGATGAATTTCTCGCGCTACGCCCGCCGCGTCATCATGCTGGTTCGCGGTGAATCGCTGGCCAGTTCGATGTCGCGCTATTTGATCGAGCAGATTGAAAAGACGCCCAACATTCAGGTGGAGTTCAATACCAGCCTCGCCGAAGCACACGGCGAAACGCGGCTGGAGGCCATCTCGGTGCGCTGCTCCACGAGCGGCGAAATCAGCACTCTGCCGGCTACGTCCCTGTTCATCTTCATCGGCGCCGAGCCGCGCACGGAATGGCTCGATGGCGCCATCGAGCGCGATGCGAAGGGGTTCATTTTGAGCGGCGCCGACCTTGTCCGCAACGGCAAGCCGCCGGAGGGCTGGCAGCTCAAGCGCGATCCGGGGCTTCTCGAAACCAGTCTGCCCGGCGTTTTTGTCGCCGGTGACGTGCGCCGCGGGTCGGTCAAGCGCGTCGCCTCCGGCGTCGGCGAAGGCTCCATCGCCATTCAGTTTGTCCATCAGTATCTGGGTGACCGATGATCGAAACGCGGGATTTGCGCGCTATCTCCGTCTTCTCCGATCTGCCGGAAGAGCAGCTTGCGTGGCTCGCCGCGCAGGGCGAAGAGGTTCGCGCCGAGGCGGGCGACGTGCTGTTTCGGGAAGGCGACTCCGCCGAACACATGTTCGTCTTTCTCGAAGGCGAATTTGAAGGACGCAGCTCTCGCGTCTCCGAACGGCGGATTTTTCACGCGCGCGCCGGCGATGTCACCGGACTGTTGCCGTTTTCGCGGTTGCAAAAACTCCAGGGTAGCGGGCGCGCCACCACCCGGCTGCGCCTGGCTCGCTTTCATAAACGGATCTTTCCCGAGATGCTGCAGCGCATGCCTGCGCTCACCGAGCGGCTCGTCGCCCTAATGCTCGACCGCACTCGCGAGTTCACCCGCATCTCCGAGCAGAGCGAAAAGCTCGAAGCCCTCGGCAAGCTTTCCGCCGGGCTCGCGCACGAGCTGAACAATCCGGCCGCGGCCGTCCGGCGCGCCGCCGCCGCCATTTGGGACGTCCGCCAGGAACTACGGGCCGCTTTTCTCCGGCTCGACCAGAGGGATTTGACTCGCGAACAGCGAATTTACATTGCCCAGTGCGAAGATGACGCTCTCCAGCGCATCCAGCATCCCGCCTCGTCGGCGCTTACTGCGCTCGAGCGCAGCGACCGCGAGCAGGAGCTGGAAGACTGGATGCAGGCCCGCGCGGTTCCCGAACCCTGGAAATTGGCTTCCATGCTGGCGGAAGCGGAGTTCACACCCGCAACTCTCGCGAAGATCCCGGAAACCGTGGGCGCGGAGGCTCTGCCTGACGTCTTGGTCCGCATCAACTACTCCCTGGTTGCCGCGCGGATGGTCGACGAAATGCGTCAGGGCGCGACGCGCATTTCCGAGCTAGTCCAGGCGATCAAGGAGTACACCTACATGGACCAGGGCGCCGAGCAGGAGATCGATATCCACGCCGGCATTGAAAGCACGCTCACCATCCTGGCCTACAAACTCCGCGGCAAATCGATTCAGGTGGAACGCGAGTACGATACGAGCCTACCCAGAATCTGCGCCTTCGGCGCCGAGTTGAACCAGGTCTGGACCAACCTGATTGCCAACGCCATCGATGCCATGCCGGACGGCGGCCGGTTGCATATCCGCACGTTTCAGGATCTGCACGATGTCGTCGTCGAGGTGCAGGACAATGGCCACGGGATCGCTCCCGCCGTGCTGCCGCACATTTTCGAGCCTTTTTTTACCACCAAGGGCGTCGGCGAAGGAACCGGTCTGGGGCTCGACACGGCCATGCGCGTCATCCGCAAACATCGCGGCGACATCCGGGTTGAGTCCAAGCCAGGCGCCACCACGTTTCGCGTGGGCATCCCCAGGGCTGTGGCCGCGGAGAGAACAGCGCAACCCGCCTAGCGCGGCCAGGCGCCTTCCGCCGCCGACCGGCGATGGTGCAGCACGAGCAGCGTTTCGTCGTCTTCAGGAGGCCGGGATCCACGAAAGGCTTCCAGACCCGCCACCAGCCGCTGCCCGGTCTCAGCGGCCGAGCCGGGCGCGATCGCGCGGGCTAACGCCAGAAGTCCTTCCCGCTCCAGCAGGGCGCCGCTCTCGCCGGTGGATTCCGTAATGCCGTCCGTGTACAGAACCAGCAAGTCGTCCCATCCGAGTTGCACCGCGGTTTGCGAATACGCTGTTCCGGGGATCAAACCCAGAGGCAGATCGGCGATTTGCTTCGCATAGGGCGTCGACTCTTCCAACCAGCCCCACTGCTGAACTTCCGCGCGGTACCAAAGCGGAGGCAGATGGCCAGCGCTCGTGAAGAGCATCTCGCTCGAACCGGAGTAATGGCTGAGGACCAGGGCGGTTGCGTATTCCGTGCCGCTGGCGCCCGCCAGGAAAGAGTCGTTGAGCTCGCGGACGACGTCGGAGTGATCCCATTCATCGGCATGTTTTCGCAACAGAGCACGAAGCCGGCTCGCCGCCGCGCTCACGGCTTCACCGTGTCCGGCTACATCGGCAAGCGCGATCCGCGAGACGAACCCCTGGCTGCAGACCGAAAGGTAATGAAGATCGCCGCCTCGGATCGACGGGGCCATTGGCCGGCACCAAACCCATGCGGTGACGCCGGGCAGTTCGATTGAGTAATCCGCGCGCTCATTGCCCCCTTTTACTTCCAGACACGCGAGGCGCCGCAGTGGTTCTGGTTCGTTCTCAAGCGCGGTCATTCTATGCGAAGGATAACTCAAAAGCATGATACCGGCGCGCTAAGCAGGGGGATCGCCCGCTGGTTCCCCGCCGCCCGGCCCCGCGGGCTCATTCTTCCGGCGGCTCGTGCGCAGATAGTGGGGACTGTATTCCATTCCATAGGGCGTCTTGACCTTGGTCCGCGCTTTTTCGTCGCAGAACGCCTGACTGGATTGGTGCCGCGCCGCGATCTCCTCTGGGCTGCCGTCGCGGAAGGTGATCTCTTCCCGGGGCACGAAGATCACCTGCCCGATCGGCATGCTGTGTGACGCAGAAATCGTTTCGCCGGGCTGGAGGACGTAGCGGAATTCGGTGTCGTGAACGTACCAGTCGGTCTCGACGCGGATCACGAGCATCGGGGCGAAGGGCCGCTCGATCATGTTGAAGATCGGAGTGTAGACCGTGTCCCATCCCGGCGGTGTCTGGAAGTTCCAGGCTCCCCGCAGAGTCACGGCGCCTGCCGGTGTCCCCATGTCTTCCGCGGACATGAACATACCGGGCATCAGGTGGGCGATTTCGCGGGTTTGCGGCGTGTCCTGGATGTGTAGCTTGATTTCGCGTGTGGTGGCACCGATTCCGCCCACCGGCAACTGATAGGTCACAGTGAAGACCGGCTCCCAATGGTTTCCTTTGGTGTTCACCGAGTAGACGAACTGATAACGGCCCTCTCCCTCAAAGCCGATTTGGAAGGTCTCTTTTTCCGCGAGCGGAGGGTGGACCAGAAAGCCTACAGCGCTTCCGGCTTCGAGCACAGGACAGTGACGGGCATGCTGCGGCAGAAGGGGGCGCTGGGCCTCGCGGCGCGGCCGCACGCCAATTCCGGGCCTGCGCGGGTTGGGAAAGAGACCGACTTCCATCTCCGCAGTATCGCACCGCCGCCAGCAAGCGACTTCGGCGGTGTCCGATCAGGGGGAGCAGGCGGCCAAGGCAGCGCGATTAGGTTCCGCCGCCCGACGTGCGTGTTTTGGGTGCCCCCTCGATCGGGATCTCGCGGCGCTTTCGCGCCGATTCCGGAATTGGCACGGTTACCTCGAGTACACCATCCTTGAACTGGGCCTTGGCCTGCTCGACGTTAACACCTTCCGGCAGCGGAATCACTCGGCGGAATGCGCCATAGCTACGCTCGCTATGGTAGTACCCCTGGTGACGCTCTTCGTGTTCGTGTTTCCGCTCGCCCTGGATCGCCAGCCCTTCGTTCGTTACCTCAACATGGACATCGTCCTTTGTCAGCCCAGGCAAATCAGCACTGACGATCAGATTGTTCTCTCGCTCCCGAACGTCGATGTTCGGCGACCACATCGCCGTCTCGCCGTGCTCCCGAAACTCGCCGAACCAGTGGTCCATCTCATCGCTGAACCGCCGCATCAGCGCCCCTGGACTCATTGAAATATCCCACGGAGCATGGTGCCCAAACCGCGGCAACCAACCTCCCCGCGCGAGGCTCGGTTCGGACGAGCGCTCTCTTCGGACCGGTACTTCCGCCATACGCAACGCTCCTTTCACATTCCAATGTGAGTTAAGGACAGGTCCCGCCTTCACTATACTCGCGGCCAGTTTGGGAGTCAGTGGCTGAACATACAATCTCGTAAATTCTGTGTGGGCTCCGACTACGCATCGAAGCCCTAGCATCGTATTGTCGTGGCCTCAGCTCATTCGTCCAGACGAACCGTGGGTTCGGTCGAAGGCCCGAATCGATAATGAAGGATGACTTCGCCAGAAGCCGGCTCGCCTCTCATTTGTGCCGGATGGAATTTCCAGCGGCGGGATTCGAATACGGCCAAGCTGGCTATCTCTCGGTCAGCTCCCCTCCCGTTGGTGAGCAACTCAGCGTACTGTACATCGCCAATGGAGTTCACGAAGACTTTGACGTCAACAGAGATGACACCTGTAAGCCTCCGACGAAGATCCGCGGGAATCCGGGGCAAAGGGCTCAGGCTTGGCGTGGGCGGCACGAAATCCGAATCGCGCCGTAATTTCTTAACGAGCGGAATGGAAGCTATGACGCGCGCCAAGGGCGAGGCAGGCGTTGAGTGCGCAATTCCCGGCGACGACCCTCCGGAGTACGAAAGTGGATTGGAGGGCACACCTCGACCATCCAACCCCGGCACAGCCGGAGGCGGCAAAACTGATAAGGGTCCAATCGAAGGCGGCGTTTCCAACAGGAAGGGAGAGGCGAGCGCGCTTCGCGGCTCCGAGTTCTCTGGCCGCACGGCAATTAGACTCGATTGAGGACGCTGCGGCAGCGTGCTTGTTTCGCTTTGAGACGGTACAAGCGCAGCCAGGCTGCGCCGATTTTTGTTTTCGCCGGCTCGCGCGATCGCAGAACGTGCCATCAGGCGAGGCGGCGAGACCCGGAGCGGACTCGACTTTGGCGTTACCGAGAGGACGAACGAGTCATTGGTTTGTCCATCGTTGCTGTCGAATACGTGAAGACGAACGTTGACGTGATTCGCGGTGGACTTATGGACGAATGTTCCAGAGCGTAGATCTTGCGAGCCCAGAACAAAATCCTCAGAATTGTCACCTGTTTGAATACCAATTATGGCGGAGACCGCAGAGATGATGGCTGGGGCATCGCGATTCCAGGAGAGCACCAAATCACGACCCTGGCGTTTCGCACTCAGGCCGAGCGATGTGGTCTCAGAGGCATAAAACGTTTGCATCGGCGGCGATTTCTTCACCGCGGGGGGGCGCGCCTTGGGCCGGCTAAGGTAAAGAAAAGCCCCACCAGCCACCGCGACCGCGGGAATCAGCCATCTGGCTCGGACTATCATGCGATGCAGGCCCGCACTAAGAGGGATTGGACTCGGCGCTTTGATGCGCCGTCAGGCCAGGCGACTCAAGAAATTTTGACGGTCTCCTCGGGGACCTTCGCGGGCGCTTCTGGCTGCGGGAGGCGCCGCCGAGGAATCCCGCCGGTCAGCGTACGAGATTTTTCTGGTCCGGAGCGCGGGGCGGACGCATCAAGCAAAACGATTCGTGTTTTAGAGCTACATAAGACATGCGTTTCGCATCCTCAGAGGAACACCGGGCAGCAGGCCTGGGATATACCGGTGCCATTCGAGCGGAGCTCCCAGCGGCCGAGAGCGTTTTCGCTTTCAGAGCCGAGTCAGGGTGAAGACGCTCGGATACGGCGTGGCTGTGCTGGTGGCGAGTCCTTTCCGAACAGATCTCGAATAGCAACCCACAAAACCGGTAGTGCGGGGAGAGAATCAACCAACTACGGAAGGAGGCCAGCCGGAACCCGGTCAAGCGGCGCCGGCAGTGAAGCGACGTCTGGGGTCCGCCGCTCGCGCTATTGTGCTGGCGGCGTCGCTGATCGCGGCAGGCATCTTCGCCTTCCTCCTATGGCACGAGTTCGCGAAGAAACGGCCGCCGCAGGCATCGCGGCTCATGATCCCAGGTGGGGTTCCGGTGACAATGGCTGTGGCGCGGAAAGGCAGTATCGGCGTCTACCTCGAAGCGATCGGGACCGTGACCCCGATCTACACCGCTTCGATTACCGCCCAGGTGAACGGACTGATAACGGGCGTGCACTACATCGAAGGCCAGATCGTCCATAAGGGCGACCCTCTGATCGACATCGATTCGCGACCCTTTGAGGCCCAGGTCCAGCAGGCGCGGGGAACGCTCGAACGCGACACGAGTGTCCTGGCTCAGGCGAGGATGGATCTGGAACGATACCGCGACGCCTGGGCGCGCAACGCAATTCCACGACAACAGTTCGAGGACCAGGAAAAATTGGTCGTCCAAGACGAAGGCCAGGTGAAAAGCGATCAAGGCAATCTGGCTTTTTTTGAGGTGCAACTCGGATGGTGCCGGATTACGGCTCCATTCACGGGCCGAGTGGGCCTGCGTTTGGTGGATCCCGGAAATGTGGTGGTGCTCTCCGCCTCGAACCAGATCAACGGAACTACCAGCCTTGTCGTGGTTACCCAGACGGAGCCCATCACGGTGGTCTTTACACTTGCGGAGGACGATCTGTCCGAGTTGCGATCGCAGCTGCGCCTCGGGCGGGCGCTACCAGTTTCTGTGTACGATCGCACGCTGCAAACCAGACTTGCGTCGGGCAAGCTGACGGCGCTCGACAATCAGGTCGACACAACAACGGGAACGGTCAAGCTTCGCGCGGAATTTGATAATACTGACGAGCGCCTGTTCCCGAATCAGTTCGTGAACACCAGGCTTCTGCTGAAGACGCTGACCGGGGTCACTCTGGTCCCCTCCCAAGCCATTCAACACAACGGGCAGATGACATTTGTGTATTGGATCGAGGGCGGCGAAGCCCGGATCCGGAACGTCAAGACCGGCCCGTCTGACAGGGGAATGACGGTGGTCGAAGGGATCCGTTCGGGAACGGTGGTGGCGACCAGCAGTTTCGAAAAACTTCGGGACAATAGTCCGGTCGAACGCGTGAAAGACCCCAGGCGCCTGGAAACGAGTGGGAGTGACCTGCCGTGAATCCGTCCCAACCATTCATTCTTCGGCCGGTCGCGACGTCGCTGCTGATGGCGGCGATCCTGCTTGCCGGCATCGTAGCGTATACCCAACTGCCCGTTTCCGCGCTGCCCCAAGTGGACTATCCGATTATTCAAGTCCTTACCTTCTATCCGGGCGCGAGCCCCCACGTGATGGCCACCACGGTGACGGCGCCGCTCGAACGGCAGTTCGGGCAGTTGCAGGGTCTCAACCAAATGACCTCGACCAGTTCGGGTGGCTCCTCCGTCATCGTGTTGCAGTTCAATCTCAGCTTGAGCCTAGATGTGGCCGAGGTTGAGGTGCAGGCGGCAATCAACGCGGCGCAGAGCTACCTCCCGTCAAATCTCCCGGTGCCGCCGGTGTATAGCAAGACCAATCCGGCTGATGCTCCGGTAATCACACTGGCAGTCACATCGGACACCATGCCGCTGCCGGAGGTGGAGGATCTGGTGGATACCCGGCTGGTCCCAAAACTGGCTCAACTCAGCGGGGTTGGCATGGTGAGTATCAGCGGCGGTCAAAAACCGGCCGTACGGGTCCAGGCGAACCCCGCCGCGCTCTCGTCCTATGGAATTAACCTCGAAGATCTTCGCACGGCGCTGACGCAAACCAGCGTGAATGGCGCGAAGGGCAGCTTTGACGGCCCCTACCAGAACTTTCAAATCGATGCCAACGACCAGCTCTATAGCAGTACGGACTACCGCCCCGTCGTAGTCGCATATCGAAACGGCGCACCAGTATTCGTGCGAGATGTGGCCCAAGTGATCAACGGCGTTGAGAACAATAAACTGGCGGCGTGGATGAACCGCACGCCGGCTGTCATTGTGAATATCCGAAGGCAGCCCGGCGCCAATACGATCAGCGTCGTCGAGGGCATTAAGACGCTTCTGCCCCAGTTGGAAAAGAACCTACCGGCGTCGGTCCGGGTCAAACAGTTGACCGACCTATCCACCTCGATTCGAGCATCGATTGCGGACGTCGAATTCGAGCTGATGCTCACCATTGCGCTGGTCGTGATGGTCATCTTTCTTTTCCTGCGCAGCCTCTCGGCAACCGTCATCCCCAGCGTCGCTGTCCCGTTATCCCTCGTCGGGACCTTCGCAGCGATGTATGTGCTCGGCTACAGCCTGGACAATCTTTCCCTGATGGCGTTGACCATTTCCACGGGCTTTGTGGTTGACGACGCGATTGTAATGATCGAGAACATCTCGCGCTACATCGAGGAAGGCGCAACGCCGATGCAAGCGGCCATCCAGGGAGCCGAACAAATCGGCTTCACGATTCTCTCTCTTACGGTGTCACTGATCGCCGTGCTGATCCCGCTGCTCTTCATGGGCGACGTAGTGGGCCGGCTCTTCCGGGAATTTGCAGTCACCCTGGCCGTGACGATCGTCATTTCCGCGGCGGTTTCGCTCACGCTTACGCCCATGATGGCTGCACGGATTCTGAAACCCGCGCGCGCGGGGCATCACAACCGCATCCATGCGGCCACCGACCGTCTTTTTTCAGGGCTGATCGCGTTTTATGGACGCACACTGCGAATCGTTCTGCGCTTCCAAACGATTACGCTCTTGGTCGCCGTTGCGACTCTGGCGCTAACCATCTATCTATACGCCACTATTCCGAAGGGATTCTTCCCGGCGCAGGACACGGGTGTGATTCAGGGGATCTCGCAAGCGCCGGAGACGATTTCTTTTGAAAAGATGGCAGAAAAGCAGCAGGAACTGGCGCAAGTGGTTCTGCGCGATCCGGCCGTGGAAAACCTGTCGTCGTTCATCGGGATCGACGGCACCAACACAACTCTCAACAGCGGCCGCATGTCGATTGATCTCAAGCCGCTCGAGGAGCGCAAAATCAGCGCTACCGAAGTCATCCGCCGCCTGCAGAAAAGCGTGGAGCCGGTCCACGGCATCACGTTCTACATGCAGCCGGTGCAAAATATCACGGTTGACGATCGTGTGAGCCGGACGCAATTCCAGTTCACCCTGGAGGATCCGGATCCTAATGAACTCAGCCTCTGGACCGACCGATTCCTGGCTAAAGTCAAGGGCCTGCCGGAACTCGCCGACACGGCCACGGACCGCCAAAACGGAGGCCTGGCCGAGTCCGTGGTCATTGACCGGGTGACCGCTTCGCGACTCGGAATCGCGCCGTCAACGATCGACAATACACTCTACGATGCGTTCGGGCAGCGCCAGATCAACACGATGTACACGCAGTTGAATCAATACCACGTGATCCTGGAAGCTCTCCCTCATTTCCAACTCGATCCGCAGATGCTGAACAAAATGTACATTCAGGCAAATACTTCGTCCGGGACAAGCG
>Ga0126371_10001080_pt1 | contig 22798 bp, 24 predicted proteins | sample PanSoiMetaPlot_4_FD_110145 | JGI IMG/M metagenome (GOLD analysis project Ga0126371, IMG submission 110145) | Tropical forest soil microbial communities from Panama - MetaG Plot_4 | ecosystem: Environmental > Terrestrial > Soil > Tropical forest > Bulk soil | place: Panama | collected 2016-02-17 | reverse complement strand
TGAGGTTATATCGGCACCTGCAGAAAAAGATCGAGAGATTAGACCGGCAGGTGGCCGAGGTGGCAGAGAAGCGGCCTTTATCGCGTCTGCTGATGACGCATCCCGGACTACGGCCGACTCCGTTAGAGATGTTCTCTTTCTGCTAATCGCACAAAACTTGCAGAAAACACGGCCATTTTCATTGATTCTCCCTCTTTGCGAGCACTCTCTGTCCAAGGAACCACTCGAAATCCTCGCCGAAACGCCTGACGCGAAACGCTATAAAGGATCACACCTGAGCAGGGCCCGACGTTACGATTCCCTGCTCCGCCGTCCAGTTGAACTCGTTGCGCCGCTTCCATGGGTCTCTAAATGAAAAAGTCGGCTGGAAGCGGCTTTTTTCAATCAAAAACCAACAAAACCTGCGACAAGTGAATCTACAATAAGAAAAGAGTAGTGGAGTTGCGGCGTGGTAGTAGTGTCAGATTGGAAGAAGGTACCCCGGTGGCTTTGGCCGCTCGGGTTTGCGGTGGCGGGACTCGGCACCGTCGCGGCGGTCCTGTTCCGCGGTTGCTGGCATCCGCGTATGAGCTGGCCGGTCCGGCACAATGAAGAGTACTCGTACCGCGTCTGCACCGACTGCGGCGCAAAGAGGCTGTTCGATCATGCCAACTTCCGCGAGTACGGCCCATACGGCTATGACTTGGAGGATCTCATCGCCCGCGACCGAGCGCGAAATATTAAGCGCATTCATCTAGCCGCTACCACAGCGGAGACACGAACCGCACAAGAGAAAAAAGAACCGAAACGCGCCAGCTAAGAAAGTTGACCCCTCACGAAATCGTAATGTCCTTTCTGGGAAACAACTGCGATAACTCAAAGTCGATGTAAGCGGCGTTCGCGTTCGGTTTGAACCGCATAACGGTCCCCGGAGCTGCTTCTCAAATCGCTTCCCCCATCTACGGATCACGGCGAGATTTGACAAAGCTGCGTTAGAAGAACAAGATGCCGTGCGTCATGGAGCTGGAGATACAAATCATCACTCGAACGGGGGTTGCCGTAGTTCGTTGCCGGGGCAGGCTGATCTATGGGGAAGAAGCCTCTGAGTTAGGCCGCGTTTTGAGGCAGTTGCTGAATACGACCAAGCAAATCGTATTGCAGATGGAGCGTGTAAGCCAAATTGACAGTGGCGGAGTGGGAGCCTTGGGCGCGGCCTACATGGCTGCTCACAATAGAGAAGCAGAAATCAAGCTGGCCGCTCTCTCCCCTCGGGTAGGCGAAGTTCTACGCATAACGGCACTAGGGCGATTGTTCGACATTCATAACTCCGAGAGCGAGGCCATTAACGCATTCTCCGCCCCCCAGAAAACAGCGGCAATTGCGTAACTTGCTCAACGTTCATGCTACCTGGCGACAGGCTGCTGGACGCACTTCGATGTGAAGCGAGCAAAGGAAAGGGTTCGCCACGGCCAGCTGATAAGGCGCAATTTCCATTTCGCACGTCGCACATCACGTGAGGTCCGAAATGGGAATATCAGACTCTGCCCGCTCTTAGCGCGCGGTCAAAGCTGCACTCCCTGGCGCGATTCTCTGGTCTGAAGATCAAGAATGCTTTTGCGCGATAAACAAGGCGCGGGTTCCGCGTACATCAAGCCGAATGTCAGGTTCTTGCTGTATAGTTCCGAGTCGCTGGAGAGTGGGATTGGCAAATTTTCCAACACAATTGGCGATTACAAACTGAAGGAGAACATTGGTGATTGTGGCTTAACCGCCATTTATGAAGCCGGCGACAAACTCGGACGCGATGTAGCGGTGCTGCGGAGCCTCATGGATACACACGCGCCCTCACTAGCCTTTCACTTGGAAGCAAGAGTAATGCCTCGCCAAGCGTCTGCCGAATAGATCGACCCGTTCGCCTTCACTCTGGCAGATCAACCACTGATCCCACGCCAGCGTACACATAGTGGTCGCCAAATGCTCTCTTCAGGGCAGCAAACTCTGGCTCTCCGGTGCAATGTCCCGGTGCCACCCGTTCCAGCTTGTACTGGTCGTGCAACACGGCGGCAATGCGGTCCACTTCGGAATCTGTTGCCTGAACCTGGTGCAACCCGCCGAACAGGATATAGAGATGAGAATCGATGGAAGCCGCCTCGTGCACGATGCGTTCCACGCCGGGATGTGAGCAACCGACAATCAGAATCAGTCCCTGTGGACTCTTGATGGCCAGCGATAGCTCCTTCAACTCGAGCGTACCGGGTTTGTCGGAGACGAGTGCAATCAGATACATGCCGGGCGCGATCTCGATGTTCTTGTCGATCAGCTGGAAGTGGGCGCCGGGCCAGGCTGCGCCCATGTGTAGGATTTCGGGTGGCGCGCCGCGGTAATAACGCTGTTCCGCGGGCAAAGACGCGTCCTTGCGATACCACGTACTGCTGGGCTGATCGTCGCCGTAGACTCCGGATCTCTCCTTCGGCGCATAGATCTTGACGTTTGGATTGACCTTCAGCACGTAGGTTAAGCCCCCCATGTGGTCACCGTGTCGGTGCGACATAACGACGAAGTCCAACCTCGTCAAATCAACATTCTTGGTCGCAGCGTTGCGAGCCAGAATGTCGGGATTACCACCCGTGTCGAAGAGGATGCGCTTGCCGGCATATTCGACTAGCGCCGCAAACCCCCAATCCATCGTCAAGGCTGGATTCTTGCCAAAGGAGTCGTACAGAATCGTAATGCGGGTTGGCGTTTCTGCCGCAGCCATACCAGCGAGCAAAAGGACGATAACCGCCAAGGCGAAGAGCGAGATGTGCTGCTTCACTAGTTCCTCCTTAGTGTTCAGTAGTCTTCTTGTCCGATTAGCACCATGGAATTGACCAACGTCTTACGGGAAGATGCGAAAGTCTCGCATCACGAGTATGCGTTTAGCAACGACTGGATAAAAAGACCGAAACAGGAAGGGTTTGGGCGAGTGGTCGACTACTCTTGCCCAATCCGCTTCACTTCAGGCTTGCCCGTCATCTGTCCGCGATGCCAGTGGGGAATTGCCGCAGCAGCCTACAGAAACTGATCTGCACAGTCGGCTTGGTGGACCGAACGAAGGAACCCACTACAAGTTTGAGCCGAAGGCCAGCAGACGACCATCGCAATCCTTCACTACAAACTCTCGCGAGCGCCATGGCATGTTGGCAAGTCCTCGCGTGAACTCGACGCCGTTGGCAGCGTACTCGGCATAAAGCGCGTCTATATCTTCGACACGAAGGTATGCGTCGAGTAGTTCGTCCGTGTATTTGTCGGGATTGGAGGTCGGCGGCGTTGCGCAGCGGAAGTGAATCGCGTGCTGATCGCGCGCAACGATGGCGTAAATCGGCGGATCTTGCCATGTCCCCAGACATTCGAAGCCAAGCTTGTCCTTGTAATAGGCGACGGTGCCGAGAATGTCCGTGGTGAAGAATTGAGGTGCGATCTGACGGATCATGAAGCGAGTGTACCGCGGCCCCTGTCCAGCCCCGCCGCAGGAGCCTGACGGGCCGCGCCCCTGCCCGTCACGAGAACGGCATGTTTCTAAAAGGGACGATTTCCGAGCGGCTGGTCGGTAATCCGGAAACTGAATTCCCGAATTAGCAGAATCCGCGTTGCCCGTTACTCGGGTGCCATCCGATGTGGATCAACCTTTCCAGCCATGAGAACGTCAGCTATCGGAGTGATACTATCCGGTCGCGCCGTCCGCGAAAGGTATGTGCCATGAACTCAAATTCATTGTGGACAGCCATTCCGACAATGGCTGTGCTGCTCGTTGCGGTTTGTGTCTTTCAAACTCAATCAGCACGATCCAGTTCCGCAACTAGGTCTCCAGCTGCTGCAAAACCCCTCCTGCTAGAAAAAAATGAGGGCGAGCGGCGGATATGGCGCGAGCCTCCTCCTGGAGACTTCATGCTGAAGGTCAGCCCAAAAAACAATGGTTCTCAGTACCTTGTTATGGGAACCGAGGACGTGTCTCCCGGAGACGAATTTCCGACGCACAAGCACCTCGGGCAGGATGAAATTCTTTATGTCGAAAAAGGAACCGTTCACGTTCATCTGGGAGAGCAGGAACGCGATCTGCACGCAGGAGGCACGGTCTTCATTCCGGCGTATACCTGGATAAGTGTTAAGAACCCAGGAACGGAAACCGTCAGCGTGGTGTTCGTATTTTCAGCGCCCGGGTTCGAGAATTACATGCGCTGCGACTCTGTGCTGCCAAACGAAAAAGTGACACCTCTCTCGCCAGAAGAACTGAAAGCGTGCGGTCACGAAGGGCATGTCATTTACAAAGGCCTAGAACAGAACCCCAAGAAGTGAAATACGGACCGACGGCTCGAATGGCTTGCCCGTCAAAGGTTTACAGTCCTGACAAACATGGTGTTTTTATAGGAGACCCATTTTGGGCTTGCTATCCGAGCCGCCAAACGAGATAACATCCGCATCGTCGGACGCCGGAAGTTGAAACTAATTTCCGAGCCCGTCACTCGGAACACAACACTCGCACACGCGGTTGCAGCCAGATTCCTTCGCAATTCAACGTGTCCTCTTCGGAAGGCGACTGGGGTAGGACTGTGAGATAGGGATGGCGAGAAAGGCTGTTGTTAAGCCGCTCCGGACTCACGCGATGAACCGTTGGGCACGAGTTTGCCGGTCACGCCTCCCTTCCCGAGCAACTCGTGCGCTTGTCTTGCTTCGGAAAGAGGAAATCGCAGGCGGTCTAGAGGCCGCCTGCGTTCAACACTACGTTTGACCTATTACATCATTGGAGCTGTTCCGGTGAAGTAAGCGATCACATAGGCCTTTATGTGGCCATTGGTAGTGGGCACACCGTAGACCTTTACTTTGGTCCCGTTCAATCCAACACCGTTGGTTGAACTGGTGAACGCCGCCAGGCCGCTGGAAGTTGTGATGTCCTGCGGGCTGACTGTCACAATTCCGGTGCCGCTCTTATCCACCTGATAAACCAATGTTGCGGAACCGGCGGTGGTGCTCACGTCTACGTTAACCGTTGGACTGGTAACGGTCCCGACCGTCACAGTCATGCCAAAACTGCTGGTGCTCGCGGACCACGGTCCTGAGACCGTGCCCAGCGGTATCGGACTCGGTGCCAAAATGGTCCAAGCTACAGACCAGCCATTCGGATTTGCAGAATCGCCCCAGCTTGCATAGCTCTCGCCCCATACCGTTGGGGCAGCGATGCTTGGGCCGAAGCTCACAGCACCGCTAGTAGCAGCGATGAAGTCTGGAATGGCGGTGGCACCGGTATCTGGTTTCATCGGGAAAGTGAAGAACCACCACTTGAATCCCGTTATGGGATTGCCGTTAGCATCTTTGCCGTTCGGAGTCGCACCGCTGATATAGCTCAGGTTGACGGTGTAGTTATCCGCCGAGTTCGGGAACTGCCGCGTGTCGGTGAACCCGGTAGCACCCGCCGCCGAGATCGTTCCATCGAAACGGGCAACCTCGATATCGACTTCCTGAGCCACCAAGGGCGTAGCCAGGGCATCGACCACGTCCACGTGCACTTTGAAGCCACGATACAGATTGGCTAGAAAGCTCGTTCCACTGCCAATTGGCGTGGCGTCCTTGTCCCCCGCTCCAGGCCTGCGGAAAAAGAACTGCGTGTTGCCGTTGACCGACAGAGACGTTGCCGTACCATCCTCAGCGGCCACTGTGAGTGTGTTCGTGGTCTGGTCTACGTGATAGACATAGCCCTCTGGATCGAGCCAGACCCTGGCGAAGGTACTGCTGGCCCAAATGCGCACCGCCACCAGGCTTCCGTCCTGCTGGTAGCGAGCTGCCACGCGGACGAATTTGTTAGTCAAACTGCTGGCCTGAGCAGCAAAACTCTTGATCGTGCTGCTGGTCTTCGCGTCGAGATCATAGAAGATGGTGCCATTTGTGGCATCCGCCAAAATGGTCAAACTCTGCTTGGAATCGACAGCCGTTTCAGGCGAAGTAACGGGCCTAGCGGGAAAGAGCCTGTTGATCGTGATGGAAGTGTTGTCCGCAGCGACGGCGGTTACTGAACCGTAGATATGACGCAACACCAGCTTTGTCATGTCATCGATTCGCCGATTGTGGACAGGGCCGTTGAAGTTGACAGCCCAAACGATTCCGGCGGAAGTGTCATGTCCCACGATGAAAGCTGGATGCGAGAGATCGAACTCCACATCTAGCGCGGTTGTCTGGTTTGCAGCGACTACCAACGGAGCAGTGAAGTTCAGATTCAGCGGAACGGTCAAACTGCCAGCGCTACCGGAAGTCCCTTGAATCTGAATCTGATTTGCAGCAACGACGGTTCCTCCTGGGAGTGGGAAGCCTGATGTTGGCTGCGCAGCAACTACGAGCGTTACATCACCTTGGTTGCCGCTCAGAGTCAGCACGGCTCCGATATAAGTGCCAGCTGGTACTGAGAGCTTGCCCATCAGTTCCTCGATCGAATCGAGCTGCGCCAAGTTGACTGCTGGGGCTGGGCTCGGAGCCGTGTAAACCGTAACGTTCGCTCCTCCGCCTTGCGGGATGAAGGCGATACTGAGCACCTTGATGCCAATGTTTGCCCAGTCGGGCGTGCCGGCATCGCTGAGCATCGTGTTGACGCTGCCATTCTGCGGCGTGCCGTTAGCAGGCGAATTGCTGCCGCCTCCGCAACCAGTACTAAGAAGAAGAGCAGCAGTCGCGGCGAATGCCAACAAGATGCCGCAAAGCTTTGAGGCGAACCTCTCGCGCATGCGTAACTCCGTGGGTAGTCAGATATTTGAGGGAGTAAGACGAACTACCGTGACATTGAAACACGGAGTTTTCCGAAGGGTCTCGTTACCGAGGGCCATGCTCTAGATGGCGGTAACAGGAGGAAGATTGGCCATTCCCTTGCGCCGAAACAAGCGGTGTTAATCCCATATTAAGGAGGTACGACAAAGATTAGAGGCGACTCGATTAGGTGCAAGCCACGCACACACGGGATGACAGGGAAATTTACGGGGAATTTCTCACTTCCTGGTTGTTGTCGTCGCGCAGCCTGCGTCTTTGGCGGGTTTTTGCGATTGTCGCTGTTTGGCGTGAAAGAACAGGAATTTACTGGCGCGGAACAGGGAATGAGTCGGTGCTTCGTGATGAGACCGACTCGCATTTTGCCTGTACTTCGTCCATCACTTCGAGACACTTGCTCTTGAAAAAACTGGCAGGCATGGTTTTGTCTTCACTTCTTACCTCTCCACCTACAATGACCGCCTCAAACCCCTCTTGAAATATTCAAATTGTTGAAGAAGCGCATGCGGTAGAAGTACTCACCCGTAACCCTACGCCCGAAAGCTGAGAGCCGATCGTATCAGCTATGGGATAACGTTCTTGCCTCCGATGTCGAATTGCTTTGCCGCTACAAGCAAGGGCGTGTCGTTCGAATACACGACCTTGAATCCTGCTTCAGCTGCAGTCGCGAGGTGAATGGCGTCAGCCGCGCGGAGATACACAGTCGAGGGCAGCTTCGCATAAACTTGTGCGATGCGCGCGAGAATCTCACGGCTTTGCGCCAGCCACTGGAAAGCTCCAGACTCATGGTGAGCGCGGAACTGGCCCATCACAGCGGCGTACGCGGCGGGCTTGATAGCTCCTTCCCGCAACTTGCGATGAAAAGCCGCCATCATCTCCACCTGGCCATGCGCAGCGCAGGCGATATTGTCGGTAGCCGCCAGTGTGCGAACCACATCCGCTCCAGGATCTGCGTAATAAAGACGAACGAGGTAGCTGGTGTCGAAATACATCACCTTACTATGCTGTCACGCTCCTCGCTGATGATTCGAGTGGAGTCCGTCCCGCCCTGCAGATGCTTGCGTTGAGCAAGATATGCGCGCGTGTATTTGGGATTGGCAAAGAAGACTTTTGCCGGCGCAGGCTTTGCGGGGATAATCTTTGCGATCAATCTACCACGCTCGGTTACTTGAACCTCTCCTTCCGCGGCACTACGGACCAGCGTCCAGTGGCTTCGTGAAGTTCCCTAATCGTGATCGTCTTCATGTGACACATCGTGTCACATATGCGCGCACGAGCCAACTGAAATCATACCTCGATCATTGTTAGAACAGCGGCATGCCGAAAGCATCCAGCTGATGACCAATTCCACCTGAACTAAGGTTCAGACCCCGAAGTTCCCGGCTGCCCTATCGCACTGTCCTTGCGAAGGGATGGAACGCGTAACCCATCGCAGACCCGACACGACATGGAACCCAGACACACTATTTCATCTGTTGCTCCTTCGCGCTTGGAGGTCAACCCGAAACGGGAAGCGGCGGGGCGTCGGTCCCCGCCAGAGTGTCTTCTAATTGCCACTCGCACAAACAGTGCCGGTCAAGTCCCCCTGAAATCCTTGTCCGCTGTCAACAATAGATCCGGATATGAAGAAGACACTGTTTCCCGGATTAGCGAACACACCGCTTCCCGATGCGGGACGGTCGATCTCGGTAAACGCCAGGTGAGCTGCATCCAGAACGCCGAGGTCACGTGTTATCAGCGTACCGTGGCTCGCTAAGATCGTGAGCTGACCAGAGTAGGACAGGTTTTCCGGTGGTTCCTGGGTTGAGAGACCGGCGGACGGGGCGGCAGCGAGGGCGGTGAAAGTAGTGCTTCCGTCGAGAGGGCCTGCGTCGGTAATCGTGCCAGCCGTGCAGAGTCCTATTGGGCTAGTGCAGTTGAGCGTGGTGAATACGCTGTGGATTGTGCCGTGCACTGGCCTGCACGTAACGGGCGGCGTCGCGCTGGTACTCATCACTGAAACAGCGGTGCCGAGTAGGCCGCCCAAAGCCAGGATTCCTACAAAGAATTTGCTGACGTGTCTCATTGGTGATCTCCTCTCCTCAGACACTGTTTCCTAGCGAGTTGCATGACACCTATAGCGAACTCAAGAACGCTACCAAGTCGGATTCCTCCTGAGCAGTGAGGACGAGGCCGAAACGCCCTTCATAAAAGTGAACGACGTCCAGCAGACTCTGAGCGGAGCCGTTATGGAAATACGGCGCACGGGCCGAAAGACCACGCAGAATGGGGCCTTTGATCTTGCCAACGTGGTCGAATCGGCCATCGATCAAAGCTTGTCCCAGATCGGTGGTGGTGGTGCAGGTGGTCGTCGGAGGGTTCGTGGATTGGTCCAACTTGCATACCGTGATGTTCGGTAAATAGCTCACGTCCAATCCTCCCAAATTGACACTCTTGTTGGAAGGATCAGGCTCACCTGTCCCGATGTTCAAGGGTGTTGGGAAAGAGTGATTGCCCACGTTCGGAGTGTCGTGGCAGGTCCCGCAGGTTCCTTGAAGCGACGGAATGCCACCGGCAACTAGCCCGCCAACCAAAACATCGTCGTTGATACCGGCTACGCCAGTGATGTTGATGGGCTTGGAATTGAAAATGGCCTGCCCGCGCGCAACCGCTGCTCGCGGCGATGTGGAAGGCAGAGCGGCCCATGCATCAAAGGGGTTGAAGATCGCGGAAGTGAACTGGCCATCTCCTGGTGTTGCCAATCCACCTGGCTGCTCGAAGGCAGGAAGCAAAGAATGGACGCTGGAGTTGATGCTGATAAAGAACGGCTGAGTGACGAGGGCCAGAGGTCCGCCAGTCGCACCGTGCGCGTCCAATCGTCCCGGTTCGTTACCGATCATTTGTGCAGTGAAGAGCGCCATTTCGAAATTCACGATCTGCTCTTGCTCGTCACGAGTTGGCCTTGACCCATCCCCCTGTGCATGGCCGATGGTGGCATCCAGCGATTGGTGTGCAAGATCGTTCTGAAGCGAAGCGGGATAGTTCGAGTACAGGATTTTAGCGGTGCCTGTGGCCGCCGAGGATTCTCTCCCGTCAAACATGACGGAGCTCAAGAAGCGCAGGTTGGTAGCGGGCAGCGGTCGGCGATACATCGAGATCACATTGCTATCGTTGCAGCCGTAGGGATTATTCACGCTCTTGATGTAGTAGTCGGCGTTCGCCGGAACCGCGATCGCGATCCGGATTAAGCCGCGCGTGCGCAGCAAGTTATAGGCGGCTTCTCTTCCCGCAAGCGTTGAGACATCGATGTGCTGGTCGCAGTTGGAACCGTCGACTGTGCGAAAAATCGGATCCAAGCCTTGGGTTAGCACAAATCGTTGTTGAACATTGGCGGCGGAAATGGACATGCCATCGCTGGGCTGGTGGCATGAGCCGCACGTCCGGCCGTTGGTTCCCAAGCTTTGGAAAAATGGTCCCGTGAGATCGATCCCCCCGCCAGTTGTGCTGTAAGTTTCGGAGGCTCCACCGGGGTTGGCGAAAAACGTCCCATTGGGGATAAGAGTGATTTCCTGTCCGCCGACTGCCACGATGAGCATGAGCACAGCGGCAATGAGAAAGGCCACGCTGAGGATGACACGGCTGTGATGACGCAAGGGCGCAACTGGTTTCCTCGTGAATCGCGACAAGCGGCGGGCAAAGCTACCGAATCGCTTCATAATAGTTCTCCTCTCTCGCGGCGTTTAAGTCGAAACTTCCATTTCCCGTTTTGCACTCGTGCTGTCTCGTGCTCCAGGCTGGCGTGCGATCGGGGTCACTCAGCTTTCAGTCAATGGAATCCTCTTTCTCTCTCTCCACCGGGCGGCTGAGGGTCGCCAGCGATTGAGTGCAAATAAGCACCAAACCCTTGTCCGACTCTGCGAAATGCAACCTGCCAGCTTCGATCCATCGGTAGATCGTGCGTGCTGTTACTCCGACAAGAGAGCTAGCGTCTTCCACACGCAGCATGGAGACTTGCGCTTCGCATTGGTTGCACCAAAAGCGAACAGCGCATCGCTTGCGCCGAACCAAAACGACTTCGTCACGTTCGACAACCATCTCGATTGTCCGCCGGCGCGTCAGAGTCCAGCCTCCCCCATTGTTTGCCCCCCGTCACTGTGCTAAATTCCGCTCATCCCAGACTGTTACGCGCTCAGCCTGCAAATTCTGGCCAAACTGTAAACATTCCTGCTCCTGCAGGTCTTCAGGAGCGGCTAAGAAGTTTCTAAGAATTTCTAAGAGCGTTATGGCTTTGGAAAAGAACCATTTCTATCGGTTCGGTTCCTTCCGGCTTGATCCTGCCAAGCGCCTCTTGAAGCGCGGTCAAAAATCTGTCTCCCTAATGCCCAAGGCCTTCGACACCCTCCTTGTCCTGGTTGAAAACCGCAATCGCCTGGTGGGCAAAGAAGAACTAATGAAGACACTGTGGCCGGACAGTTTCGTCGAAGAGGCGAACCTCGCCCAAAACGTGGCCGTTCTGCGCAAAGCCCTCGGCGATTCTCCCGAAGAGCACCGCTACATTTTGACGGTGCCGGGACATGGCTATCGTTTCGCCGCCAAAGTGAGCGAAGAGATCGAGGATGACGAAGCCGATCTCGTAATAGAGCGCCACTCCCGCTCGCGGGTCCTAGTCGAAGAATCAGGCGTCCGCAGCGGGCACGCGGGAATTCTCGCGATCTTCTCAAGTGTGCTCAAACGCCGATGGAACTGGATCCTGGGTGGTGCTGCCATCGTGGCCTTCATTCTTGCAGTCGTCTTGCGATTGACATCGCACAGACCTCCTCCTCTGGGCGAGTCAGACTTAGTCCTGGTTTCGGACTTCGTGAATACAACCGGAGAGCCCATATTCGACGGATCTTTGAAGCAAGCACTCAAAGTGAAGCTTTCCGAATCGCCTTATTTCCGTGTCGAGGACGACTCCAGAGTTCGTCAAACCTTGGTCATGATGGGTCGCTCGAAGGATGAGCGCGTGGTGTGGCCGGTAGCTCGAGAAGTTTGCGAGAGAAGCGGAGCAAAAGTCGTGATTGCAGGCTCGATTTTAAGGCTTGGCAACGACTACTCAATTAATGTGGATGCCAGGAACTGTTTGACTGGAGCGTCGTTGACGCACCAAGAAATAGACACGGAGCAGCAGGATCAGGTGCTCAACCGCTTAGGTCAGATTATCCAGCCGTTGCGGCGCAAGTTGGGCGAATCGATGAGTTCGATGCAAAAATTCGATACGCCTATCGATCAATCCACAACCAAGTCACTAGCAGCGCTGAAGGCCTTCGCATCTGGTGAAGAAAAGCGAGCACAAGGCAGGGAGAGCGAAAGCCTTCCGGACTACAAACTGGCGACCGAACTGGATCCGGACTTTGCTATGGCCTACGCCAGGCTGGCGGCGATATCCCGCAATCTCGGCCAAGTCGACGTCGCTGACGCGTATCTTCGAAAAGCCTTTGAACGGCGAGAGCACATCAGTGAGAAAGAAAAGTTTTATGTTCAGGCGAGGTATTACGAGGACACAGCGCGCGAACCGGTAAATGAGATTGAAACTTGCAAGCTGTGGAGTGAAGTCTATCCTCATGACTTTAACCCCCTCAACTGTCTCGTAAACGAATACATCGAGATTGGACAACTGGAGAAAGCAATTGAAGCCGGACAGCAGGCCTTGCGAATAAATCCTGATCATGCGTTGCCTTATGCCTCACTTGCCAGGGCCTACGAACGCGCTTCACACTTCCCGGAAGCTAAGGCAATCTGCGGAAAAGCTATCGCTGAAAAGGTAGACAGCTTCTGGATCCATTTGGTTCTTTATCGGATCGCATTTGCTGAGGGCGATGATCGCGCTATCCAGCAGGCACTCGAATGGTTCCGCGGCAAACCCCAGGAAAGCAACTTCACTTATTACCAGGCAAAAGCCGCACTAAGCGTGGGCGAGGTTCGCAGATCGCGGGAACTGTTTGAGCGCGCCCGTCTGCTCGCAGAAGGGAGAGGACTCAAGGAACAAGCAATCGCCTTTCTCAATGGACAGGCACAGTTTGAGGCCGATGTGGGCAACACCCGCGAAGCCCGTACCTTGGCGGAGTTAGCCCTACGAACTATGCCGAATTCTGTTCGTCACGAGGCTTTTGCCACGCTTACCTTAGCCCGATCCGGCGACGTTCATCGAGCAGAAATCTTGATCAATAAAGTCGCGCAGCAGCCCTTATTGGGCACAGGGGTCAACGATGTAGTCTTTCCGTGCATTCGAGCCGCTATCGATCTCGACCGAAAAAGACCAGCAAAGGCGATTGAGGCGTTGCAACCTTCCGCTCCCTACGACCTGGGTACTGATTCCGGTGGCGTCACCCTTTACTACCGTGGTTTGGCATATCTGCAGCTGCACTCGGGCAAAGACGCTGCCACACAATTTCAAAGAATCACTAACAACCGGGGCGTGGTAACAATAGATATCTACTGGCCGCTAGCTCATCTCGGACTGGCGCGGGCGTACGCGACCGGCGGCGACACCGACAAAGCGCGAGCGATGTACCGCGAGTTCCTAACCCTCTGGAGGAACGCCGACCCAAATCTTCGCCCTCTTAAAGAAGCCAAGGCCGAATACTCGAAGCTTTCTACGCAATGAAGGTTTCTATCGTTCTAGTCTCACTTCGTAGTCTTCTAACTGACGCTCCGGACCCGGGCGATCGGGAGCGGGCACGGTTTCGTACGAAACTTCTGCTTGGCAATAAGTAGTGCCGAGCAGATTTGATTTCCGTATATCGATGCTGATCTGTCCTAAGTACTTGAAATAAGGTCGCAATGACGAATATCCAAGAAAGAAAATGCCGGCAGCCTCCGCCGCCTTGAAGATCGCTTCGAACACGGTCCGAATCTGCTTCACCATCTTCCAAGACACAGTCTGAGATTTCCGAACAAAAGCGACCGTGTCTCTCGAGATGAGGCGAAGCTGTGCCTCCCCCGAGAATCCGGATTGAGATGAATCCTTAAAACATATTGATAGACCGCTGGCATTTAAGGACATCCCATATCAGTTCCGGATACCAGAATTGGTAGCGTCTGATCTGATCGCGAATCCTGAGCTATAAACTGTTTCTTTACTACTCTTCTAGCCCGACGCGATGCAGCAAGTCTTTAAAGCGCGGCGCCTTCATCAAACTGGAAGATGCAATCCGCCATCACCTGAACGTTTCTCAATCAGTGCACAGTTACGATCCAGTGGAGGCGGGCGTGCCGGCGGACCTCGCGCAGAGAGTGGGGCCGATCGAGCCAGTCTTGGATCGACTCGATCCGCTGCTTGGACATCCCGATCCCTTAACCGAGGCTGAGTTCGATGACTTAGTCACGTTCGTCAGAGACGGATTGCTCGACGAGCGAGTAAAACCGGAAAATCTTTGCAAGCTGGTTCCAGCTCAAGTACCAAGCGGATTGCCCGTTCTGCAGTTCCAGGCGTGTAAGTAAATGCAACAATATCGGCAATTCCCAGGTTGAGTTTTGGTTCGATAATACTCAGTCGCTCGTAGATTCTGAGTATGGGAAATCACGGCACCGGCAAGGACTCAGCGACGAAACGATCCAAGACGCCAAATCGCCGCTCGAAATCAAGTGGTTCGGCGAAAGCTACGTAGATCCGCCGGTCCGACTGAGAAGCGAGGCTGTTCACGGCTTCGGCCCGGTGGCCCCGCAGAGAAACAACCATCATCGTAACGCCCCGCCACGGGCCACTCCGAATCGGTCAGCAATAGCTACCCACAGTCGGCAAACCTCGACTTTTCGAGAGCACGGACAACATCCACCCCTGTTGCAAATGATAGTTCCCGGCCTTTGAGGGGAAGTTCTAGGCTTAAGGAGCGACTCACCAAAACCTGACATTTTCGTGCCTGAGTTATGCGAAGACTCGAATCGAGGAGAACCATATGCGAACTGCGAGTAGGCTTTTGGTTGCCGTTCTTACAGGCTGCATCATTTTCTTATTAACGTGCTTCAACACAAGCGCTCAGACGAAGGGGCGCATGACAATCCAGGCCACCGTCATGGGGACGAGCACGCAATTGGGCAAGCTTTATAACGTCAACATTTATATCGAGGGATATTCCACGCAGGACGATCGGCAGACACTGATCAATGCCTTCAAGCGTAACGGTCAGGACGGCTTGGTGCGCGAACTCCAAGACATGAGCTCCAAGGGACGTGTCCGATTCGCCAGTGGTGGCGTAGGAAATGACGTCAAGTACATTATGGAACTGCCCTCCAAGACCGGACGGCGACTGCGTCTGGTCACAGATCGGTGGCTGCAGTGGGGGGAACTTTATTACTCGCCACGGTCCAGGGACTACGACATCGGGGTTATAGAGTTGGATCTCAGCCCCGATGGTAAGGGTTCCGGCACTTTGCTGCCGGCTTGCAAACTGAGAGTGAACAAGAAGAAGAAAGAACTTGAAGTCGAAACCTTTCAGAACCCTTGGAAGCTGACGAATTTCATGATCACAAACGATTGACGCCCCGTTGGTCATTCACGATTGTGTTTTCAGAAGACGTAGTGCTCGCGGACTGATTGACTTGGGCATGCGCATGACATCAACTCTGTCCTTTCTGTCCTTGAAATCCTCAGAACTGAGCGTCCATACGTGCGGAGCGGCAGAGGATGTTGCGACATGATGACAAAAAGCGTTGTCTATAAGCTAATTGTCGATAACCAAATCATGAAGCCCGAGGACTACAAGCTGAGCGCCTAGGACTCGTGCTTGCGCACTCCACGAAAATCGGACCAGCCTTCTGCTCGACATTCGATTGGCGCACGCCGTTTCCGGAAAGCCGGCGATCCCTAGATACCTGGGACAAGCTGGCTGTGACTAAGGCCGAGGGTGCAACCAAATGGCACTGCAGTGCGTCGGTAGAGTCGTGCTACCAAAGGAATCTGCCGAGCGCGCAGGACGCTCCGGCTTGAACAAGTCGCCCGCCTTACGGAATGGCTCCACTCACTGGAAGAATCGCTGTCCCGCGAAACGGATCAGCAGATGCGCGAAACTTACGAAAGTGAAAAGGCTATGTTGATGGAGACGCTTCGCCAAATCCGTCTGTAATGGTCATTTTGTGAAACCAAGGCGGCGCATAAAGGCCGTTTGGTTCCATTGAAATTCAGAGTACAATCCGACAAATTTCCAACAGCCGCCACTTCCCCTAGGCCAATTTGGCGAAAAAAAATGTCCAAAAGCGCAAGGCGCACCCCAAGCGCTCCATAGATAAGCCCGGCAGCGACCATGGGCTGGGGCTGTGGGTCGATTACGAACGATTGCGGAAACATCAAGGCCGCCCACCGGAAATCCTCATTGAAGCCTCTACAAGTGCCGCGAATCACCGTTATTTGGAATTGGCAGACCTTGCACTAGGAACCAACAAGCCAAAGAAGAAAAAAAGGCGCACATCGACTGACTAGCGGAGCTTGCTGTTATATGGGTTAGCGTCCAGCGAAAGGCGTCGCAACCAACGGGCGACTTCGGTATTGAACCTGAAATGAATCGCTAGGTCGGACTCGTCCAGCTTCCGCCACGGTCCTTTATTCGTCCTAAATTCAACAGTATCTCCGCGCAGACGATAGTCGTTGGAGACCCCGCCGAAGAACAAACGCAAAGTGGGTAAGTACAGCACAGCGTTCTTGGTTGCATGGCCAGAGGATTAAATAGAAGGATGCTGTCGAGATGGCGCAAGTTGTCGCTCCCTGATGACTGGGAGCAGCTCCGAGCCGAGTCTCTGCTTGATGGTTGGGAGGTTCCGATAAAGAAGATCAGGCAGTCCGTAGTGAGGGAAAGAACAAGCGCAGCGAACCGGCGTGTGATTCCTGGAAACGACGCTTAGTGTAACGAAACGATCGGATGTAACTCCGCAATGAGCCGCTCGCGCCGCCTAACCCGTTCCTCTGGTGGGCACACCTCAAAGCTGAACGTTGTAGGTGTCGCTTCGTCGATTTGTGGATTCCTGCCCGGGTTCAGATGGGATAACAATTCCTGCTTCAGGTTCGCGGCGTCTCCGATATAGACCCATTTGTCCGCGTCGCAGAGAGCGTAGACCCCCGATTCTGTCGGCGCGCATTCGTGGATGAAATGCGCGTTAAGCGGATACTCCACCATGCTGTTCCATGGCATGTGCAACCTCTGGAACCAAGATAGGGTGACTTGGCCCACGTATTCAATTTTAGTTTGTCCCAGATTGGGTCTGGCAGGACAGATAACATTAGTGGCAAGTCGAATTGGCCGGCTGAGCATGTACTGCAGCGACATAGGGGGCGCCGTACTTTCAAATAGATACAGTCACTCATTACGATAGGCTACGGCCTTTTGTCGGTAAATTGTCCGTGTTCTCCACCAGGGTTCCGCGCTAGACTTCGCTTAACCCTGTGCTCCTGCATGAAGGGCGCAACGAGCGAAAGAAAACAAGGTGCCAGAGCCCTCCACTGGCACCTTGCTTTGATGAAAGACGTTACAACGATTTAGACGATAGACGAACTCAAGATTGGCTTTTATGCGGCGTGGTGTTGCTGGTGAGTGAGCAGCGTTCGTCTCGCGTCGTTCATTGTTTCTAGCAGACGTTGGCTCTCGTTGCGGATTTCTTTCCGAGCATCTGTGCGGTTGGTTCCCTCGAACTTTACGTATGTCTCTGTGGCTTCAACAAGGACCTGTTTCAGTTGCTGGCATTCAAGACAGTCGATCTCCAAGTATGGCCCCTCCATCTTGTGATAATCACTATAGTACGAAATGGTGATTCCGATCCCAGCGAGGGCTTTCATGCCTCGTCGCAGTACGCGCGTAAAAGCCGACGTAGCCGCCGACGTACTCATCGAAGTGCAAGGTGAGAGATTTGCGTATGCGGGCGAGACGGTTACTGTGAATCTACACGGCGCACTAGTCAGAATCACCGCTCCCCTCAAACTCGGAGAGCGCGTCAACCTCTACGTGCATCGCACCGGCAGGTCTGTGGGTGCCGGAGTCGTGTTCGCTGATTACGAGGCATCGCAGTTCGGCATCGAGCTTGACTGTCCCGAAAACATCTGGGGTATAAGTGCTCCGCCTACCGATTGGACAGCAGCAGCGTCCTAATCTCTCTTCGCTCTGTGCGCAAAGACATTTTGAGAATGCTTGGTTGAGTTTTTGGACCGAGGTCTCGTGGAGTGGTGGTGAGGGTTTTTCCAAAACACCCCCGGCTTCGTCCTGCTTCCCTACCCCCTCCCGGGTGTGCCCAAATTCGTTCCCAGCGGCGAACCGGATGGAGTGCTTAGTTACGAAAAAGGAGCTTGGGCGAAAACACAGGGCTGAGTCGTCATTTCTTTATCGCAACTGCCCTACACGGCTTCCGGTGAAGGAAACCGAGTAAGGCGAGGGCCAACAGTGTTGCGGAACGTGCCTTTGTGTCGAAAATTAGTGCCCTACTTTTTCTACAATTTGATGTCGGGGAACCCAGATAAGCTTCGCTTCCGTTTTTCGTAATCCCAAGGCAGCCTCGTTATGCAGCACCATGAGGCTATTCGCTTTGACCCCAAAGCCCTGCATTAACTGGCCAACGACAAGCTGGGAATCCGTGTAGATGTTGGTCGGCGGTCTTTGTGGGTCGGCACGATTACGAAGTAGCTTTCCGAGGAGCGCCAACAAAACCTTACATCCGCACTCTTTGTGGAGCTGCTTGCTCCGGTGTCTCTCGCCTTCTTTTAGTCGGCTATCGACCATGGCGAGGCTGTCACAAATTGCTTGCTCTTATTGACTGTCTATAAGAGCTAGGCTACCCTCTTATAGACAGACGATAGGAGAGTTCATGTCTACCTCTCAATCCGATCTCCTGCAAGGCACGCTCGATCTGCTGATCCTGAAAGCTCTCACCCTCCAGGAACTGCATGGGATGGGCGTATCGCGCAGAATCGCGCAGATCACTGCCGGCGCATTCGATGTCAAAGCGGGATCCCTGTTTCCCGCCCTGCACCGCATGGAACAGGCCGGTTGGCTCACATCTTTCTGGGGCGAATCAGAAACCAATCGGCGCGCGAAGTTCTATGCGTTGACCAAGGCCGGCAAAAAGCAACTGCACACCGAGTCGGAGCGGTGGGAACGAATATCTCTTGCCATGGCGACCGCATTGCGCACTACATAGGAGCTCTGTGATCAGTCGACTCCGCGCGCTTTGGAACAATGTGTTCCGCCGCACACTACTTGATCGCGACCTCGATGAGGAACTCCATGCCTATCTGGAACTGGTATCGGCCGAAAAGATGCGGGAAGGGCCTACCGCGATGCTCGTCGGGAGATGGGAGGGGTAGAGCAGGTTAGACAAAGCGTTCGTGAGGTCCGCGCGGGAGTCTGGTTAGACAGTCTCGTGCAGGATCTTCGGTACGGTGTTCGAACGCTCGCGAAGAATCCTGCTTTCACCCTGGTTGCGATGGCGACTCTGGGGCTTGGCCTCGGCGCGAACACGGCGATGTTCAGCCTTCTGGATCAGGTGGTTCTGCGGCTTTTGCCGGTCAGTCATCCCGAGCAGCTCGTAATCGTCCGAGAGACCGGCAACCACTACGGCAACAGTTACGGCCCCAACACCGTTTCCTGGCCGATGTTTGAAGATTTGCGCGACAACAATCAGGTCTTCTCCGGGATGTTCTGCCGCTTCCCAGCCTCCGTAACCATCGGCTACGGTGATCGAGTGGCGCAAATTCCCGCCGAGTTAGTCTCCAGCGCATACTTCCCAATCCTCGGCGTGGGGGCGGCATTGGGCCGCACCATCGCACCGGACGACGACGCGGTTCCCGACAGCCGGCCGGTCGTGGTACTCAGCTACAGCTTCTGGCGGAGCTACTTCGACGGCGACCGCACTATCGTCGGTCGGACGATCGCCCTCAACAGTCACGCCATGACCGTGATCGGGGTCGCGCAGCCCGATTTTGACGGCGTGGAATTGGGAATTCCTGCGAAGGTTTTCGTTCCCATCATGATCAAGACGGAAATGACGCCTCATTCGGACGGCCTCAAGGACCGGCGCCGCAGGCTGAGTTGGGTCACCGCGTACGGGCGCCTCAACGCCGGCGTCAGCCTCCAGCAGGCGCAACTTTCGCTGCAGCCGCTCATGCATAGCATTCTCGAAATGGAGGTTCAGCAGCCTGAATTCACTAGGTCTACGACGCCTGCGGATCGCGAACCGTTTCTCCGCAATCGCATTGAACTTTTGCCTGGCTCTGAGAACAGGCTCCGCGAGTACATGCGAAAGCCGCTATGGCTCCTGGTCGCGCTCACCGGGGCGGTGCTTCTTCTTGCCTGCGCCAGCCTGGCCAATCTGCTGCTCGCCCGCGCTACTGCTCGAGAGCGGGAATTCACTGTTCGCCTGGCCATCGGTGCCGGCAGGGCTCGCATTGTCCGCCAGCTGCTGGTGGAGAGCCTGCTTCTGGCGGTAGCCGGAGCAACCCTGGGATTGGCGCTGGCGTTTGTGGTGGATCGCGTTCTGCTGCGCATCTATCTGCCTGTAGATGCTGAGTTTGTTGTCTCCCCCATTCCGGATGGACGCGTGCTGGCCTTCATTGTAGGAGTCATGCTCCTGACCTCATTGGTCTTCGGACTCCTACCCGCCATTCAGGGCTCGCGCACTGAACTTATACTCTCGCTCAAAGACAGGTCCGGGGCGCTCTCAGCCGGCGGCATTTCTCTTCGCAGGATGCTAGTCGGCATTCAGGTGGCGATTTCGGTGCTGTTGCTGTTCGCTGCAGGCCTCTTTGTCCGTACTCTGCGCAACCTTGAGAGCCTGGGGCCAGGGTTCCCCACCGATCATCTTCTTACATTCAGAATCGACCCTTCGCTCAACGGATACTCCGACGAAGAAACCAAATCGTTCTATGAACGACTGAACGTCAACCTGCAAACCATGCCCGGTGTTGCCTCGGTTGGATTCTCCGCCATGCCGCTTCTGAAGGGCTATGCATGGCAGAATGCGGTCTTGGGCAAGGATTTCGAAGGAGCGCCGATCGAGGAACAGCCGGTTCTTAGCAACGTCGGCCCGGACTACTTTGCAACGCTCGGTATTCCTATCCTCGCCGGGCGTGCCTTCACCGTGCAGGATGATGGGCCGAGCAAATACGCTGTCATCAACGAGAGCTTTGCCCGGCAATACTTCCCGGGCCGAACTCCGATCGGGCAGCGCTTCGGGCTCGTGGACGACAAGGAACCAGTCAGCCCCGACATTGAAGTAGTTGGAGTAATCCCGGACAAGAAATACAGAGATCTGCGTGAGACTCCTCCGGCGCAGGCCTACTTCCCGTACTTCCAAGACGCCCATTTCCGCTTCATGAACATCTATCTGCGGACGCAGGCCGATCCGCGCCAGATCGAGAATGAACTTCGTGAACGCATGCGCCAGTTCGACCCGCATGTTCCGGTCGTCGGGCTGCAAACCATGAACGAACAGATTGGATTCTCGCTGCGGACCGAGCGACTGGTAGCCAGCCTCTCTGCGGTATTCGGCGGACTTGCCACTTTGCTCGCCGTCATCGGGCTTTATGGCGTCACCGCTTATGTTGTGATGCGGCGAACGCGCGAAATCGGAATCCGCATGCGGTCGGAGCGTTGCGGAGCAGCGTCATTGCGATGATCATGCGCGAAGTGCTCGTTCTCATCGGGGCCGGCCTGGTTGCCGGCTTTTCGCTGGCGCTGGCCCTTGCCAATTTGGTTCGCAGCCAACTCTTTGGATTGAACCCGCGCGATCCACTGACGTTCATTGGCTCGGCAGTTGTTCTTACTATGGCCGCGGGCCTTGCCGGCTTTTTACCCGCCTTGCGGGCAAGCAGGGTCGATCCGACAACCGCACTCCGGCACGAGTGATCCCGTTCGACATGGGTGCTGCCCCTGCGTTTCAATTGTTACCGATCTGGGCCAATGGTCGGTAAACCGGAAATTGGGATTCCCGAATTAGTAACTTCCGTTTTGCCCGTCGTATGTGAATGATCGACAATTGAAGATTTGTCCGCCGACATTAGGCGCCAGAAGCCGACTTATAAGGACTGAACGGACTAGGAGTTGCCGCCATGCTAAAACGGCTTGCTATCCCGCTTTGCTTGTTGGTCCTGCTGTATGGATTAGCGCTCGCCCAAAACATCGCCGAAGAGAGAGACAACGCTCCGCGGCCGGTAAAGCTCGTGCTTCCGCCACCGCCTGGCCCGGTGTACATCCACTGCGGCGCGCTGTTCGACGGTAAATCCGACCAACTCGAGCCGAACATGATCATCGCCGTCGAGCGCGACCGGATCACGCAGGTGGGCAAGTTCTCCCCGCCGGCAGGTGCACAGGTGATTGATCTCCCAAACCTGACGTGCCTGCCCGGTATGGTGGAATCGCACGCGCACGTTTTTCTTCAGGGTGACCGCAAGCCCGGCCAGTACGATGCGCAACTGCTGAAACAGTCGGTGGCCTATCGCGCCATCGAGGCGACGACCGCGGCGCATGCAGCCCTGGATTGGGGGTTTACCACCATCCGCGATCTCGAAACCGAGGGCGCCGGTTACGCCGATGTTGACATACGCAATGCCATTAACGACCGGGTGATCTGGGGACCGCGCATGCAGGTGGTCGGGCGTGCCATGGACGTAACTGGAGCTTATCCTCTGCAGCCCGCGTATGCCTGGGATGTCCCTGTACCGATTGGAGTGCAGACTGTGGATGGCGTCGAGGGCGCGCGCAAGGCAGTGCGGGAACAGCTTTCGCATGGCACCGACTGGGTCAAGATCTATGCCGACCGTGGCGGCAGGATTCGTGACAACGTCCTCGACACGATTCCAACGTTCACCCTCGACGAGCTCCGCGCCATCGTCGACGAAACCCACCGTGAGCGTCACCGCGTGGCGGCGCATGCCACCGGGCTCGCGGGCGTGCACAACGCGGTCGAAGCCGGCGTTGACACTATCGAGCACGGCAACTACATCGCACCGGAAGACATGAAGATGATGGTGGCGAAAGGCATTTGGTTCGTACCTACGCCGTACGTCGCGGAGTACGATGCCCAGTGGCGGGCCGAGCGC
>Ga0126371_10001079_pt1 | contig 22829 bp, 13 predicted proteins | sample PanSoiMetaPlot_4_FD_110145 | JGI IMG/M metagenome (GOLD analysis project Ga0126371, IMG submission 110145) | Tropical forest soil microbial communities from Panama - MetaG Plot_4 | ecosystem: Environmental > Terrestrial > Soil > Tropical forest > Bulk soil | place: Panama | collected 2016-02-17 | reverse complement strand
TGCACGGTTTGAGCGACAACCGGATGGGCATGATCGGTTATGCGGAATTCTTTGTGAGCCATGGGTACAACGTGCTCATGGCAGACGCGAGGGCGCACGGCGCTAGCGATGGCGGCCTGGCAACCTATGGATTGGTAGAAGCCACCGATATCCGTCGGTGGGTGGATTGGCTGCGGGATCACGAACGCGCGGATCGTCTACGGTTTTGGTAATGCCTGTCCAAACCCATCGTAGGCGATTTCCCGGGAGGCTCGCGCGCAACCTCGCAGGTCACCGATGCTCCCTCACAAATTATTGAAAGGTGTTACACGATTCGATCGTGCCTCCATTCATACCCCGCTGAAACCAATCCATGCGTTGCGCGGACGAGCCGTGGGTGAACGTCTCGGGGCTCACGCGCCCACCCGACATGCGTTGCAGCCGATCGTCGCCGACCGCAGCTGCCGCTCCAAGAGCGCTCTCGACATCGCCGGCCTCGAGCAGGCCGCGCTGCTGCGTCGATTGAGCCCATACTCCCGCGAAACAATCGGCTTGCAATTCAAGCCGCACCGAAAGCGCATTCCCGGCACCGGGATTCTGGCCTTGCAGACTGCGCACTTTGCGTTCAATTCCGAGCAGGTTCTGCACGTGATGACCAAGTTCATGCGCCAGCACATACGCCTGCGCGAACTTGCCCGGTGCGCCGAATCGTTGTTCGAGCTCGTCATAGAAGCCGAGATCGATGTAGACCTTCTGATCTTCGGGACAATAGAACGGTCCCGTTGCGGCCTGCGCCGTGCCACAACCCGAGTACGTTGCGTCTCGAAACAAAACAAGCTTGGCGTGTGGATACGTCGCGCCCTTTTCCTGGAAAATGCCGGTCCACGTCTTTTGCACATCGTCGAGCACAAACGAGACGAACTGCACGGTTGGTTGCTCGCGAGCGTCGCGTTGGGGATCCGGCTGCGATAGTGCGGGGCCAGTCGCTACGCCCTGCCCGCCAAGCAACGAGAAGAAATCCCGCTTGAACACCAGGCTGAGCACCAGCAGGATCAGAAAACCGCCGATCCCGATGTGCATTCCGCCGATGCCGCCCCCACCGCCACCTTCGCCGCGGCGATCTTCGATGTCGTCACTTTGCCCGCCCGGTGTCCAACGCATACAACACTCCTAAAAAAATACGTGGCTGAGATTATATGCCCGCAAAACTGACTCGGGGCCATACAGGGTGTCCTGCAAATTCAAACAGGGTGAACATCCGAGGCGAGGTCATGGGATACACTACAAAACTTTGATAACTCTTGAGGAGGATCTGCGATATGTCCGAAGCCACACTGAGTGGCGCTGAATTCAAGAAACAGTTACGCGCCGGCAAGCCAAAGATGGGCTTGTTTCTGAACGCGCATAGTCCCACCATCGCCGAGCAGTTGGCGCACAGCGGCTATGACTGGCTGCTCGTCGACACGCAACATGGCCCGATGGGCTACGAGAAATTGTCGGCCATGCTTTCGGGGATTGCGAATGGCGGCGCGAAATCGATGGTGCGCGTTGGTGGATACGATGACCGGCCGGGAATCCAGCAGGCCCTTGATCTGGGCGCCGATGGCGTACTCGTTCCCTACATTAACACTGCGGATGAGGCGCGACAGGCCGTCAGTTGCACCAAGTATCCGACGGCCGGCACACGCTCCGTGTATTTCCCACAACGCAGCATGAATAAAGGTGGCCTGCTCGGATATGCGGGAGGCTTCAACGCGAACGGCATCGTGGCACTGCAGGTGGAGACCGCGTCCTGTATTGAAAACATCGCTGAGATCGCGGCAGTGCCGGGAGTGGACATTCTCTTTCTCGGCCAGAACGACCTGTGCATGTCCATGGGACTCTACGAAAAATACGAATTCCCGCACATGTACACTTCACCAGAACTTGGCGCGGCCACGCAGAAACTGATGGACCACGCCCGCAAGAACAACGTGATCCTCGGGTTGTTTTTGTTCGGCACCGCGCGTGTCGGAGAATTCTTGGAGAAGGGCTTCACATTCATCAGCATCGGCAATGATCTGCACCACGTCCTGACTCAGGCGGGAGCGTATGTAAAGGACATGGAGGGCATCGCCAAGGACAAAGGAAAGGACTGGAACCGGAGGCCGACAGCTCTATTGTAGGTTTGTAATGTTTCGTTGCGGGCTTGGAACGTAGCCGTGGCGGCGCCCGGTCATGCCTAGGCGCCGCTTCCCTTCTAGCTTTTGTTGACTTGCCTGTACGGAATCTCTAGCATCGCTGATCGAGTCGAACATTGTGCTGTCCGGAGACCTCTGCCTATGAAAACGTCCCGCCGCCTGTTGCTCGTTGTGTCGGTTGTGTTCGTTGGTGTCGTCGGAGCATGTGTTTTTTCAAGTGGAATGCGAACAGGCACAGCTTCGGCGCAGGAAGCAAAGGCCGACACGGACGCCCGACTCAAGAAGGCATACCGGTTCACGCAGGACGGTTGGACGTATGTGCATCTGGAGGGTTCGCCCGCCGAGATCGGCTTCCAGCACGGCTACCTGCTGGCTCCGGAGATCGAGGACGCGTTCAACGCCGTCGAAGTCGAAGACACGCATGCTACAGAACGTGACTGGGAGTTCTTCCGCAATGCGGCCCACAACATGCTCTGGCCGCATATTGATCCGGAGTATCAGCAGGAACTACAAGGCATCGCCGACGGCCTCAAGGCCCGCGGCAGCAAGTACGACGTCGACGATGTAGTCGCGGTCAATGCATTCATGGAACTCTCCGACTACTACGTTCCGTGGCTCAACAAGAAGGAGAAGAGGGCTTCGATTCGAAGCCTGGTGGCCCCGGGAAATTGCAGCGCTTTCATCGCGACCGGCAGCATGACGAAGGACCACAAGATCGTGCTCGCACACAACAACTGGACCAGCTACATCCAGGGATCGCGCTGGGTGATGATGTTCGACATTGTTCCCCAAAGCGGCAATCGCATATTGATGGATGGTTTCCCAGGTGTGATCGTGAGCGACGACGACTTTGGTGTGAATTCGGCAGGGATGATGATTTCGGAAACCACGATCAGCAAGTTCGAAGGGTGGGATCCGAACGGCAAGCCCGAGTTCATGCGTGCGCGCAAGGCGCTGCAATACTCCCACTCGATCGATGATTATGTGCGTATCATCAAGGAGGGCAACAACGGCGGTTACGCGAACGATTGGCTGATTGGTGACCGCAAGACCGGCGAGATCGCGTATCTGGAGCTAGGTCTCAAGAACACGCCCATATGGCGGAAGAAAGATGGCTACTTTATCAGCTCGAACTTCGTGCAGGATCCGAAGGTCGAGAAAGAAGAGACCACCTTCGATTCGAAGGATATGACCTCGTCTCCGAATGCGCGCCGGGTTCGGTGGCATCAGTTAATGAAGGAGAACAAGGGCAAGATTGACGTCGAGATGGCTCAGAAGTTCCTCGGCGACCACTTCGACAGTTACGAAAAGAAGCAGGCCGCCAATTCGAGAACGCTGTGCGGCCATGGTGACACCATGGTCGGACATGACAGCCAATTCGAGTGGGATTCCTATCATCCCGGCGGCGCCGTTCAGGGAAAGGCAACCGACAGTTCGTTGGCAGGAAAGATGAGCCTACGGGCGCGCGCTGGACATCCCTGCGGCGCCGATTTCCTTGCAAAGGATTTTCTTGCGCAACACCCAGAATATTCCTGGCAAAGCTCCGTCCTGAAAGACATGAAAGCCGGACGGTGGACGACGTTTGAGTCTGGCCAAAAAGTGGCACAGTAGCTCTGCGAGGCTTGCGAGACTCCTTGCCTGGGTTGGGCGTCCACACGAAGAATTCAGGGCAGCTGTTCGAGTTGGCGCAGAACCTCTTGCTTGCTGCGACCGCTTTCGCGAAGCTGTCGGATGCCCGCTGAATCGTGACGCTTCGCCATCCGTTGACCCGTCTTATCGCGCACAAGATTGCAGTGAAAGTAAACCGGCGAGGCGTATTCGAGCGCCCGAGCCAAGAGAATTTGGCGAGCAGTAGACTTCAGCAGATCAGCACCGCGCACGACCTCGGTGATCTGCATTTCCGCATCGTCTACCACCGCCGCAAGCTGATACGCGGGAACATCGTCTCGCCTCCAGATGACGAAGTCCCCGAAATCTCGCCCAGCCGTGTATTCTTGCGCTCCCAGATGTAAGTCTTCGAACCGAATCGATTCGCCGTCAGGCACGCGAAAGCGCCAGTTGACTCCCTTCGGCTCTGCGAACTGTTTCGAGTCGGTTCGAGACCGGCAGGTCCGGGGATAGATCGCTTCATCATCAGCGTCGTTCGGCGCGGAGGCGGCGAGTGCCAAATCTTTCCGCGAACAGGTGCACGGGTAAATCCAGCCGTCATCTTTCAAGCGACGCCACGCCGACAAGTAAGAGTCGCCCCGTTCACTTTGCGCGTATGGCGCGAACGGACCGCCGCAATCCGGACCTTCCTGCCAGTTGATGCCGAGCCAGTGAAGGTCTTCGATCATGGCGTCGACGAATTGCCGGCGACAGCGTTGCGGATCGAGATCCTCAATGCGAAAAACTAGAGTTCCATTGTGCTCGCAAGCCCGTTGCGCGGCGATCAGAAATGTTCGTGCGTGCCCAAGGTGAAGATAGCCGGTGGGCGATGGAGCTAATCGTCCGCGATATGCTCTGGTCACATTAGTGTTCACGCGGATGAATTACTTTCGCGCTACGGGGATCGAATCGATTTCAAGTGCAGGAAGTGCCACTTGCGATGGATACTCTCCTTCCCACCGAGCTACCACCACGGTCGCCAGGCAGTTGCCCAGAACATTCACCGCGGTCCGACCCATGTCCATCAATTGATCAATACCCAGGAGAATGAAGACCGGCTCCACGGGCAATCCGAAAGAACCCACGGTGCCGAGCAGGATCACGATGGCCGCGCGCGAAACGCCTGCAACGCCCTTGCTGGTGAGCATGAGCGTCAACAGCATCACGATTTGCTGACCGACGCTGAGATGTATGCCGGCGACCTGGGCCACAAAAATCGCAGCCAGTGATAGATAAAGCGTACTGCCAACGAGGTTGAAGCTGTAGCCGGTCGGCATGACAAAGGCGACAACGGCTCGCGGCACGCCGATTTCTTCGAGAGCTTCCATCGCGATCGGAAGCGCAGCTTCCGAACTTGCCGTGCCGAACGCGATGGAAACCGGCTCAGCCACTGCAGAAATAAACTTTCGCAACGGCACTTTTGCGAGCAGAGCAGCCGGCAGAAGCACACCCAAAATCACGATGATGAGTGCGACATAGAGTGTGAGCAGCAGCTTGGCAAGATTCACCAAAACACCGAGTCCGGTCGTACCGACGGTGTAGGCGATCGCAGCCCCGACTCCAACCGGCGCGAAGTACATCACGATGTTGGTGAACTTGAACATCGTCTCCGCCAGGCTCTCGGTCAGGTTGAGCAGCGGGCGGCGGCGATCCTCGCGAACAAGAGCTAATGCGATCCCGAACAGGATGCTGAAAACGACCACTTGCAGAATCTGGTTCTCAGCGATCGACTTCGCTATGTTCTCCGGAAACACATGCAGAATGGTATCGGTAGCATTCAGTTTCTGCACTTGGAGAGATTCGGCACTCGACGGCGGCAAAGTCGCGCCGACGCCAGCCTTGCTTATGTTGATCGCGGCTAAGCCGATGAACAGCGCCAATGTGGTCACGATCTCAAAGAAGACAATCGCCTTCATGCCCATTCGTCCGACCTTTTTCAGATCGGAGTGCGCGGCGATTCCGCTGACCAACGTCGCGAAAAGCAGGGGCGCGATGATCGTCTTGATCAGGCGAAGGAAGATTTGCCCCAGCACGCGCAGGTTGATCGCGACCTGCGGCCAATCGTGACCAAGGGCGGCACCCGCCAGCATTGCGAAGAAAATCCAGGTCGTGAGTGATCGGCGCGCGCATGCGTAGAGCCCAAAAACGCCAATCGCTATCCATCGAACGCTGACCAACAGGGCGCCGGGGAGCGGTGTCGCGATGTAGCTGATGACGCTGAGCAGACCGCTCACGATGATCAGCACGATGGTCAGGGGCAGGAGGCGACGGGTCATGACGAGTTCCGGCAGCAGGATTGTAGACGACTGCCTATCGTTTCCTTACTGGCAAACGGGTCAGACCTTCCTTAGCTTTGTGCATTTGCGGCAGCATTCTGCACCATTTTTAGTGCATATAGAAGTTCTGTAAAGCCTCCCCCATGGTGCACCCGGATGCGCTAGAATTTCAGCGGAATCACAGGGATGGCATAACGCGCTTCTCGCGCGTAGGTCACCGCGTCCATGCGCGTCCGAAATCGAATCCCGATCTCCCGCTCTGAAGCCGCCACGACGTAATTAACCAAGGAGGAACTATGGCAACGGCTCTGCCTACGATTCAACTGGACGATAGAGTTGCGGAATTTATCTCGAAACCTCGCAAGATGCTCATTAACGGCAAGTGGGTGGAATCGGCCTCGGGCAAGACCTTTCCTACCTACAATCCGGCGACCGGAGAAGTGCTGGCTCGGATCGCAGAAGGCGACAAAGAAGACATTGATCGCGCAGTCAAAGCGGCCCGTGCGGCTTTTGATAGTGGATCGTGGCCAAGGCTCACCTCCTCGGAACGGGGCAGGCTCATCTGGAAGCTGGCGGATCTGCTCGAGCAACACCTGCAGGAGTTCGCCGAACTTGAGACACTCGACAATGGCAAACCGCTGAAGGTTGCTCGCGCCGCAGACGTGCCTCTCGCCGTTGACCTGTTTCGCTACATGGCAGGATGGGCCACCAAGATCGAGGGCAACACGATCCCGATTTCGGTTCCCTACACTCCGGGAGCCAAATATCTTGCGTACACTTTGCGCGAACCGGTGGGCGTGGTCGGACAAATCATCCCCTGGAATTTCCCGCTGCTGATGGCGGCATGGAAGCTTGGACCCGCGCTCGCGACCGGATGCACGGTCGTAATAAAACCGGCCGAGCAGACTCCGCTGTCTTGCCTGAAATTGGCGGAACTGGTTCAAGAGGCCGGCATCCCCGACGGCGTAGTCAACGTCGTACCCGGCTATGGTGAGACGGCTGGTGCGGCACTGGCTGCACACCCGGACGTCGACAAAGTCGCGTTCACGGGATCAACGGAAGTTGGAAAGCTGATCCTGCAGGCTGCATCGGGCAACCTGAAGAAGGTGTCTCTCGAGTTGGGCGGAAAATCGCCCAACGTCGTGTTCGGCGATGTCGATCTCGATACCGCTATCGCCGGCTCGGCGAGCGCGATCTTCTTCAACCACGGTCAGTGCTGCTGCGCCGGTTCGCGTCTCTATGTCGAGAACGACATTTTCGACAAAGTCGTCGAAGGCGTTTCCGCCAAGGCTGCGAAGATCAACGTCGGCCCCGGCTGGGAAAAATCCACCGACTTGGGTCCGCTGGTCTCCGAGGAGCAGCTGAACCGTGTTTGCGGCTATCTCGAGTCCGGATTCTCGGAGGGTGCGAAGGCCGTAGTCGGCGGAAAGCGCGAAGGCGACAAAGGCTACTTCGTGAAGCCGACGGTCCTCGTGAACACGAACGAGAAGATGAAAGTCGTGCAGGAAGAAATCTTCGGACCGGTCGTCACTGCGATTCCGTTCAAGGATCCGAATGAGCTCGTGATGAAGGCGAACGATTCGGCGTATGGCCTGGCGGCTGGTATCTGGACGCGCGATATCCAGAAGGCTCACCGGCTCGCGGCTCAGCTTCGCGCCGGAACCGTCTGGATTAACTGCTACAACATCTTCGACGCTGCGCTGCCCTTTGGCGGATACAAGCAATCCGGCTGGGGCCGCGAAATGGGTCACGACGCGATTGAGCTGTACACGGAAGTGAAAGCCGTGTGCGCGGCTCTCTAGGCACTAACGCAGAATGCTTTGGGGGGAGCTGAAAAGGCTCCCCTTACTTCTTAGCAGTCCTCAGCGAAACAAACAGTAGTCCGCATCACCACGGCTCGCGTGGGGACAGACGCCCTCGTCTGTCCGGCGGAGCGAAGCTCCGCTATGAGCTGCTAAGTCCAAGGGTGACCTCCTGAGGGCTGAGAACTCAGAAGGATCGCATCACCCCCAGCCAAGACGCCCGAATGTCACCTGAAGGAAGGTGACGGATTCTCCGCCCAGGATACGGTATCCCGTGACGCTGATTACGATCAGGCCCACGAGCAATGCGCGCGCAAATAGCAGGCGTTTTCGCAGGCCCATCAGATCACCGCCGCCACTCGTCGATGAGATTGGCTACCAGACCGCTCCAGCCAGTCTGATGGCTGGCCCCGAGACCCATGCCGGTATCGCCGTGGTAGTACTCGTTGAACAGGACAAGATCGCGCCAGTGCGGGTCTTCCTGAAACTTGTTGTACCGGCCGAAGCACGGCCGCGTGCCCGAAGCGCTCCGTTTGAAGATTGAGATCATCCGATTCGCCGCTTCCTTCGCCATCGCTTTTGGCGAGATCTGGTCACCATTTGTGGCCGGAGTTGGCACCGCCGAGGAGTCGCCCAGGGCCTCATCAAACTTCATGAACGAATGGATCAACAGATAGGACGTGGGAAGCCAGATTGGCCCGCGCCAATTCGAATTCCCACCCTTCAACTTGACCTCGGCTTCTCCGGGCTCGTAGCCGAGCGTTCTATCGCCAAATCGGAAGGGCTGCCGTTGATGGAATTTTGAGAGACTTCGGATTCCGTAGCACGAGAGAAATTCATCGCTATCCCAAATGCGCTTAAGCAGCCGCTTGAATTGGTTTGGGTCGGCAATCGACAGGACGCAGCGCTTGTCGCCGTTGCCGATGGCATAACAGGCATCTCCGACGAGATCAGGGCGATTCTTGATGAACCACTCGACGTCGCGCAGGAAAGAAGGATGGGCCTGCAACTCTTCCTGATCCAATACCTCAATTGCATACAGTGGGATGAGACCAACCAGAGAACGCAGCCGGAACTTGTGAAATTCGCCATTGGGGAAGCGCAACACATCGTAGAAGAAGCCGTCGGTTTCATCCCACAGCTGGTAGTTGCGTCCGCCCATCTTCTTCATGGCGGCGCCGATGTAGATGAAGTGCTCGAAGAATTTAGTAGCGACCCCTTCGTAGACCGGATTCGTTTTCGCGAGCTCCAGTGCGATTCGCATCAGGTAGAGACAGAAAAAACCCATCCAGCCCGTCGCGTCGGATTGTTCGAGGATGGCTCCATTCGGAAATTTCTCGCCGCGATCAACGACCGCGATGTTGTCGAGCCCGAGAAATCCGCCTTCAAAGACGTTGTTGCCTTCGCTGTCGACCCGGTTCACCCACCACGCAAAATTCATGAGCAGCTTGTGAAGACATCTCTCAAGAAACTGCGTATCGCCCTTGCCGGTGCGCTCCTTTTCGAGCTGGAAGACGCGCCAGCAAGCCCACGCATGAACCGGCGGGTTCATGTCGGAGAATTCCCACTCGTACGCAGGAATCTGGCCGTTCGGATGTTGGAACTGTTCGAACAGGAGGATCCAGAGATTCTCTTTGGCGAACTCGGGATCGACGAGCGCGAGTGGGACGGACTGAAACGCAAGATCCCATGCGGCGAACCAGGGAAACTCCCACTTGTCCGGCATCGAAATCACGCGCATGGAATTCAAATGCCGCCAATGCGCATTGCGTAATTGCCTCCGGGACGGCGGTGGAGGCACCTTCGGGTTGTCGCCTTCCAGCCACAGGTTCACATCCCAGAGATAGATCTGTTTGCTCCATTGCATGCCGGCGAGGGCCTGCCGCTGGATCGATTTCTCTTCAGGAGTAGCCAACGGGGGTTGAATCACAGCGTAAAACTCGTCGGCCTCCGCTTTTCGTTGCGACACGATCCGGTCGACATCTTCTAGGGGAGCTGAAATTCTTTCGGGAGATAACCGGAGTCGCACGATCACCGACTGGCCAGCAGCAATGTTATGCCGATACCGAACGCACGCCTTCGTGCCCGACATAGCAGGATTCACCACGTTCTCGCCGTGAATGATGTAGCGATGGAACGCATCTTTCACGAACTGGGCGCGATTAGAAGCACATCCATACAGTCGAATCGCATTGCTTTCGTTGTTCGTCAATAACGGCTCACCCGCGGGAGTGTAAAGGTATCGCCTCCCGAGTGAGTATGGAAACTGAAGATTGCGGAGTTGCACGCGCCCAAAATCATCCGCTATGAGAATGCTTCCGTCGTCAGACGAAGCCAGCGTTATTTGCGGTTCGCTTCCAAGTGGATCTGTCCAGGCCCATGTATTGCGAAACCAGAGATGCGGAATGATTTCGAGTGAAGCCGCTTCGGGTCCACGGTTGATCGCTTCGATCCGGATGCAGATGTCTTCGGGAGCAGCCTTCGCGTACTCCACGAAAATGTCGAAATATCGGTTGTCATCAAAGATGCCGGTGTCGAGCAGTTCGTATTCGGGCAGAGAGGCCCGCCCGGATCGCTGTCGATTCTCTTCGATCAGCTTGGCGTACGGATATTCACGTTGCGGATACTTATAGAGAAATTTCTGATAACTGTGCGTGGGAGTGTTGTCGAGATAAAAGTAATACTCCTTCACGTCCTCCCCGTGATTGCCTTCATTCCCGGAGAGACCGAACATGCGTTCTTTCAGGATTGGGTCTTTCCCGTTCCAAAGCGCCAGTGCAAATACCAGCAACTGGTAGCGGTCGCAGATTCCGGCAATTCCATCTTCGCCCCAGCGATAGGCTTTGCTGCGCGCCATATCGTGGGTGAGAAACTCCCATGCATTGCCATCAGCGCTGTAATCTTCACGTACGCTTCCCCAGGATCGCTCGCTGACGTACGGCCCCCATCTTCGCCACGGAGGCACAGATCCAGAGTAGGGTTCGGCAAGACGCTCGTGCTCCCTGGATAGAAATCGGTTCGGCGTGGAACTCATGGCCGCGCGCTAGCCTTCTGATCGCGGGTTTCACCGGAAACGACAGCACTCACCTTGCGCATTTGCGCAGCGAAACGGGGAGCGTTGTAAGCGGAAGGATTGTCGAGTTCCTGAAACAGCGCCTGGATCGATTCCGACAGCTGCGAATTGGCGCCCGAATTCTGCTTGTACGCGACAGCCAGCGAGTCCAGTGACATCGCGGCCTGTTCGGCGGCACGCTGTCCATAAGCAGAGACTGAATCGCCGTCTTCCGAGATCGCGCGCATCAGCGCCAACGTGGTCGCCTGATCGTATGCGCGCTCGTTCAGTCGCCTTGCAATTTGTCCTGCGAGCCCAGCGGCATGATTCGCCGTGGCGGTAATTTCCTGCGGGTTTCCATTCCGTTGGCCCAGCAGAGCCTTCAAGTGCGTTAAGTCATTTTCGAGTTGCACGGCAGCATCAGCATTCGTCTTCCGCACCACATGACGAAACACCACATACCGCGATTCGTTCCACGCCGGCACGCCAGGCGTACGACCGGCATAGCCTTCTTCCTGACGCCAGCTGTCTTCCGGCTTCGTGAGGCTATGGTGGCAAGCAAAGCAATCGAGTTCCGCGTATTCCGGCCAATTCTGGCCGCTCGCTCGCCGGGCCAAGCGTTCAAGGCTTTTCTGAAGTTGCACCGCTTCCCCGACGCTCCACTCCTGTACTCCGCGCCAACCACTCGTGGAGTCGTCTTTCCAGTGCTTAGGCATCGCTGAACTGAACAGGTTCAGCTCGAACGTAAGATCCGGGTGCCCAGCGGCGATCATCTCGTGATCCACGAACTTCTCAGACGTCCCCAAATGACAAGTCAAACAGCGCTCGCTGCGCTTGATCAGATCGCGCGTGTCATACATGCCCAAGTGGACGGACTTCTCGTGCGGCCAATCGCGGGTCGTATGAGGTCCGAGCCATCCCGAGGCCGGTCCGTGACAACTCTCGCAGCTCACGCCGTCGACGAGTTCGAACGTTTCCGCGCGCTGTTCCGCGGACACAGATAGTGCATGGCAGGGGAGACATTTTGCGGATTGATCGGGTCGTCCGATGTTGAGGATGCGTCCGATTCGCATCGAGACCGCGTTCGAAAGAATCTGATAGGCGCGCGCGTGTTTGTCCTGACCCGCCCAGATGCTGTACTCGTTCTGGGAGACGCGTGTCACCTGCCTGGGCTGAAGGCTGCCGTGGCAACTGCTGCTGGCGCATCCGCCGGGACCGTTGTACTTGCCGATGGATGGATCCTGGCCCTTGGCAGCGAGTCCCAGTGCGAGGCACACCACCACACACCACGCCGGGTTCGCCGTCTTGATCATCTCGCGCTGGGTTCGATAGAGTCCGCGTTTTGGCGGATTGTGCCTTGCTTATAACCCAATTTTGCAGGCTGGAACAAGGGACAGTTTGATGCGCAAGTAACACGTCCGTACAAGCACTACGGTGACTCTTGGGTTCCAAGATCGGCATTCCCCGGCGTGTGTTGTTCCCGATAAGATTTGGCCAATCTCACAAATCTTTGACGTGGGGCGAAGGGAACCCTAGCGCCTTGTTCGACCATCTCAGGGCGATTCAGCAGGAGTTTGGGTATTTGCCGGCCGATCAACTGCGGCAGTTGGCCGCGAAGATCAATGTTCCCGTCAGCCAGATTCACACCGTAGCCAGTTTTTATCCCCATTTTCATCTGACTCCGCCGCCCCGCACCGAAGTCAAAATCTGCGCCGACATGAGCTGCCACCTGCGTGCTGGCCCCGATCTGAAAGCACAACTGAAACATGCGTGCCGCGGCCAAAGAGCAGAAGACGTTTCGATTCGCGACGTGTCATGCCTGGGACGTTGCGATAAAGCGCCGGCCTTCTCGGTGAATGATCGGATCTACTGCGGCTTGGAAACATCGGCTGCTATCGCGCTCGTAAACGACTCGCTTTCAGGCCGAAAGCTGCCACCTGAGCCGCGCGACCATCCGCAAACGAGTGTTGTGTCAAATCCGTACAGCGGTCATTCCGATTACGCAGTCGTCCGACGCTTTGTCGAGACACGAGACTGGGCGGGAATCATCGCTGCGCTCAAAGCAAGCGGGCTGCGCGGGATGGGCGGCGCCGGTTTTCCAACAGGAAACAAGTGGGAGATCGTCCGCAACGCGCCGGGAAAAGCGCGTTACATCGTCTGCAATGCAGACGAAAGCGAACCCGGTACGATCAAAGATCGCTTCATCATGGAGTCTGTCCCGCACCTGGTGATTGAAGGGATGATCACCGCGGGGCTTGTGACCGGCGCACGTCAGGGAATTCTGTATATCCGGCACGAGTACGAACAGCCCAAGGAGCGGCTGCAGGAAGAAATTGATCGCTGCTACAGCGAAGGACTGCTTGGCAAGCGAATCCTGAACAGCGACCTCGCATTCGATCTCGAAATCTTCGTCTCCCCCGGCGGATACATCTGCGGCGAAGAAAGCGCCTTGCTCGAAGCCATCGAAGGCAAACGTGCCGAGCCCCGCAACAAGCCTCCCTTTCCCGGCACGAACGGCCTGTGGAACCAGCCCACGGTTATTAACAACGTCGAGACCTTCACCTTCGCCACGGCGATCCTGGCTCGCGGCCCGGAATGGTTTAAGTCGCAGGGGAAGAACGGGGCTGTCGGGATGAAATTCGTCGGCGTCAGCGGCGACGTGAACCAGCCTGGAGTGTTCGAGGTGCCGATGGGCACACAGTACTCCGAACTGATTCACGAATATGCAGGCGGAGTGGCTGAGAATCGAAAGCTTCTCGCTTTTGCGCCGTCAGGCCCGTCGTCCGGTTATCTCCCGGCCTCAATGGAAGACCTGCCGCTTGACTGGAACGCCGTAGCGGCGGCGGGCTCGATGGTTGGCTCTGGCGCTATCGTCGTCTGTGCCGAGGGACGCTGCATGCTCGACATGGCGCTGAACGCGGTCCGGTTCTATCGCAACGAGTCGTGCGGAAAATGCGTTCCCTGCCGCATGGGTTCCCAAAAGATGGTCGAAATGCTGACCGGCTGGACCGAGGGGCGCTCGTCTAGCGGCGACCTCCAACTGCTCGACGAACTTTCCAGCGCGATGAAACTCACCTCGATCTGCGGGCTCGGACAGGTTGTACCTGTACCCATCGCCTCCGTGTTGAAACATTTCCCTGACGTCATCGCCGACCATCTCGAACGCCGTCAGTGCGCGGCGGGCGTCTGCTTCTCTCAGCGAGAGGCTCGATGAGCAACGGTCCCGCCCCATCGAACGTGCAATTGACGATCGACGGCACGACCGTAACGGTCCCTGCGGGAACCACGATCTTCGATGCTGCCCGCATGCATGGCATCGCGATTCCCACACTCTGCCACCAGCAAAACGAGACTCCCGTTGGAGTCTGCCGCGTTTGCGTGGTCGATGTCGGGCAGCGTGTTTATGCAGCATCGTGTATCCGGCAGGCCGAGCCCGGGATGACGGTGAAGACGTCGTCGCCCCCTGTGCAGGCCGCGCGTCACACGCTGATTGAACTTCTCATGTCGGATCACCCCGCCCCGTGCGCGCGACAGCGGCATTCGGGAGACTGCGAACTGGAAAGGCTGGCCGGCGCGGCCGGGATCACGGAAGCACGTTTTCCGCGGCGGTCGACTCCGCGCGGCAAAGACGACTCATCTGCCGTGATCGCGGTCGACCACGAATCCTGCATCTTGTGCGATCGCTGCATTCGCGGTTGCGACGAGATCCGCCATAACTGGGTGCTCGCTCGCCGAGGCAAGGGTTACCAGGCAGGAGTGGCCTTCGACACGAATCTCCCGATGGGTGAATCTTCGTGCGTCTCATGCGGCGAATGCATGGTTTCCTGCCCCACGGGCGCTTTGACGAACAAGCGCGTGGTTGGAACCGAGCTGGGATCCGGCGATGTACTCGATCCGACCGAACTCCTGCACCTGCCGATCTTTCAAAACGTCTCCGGCACCTTTCTCGAATTGAACCAGAAGGCTGTCGTGAAGCGGCATGTTCGCGCCGGCGAGATCATCTGCCGCGAAGGCGACTTCGGGTCCACTGCGTTTTACATCCTTGAAGGAAAAGCTGAAGTCTTCCTTGCAAGTCCAATAGCGCACGTTAAGACGGAAGGCCGGTCGAAGGGCTTCTTCCACAAACTGACTAGTCTGCTCAGTTCGCGAGAAGGTGATCGGCGGAGTGAAGAATCCAGTCGTCCGTTTATTCCAATCGATGCCGCAGTCGATCTCCCATACGACAACCCGGTTGCAGAGCTCAACCCGGGCGACCTGTTCGGCGAGATGACCTGCATGAGCTACTACCCGCGCTCGGCCACCGTGCGGGCGAAAACCGATTGCGTGATGCTCGAAATGTTGCGCAACGTGCTCGACATTCTGCAGCGCAACAAAACCTTTCGCGCACAACTTGAGCGCAACTACCGCATCCGAGCGCTGGATTCGCATCTGCGAAGCGTTCCGATCTTCGCCTCCTTGACCAAAGATTTCATCGATCATCTGCGCGACCGCGTAGAGCTTCTACGTTTCAGTCCCGGGCAGGTGATCTGCAAAGAAGGTGATCCTGCTGACAGTTTCTACCTGGTGCGCATCGGCTTCGTGAAAGTGTCGGAAGACCGTCCCGGAGGTGAGCTGGTCTTAGCCTATCTCGCGAGAGGTGGATATTTCGGCGAAATTGCATTGCTGAATCGCTCCCCGCGCACAGCCACCTGCACGGCACTGGATCACGTCGAAGCCGTTCGGATCTCCCGCGAAGACTTCGAACTCATGCTGGAACGCTTTCCCGATGTTGGTGCGCGTTTGGAAGCGATCGTACGCCAGCGGCTCGAAGAAAATCGCCAGCGCCTCACACAACTTCAGACGCTTCCGGTCGATCAATTCCTCGCAAATGGTTTGATGGAAGCACAGAGCCTGCTGGTTCTGGACCTCGAACGTTGCACGCGTTGCGATCAGTGCGTAAGGGCATGCGCCGATGCTCACGATGGCGTGAGCCGGCTGGTGCGCGAAGGACTGCGCTTCGACAAATACCTCGTGGCCACTTCATGCCGGCAGTGCCGCGATCCGCTATGCATGGTCGGCTGTCCCGTGGGATCGATTCGCCGCCGAAATTCTCTCGAAGTCATCATTGAAGACTGGTGTATTGGCTGCGGTCTGTGCGCCAACAACTGTCCGTACGGCAACATCAACCTGCATCCCTTCCCCTTCGAGAGCGATGACCCCGCGCACCCGGGCAGAAAAATCGCGAGCGTGCGAGTGAAGGCAACATCCTGCGACTTGTGCCACGATCACGCCGAGCCCAGCTGCGTGTATGCCTGCCCGCATGACGCCGCGCACCGAGTGAATCCTCCGGAATTTTTCTCGGGCCTACTGAAACAGCCAACGCCGGGAGCGAGGTAGCCGATGTTGATCGATCACACGCATCGCAGGTGGTTCATGGGCAGCGCTGTTGGACTGGCCGCCGCAATTGCGATCTACATCCCTTACAGCGTCCACTCTCCACAAGGATCGCGTGGCGGAAGCGCTCTCGGACTTATCTACGGCTCGGTTGGATTCGCATTCATGCTGTTCGCCGGATTGCTCGGATTGCGCAAGAAGGTTCCGATCTGGAGGGTCGGCCGCGCACAGACGTGGATGCGCGGACATCTCTGGCTGGGAACCGTGAGTTTCCCGCTGATCCTCATGCACGGTGGCTTTCATTTCGGCGGAACCCTGACGCGCGTGCTGATGTGGCTCTTTGCCGTGGTTTTTGTGAGCGGGACCCTCGGGGCTGCGTTGCAACATTTCGTGCCGCGTTTCCATACCGCCCGACTGCCAATGGAAACGATCTACGAGGAAATCGAACACGTGCGGCAACAGCTATTGCACGAAGCCCAAAAGTTAGTGGAGGAGACCCGTGCCGCCGTGGAAGGCGACGTTTCGAGTGCGAGTGAGCGGCAGCGCGCGCTGGCCGCCGCTGCTGGTGCTAACTGGGATGTGACAGTCGCCTCAGGATTACAGGTGGACAAAGAGGCGAGCGTAGAGCTTGACCGCTTCTTGCATGCAGAGATCGAGGCCTTCTTGTCACATGCTGGCTCAAGCGGAAATCGTCTCTCGAACCCGACTCTGGCTCATGCGATGTTTCAGCAACTTCGAGTATTGTTCCCAGCGAATCTGCACTCGAACATCGACGATCTCGAAAACATCTGCGAAGAGAAACGCCAGCAGGACGAACAGCGCCGCCTGCACAGAATCCTGCACGGATGGTTGCTGGTTCACATTCCACTCTCCTATGCCGTGCTGATTCTTGGCGCGTGGCACGCCGTGGTCGCCTTGAGGTTCTGAGACGATGCTCCGACGAATCCGCACCACCAAAAAGCTCGCGCGCCGGATCGATCTGCAGTACTTCACTCGTCCCCATGCGTTTCGGCGCTGGCGCTTCTGGTTGTCGGTGGCGATTCCTGCTTTAGCCCTGGGATGGCTCTTCACTCAACGCGTCCAGGGAAATCAAAAGGTATATTCCAGCGGCCCGCTTTCCCGATCGCACGCGGTCTTCACGCAACAATGCAACCTCTGCCACGTGTCGCGCGTCGGCGTCTTTTCCAAGACCGTGACCGACGACGCCTGCCTCAGCTGCCACGATGCGCCCGTCCATCAGGCAAATCAGACCTTCACGCCCGCATGCTCGTCTTGCCATCTGGAGCACAGAGGGGCGATGCGACTGGCTGCGACATCGGATAACTCGTGCTCTCAATGCCACTCCAACCTGCAGGTTAGAACCGGAAAACCGCAGTACGCCGCATCGATCCATTCGTTCGAGACCGACCATCCGGAATTTGGCTTGCTCGTACGGAGCAACACAGATCAAGGCCAGATCCGTCTCAACCACTATCTGCATGTGCAACCCAACTTGATCGGCCCACAGAACCGGCGCGTCCAGATGACCTGCGACGACTGCCATAGAACGTTAGAGACATCGCAGTCGTGGCCGTACTCGGGAGAGGCAAAAGTATCGAGTACGTCGCTGACGATCAGCGCTCCCGAGCCAACCACGCCTTCAGGCATGGCCCCGATTCGATTCGCGAAGCACTGCGCCGGATGTCACACCCTCGAGTTTGATCACAGATTCGGCGACGAGCAGGTTCCTCACGCTACAACGCAGGCCGTCCACGGTTTTGTGACGAAGCAATTCCAGGACTACATCGCGATGCACCCGGCAGAGATTCACAAAGCAGAACCACCGAATCGCCAACTCCCGGAACGCATGCGCTTACGTCCGATCGCACGTAACGCCGCTGAGTGGGTACAGTTCCGGGTGGAGGAAGCGGAATGGCTGCTCTGGACGAAAACCTGCAAGCAGTGTCATGCACTGACACAGAACAATGACGCTCTGCCTGCGATCGTAAAGTCGAACATCACCGAACGCTGGCTGCCCCACGCGGAGTTCGATCACCAATCTCATCGCATGATCTCGTGCGAGTCATGCCACACAAAGGCCCGCACCAGCCACGACTCAACCGATGTGCTAGTAGCGAGCATCAAGACGTGTCAGCAATGCCACCGCGAAAGCTCTGCGCACGATACCGCAGAGAGCCGCTGCTTTGAATGTCACGAGTATCACGACTGGGCTAAAGCCAAGCGGACCAAAGGACAATTCACAATTCCGCAACTGCGCGGAACCGCCGAGCTGCACATGCCCAGTGATCGATTGGGCGAGGATCAGCGGCCCACCGACTAACGATTGGTCGCCGACGACGCCGCTTCTTTCGAGGCCGCCGGTGGATCGTCCGTCACCGTATAGACCTGTCCGTCACGCACAAACATCCTTTCCATTTCAGCGCGGTTGAACGGACGTGCTCCCCAGCGCCCGAAAACTGCTAATTGATTCCCACTCTCATCCACCGCACGATCGCGGTCGATTCCCTTCGAAATTGCCAGCGCCGGGCCGTGGGTCTTGTATCGCGCAATCAGCTTCGGGGTCGGCTTTGGACTGAACCCGGCGAACGCAGGGTTGTCCTCCGGAGAAAACAACTGCACGACGCGAAGCCCATTCTTTCCATCCGCCACATAAGCAAAAAGGCTCGAACTGACCATGCCAAGTTTCACGTCGTTGGCGTCATTCAACTCGCCATTCGCGTTGAAGATTTCATCGATCCGTGGATGCTCGGGCTGCTCCACATCGACGATGGCCAATCCTTGTTTGCCAGCGGCGACGTAGGCGTAGGTGCGAGCCACATAGAGGCTGCGAGCATCTTGGAGTGGGACCAGCGCGTTTGGCACTAACTGCGGGTGCCCGAGGTTAGTCACATCCAGAACTTTCAAGCCCTCGCGATCGACAACGAACGCGTAACGGAACTGCACCGCGATGCCGCGCGGCTCGACAAGCGATGGAGCCCCGAGGGTCGCGGTCACTCTAGGTTTCAGCGGATTGTCCAGATCCACGACAACCAGGCCACGGTCGCAGAGCAGGTACGCGAATGTCCCCGCGATCATGATCTTCCGTGCGCCATTCAGAATGCCATCGGGATTGAATGCCAAGGCTCGCTTGAGGAAGTTGTTGGCTGGATTTCCGTCCAGTAACGTTCCAACTCCCGGACTCTTCCCCTGCAGGTTCGGATCGCCGACCACGATCAGCCCTTCGTACTTGTCGGCGACGTAGAGGAACCCGTACATCAAATGCACCGACTGTTCCTCGTTCTCTTTGTGATGCGATCGCAGCGGGTCGACGCCAAGCGTCGTCGGCGTCGCGACAGACATCGCATATTTCGTAGGCAGGTAAAAACGCTGACCGAACGGAGAGGTTGGCGCCGTGATGAGTCGCTGAGATACGTCTTTGTTATCGATGTTCGCAATGTCGAAGATGCGCAGGCCGCCTTTACCCATCGCGGCGTAGAGATATTCGCCGCGAGCTTGTACGTCCAGGACCTCAGAGCCAGAGTGGCCGTAAGCTTCAGTCAGTTCTCCATGATGTTCGGCGTGCGAACGATAGTCGTCCGGATAAGAAATTCCTTGGAAATCACTTCCTAACACAGCAGGCGGTTCATCATGTTCAGTCACCGCTACTGCTTCGAAGCCGCTCTTCCCGTCCGCAACGAAAACATAGCGGCCCATAAAATTCATGAAGTTCGTACCCTCGAGCAGCAACTGCGCCATCCAGGCATTGTTGTCGTTGGCGCGCGACACGTGGCAGTCGGTGCAGCCCTTGGTCTCTCGCGCGCGAACGGTGTGAGGCACGAAAGGCGAAAACGCCTGGCCGCTGAAGCCCTCGGCTGAAACTGTCTGCTGCTGGTAATAGAGCCAATCGCGATCGCTGTTTTGCGAGCTCACCACCACCGCACATGCCGAACGCACCGGAGCCACACGATGTCCCGTGACTGTGCCGTCGATCCCGAGCGTGAAGATATCGTCGCGCAAGACTTGAAAGTTGTACGAAGTCCAGTTGCGTGTGGTCAGACCTTCGTTGTGCAGCATCGGCGTGCGCTGATTGGCCGTCATGGAAAGATGACAACCATAGCAAGTGGGCGCCCACGACGAGTGGCACGCATAGCACGTCATCCGGTTGTTCTGGTGTGCTAGCGTTGTCTGGTCTGAGGGCACATCGCCCCAACTCGTGCCATCGCGCTGAATGGTTTTCGCCAGACGCGATTTCTCACTGTAGTGACGATTCCCCGGCGTGATGCTGTCAAGAACCTGCACGACTTCCCATTCCTTATCGTTGTCGACCATCGAGCGCTGGTAGAGCCGGTCGTCTTTCCAGTAGAACCGGCGCTCTTTCCACGGTGTTCGCAATGCCGCGAGGTTGGTGCCATCTTGCGGAGCGGCGGTGCCCGATGTGATCAGCGTGGCCTTCGCTTGAATCGTGCCATGGCAATCGACGCAATCAATCTCAACGGCGTTTCTGGTTTCGCCATACAGCTTGCCGTTTCCGTGGCTGTCTTGCTCAAAGTGACAGTCCACGCAGTGCATTCCCTTTTCGAGGTGAATGTCTTTCAGGTGGACCGCTTTCTTAAATTTCTCCTTGTCATCGAAGGAAACCGGGTGATCCTGCGCATCGAGTAGCGTTCCCTTCCGATCGTGTTTGAACGCTGCGCGGAAAATCCACCCGTGACTGTGGAAGTCGCCGAACTGAGTATGTTCGAGTTGCTGATTGAATTCAGGCGTGCCAGTCTTCTCGAGGAAATTAAGATCCGACCAGAGCCCGTGAATTGCCGACCGCTCGGGATTTCTCGCCTGAATCTCGCTTTGCTCTGCAGCGTTAGGATGCCGCTCAGCCTTGGGCCACATGTGGCTTCCATCCATTTCGTTGTCCCACCACGTGTAGCCGAAATAAGTTGCCACCATGTTCGTGCCGGGATGGATATGGCATACGATGCATTGGCTGGATGGAATGGACCGCGTGAACTCGTGTCGGACCGGGTGACCCGACTCGTTGTGTGGAATGGTGGGATCGCTCGTCGAACTTTGTCCAAGGTTGCCGGCCGCAGCAAACGATCCCGAGTGCTCCGGCGATCGGTCATTCGCGTAGATCACATGGCAGGCTGTGCAGCCGCTGCCGCGATAGTCGCCGGGCTGATCATTGGTTCCCGGAAACGAAAGCAGCGGATCAAGTAGCCGTGTTTTCTGCAGCCCCAGAAAAACGGGGTCGGTGCGCAACTCAGTGCCGAAACCGCGATCGCTTAGTTTGATTTCGGGCTTGCCCGGATCTTCACTCGGATCAGGATTGCCGATCTCCGGACGCTTGCGGCCGCCACGCTCGAACACTCGCAACACATTTCCGGGCTGCGAGACTTCCCACCGCTCAAGCGGTTCCAGATACGGCAAGATTCCCTTCTTCTCGGTCTCCTCTAGCGAAGGCGGAGGAAATGTCATGAGCCGTTGAGGCTCACCGCTCGGCCCGTAGCTCTCTCCGAAGTGCGGCGACTTGAACGGAAAAGCGCCATTGTTGTAGAGCGCTGCTCCCCACAACATGGCACCGTGCGTCATCATGCTGGTCTGAACCTTCTGGACTTCCGCAGTGTGACATCCGGACTGGCCGCAGGTTTTCTCCGCCACGCGCAAATCACCGGGATTGATAAATCGAATGTAGGCCCAGTCTTCGCGCAACCAGTCCGTGTAGACCCGGTCCGGATAGGCCGCATGGCTCGATTGCAGCAGTCTTGGCTGCGGATGAGCACGCTTTTTCACCTGGGCATACTCGGGCGAGTTGGGAGTGGTTCCGCCCGCTACGCGTTCGTCGACATTGCCGCCGTGACAGTCCGTGCAGCCAAGCCGCACGGCTTCGCTCGCATGCATCGTCGCCCGGTCGGTCGATGTATGGCACGTCAGACATCCACTTGACTTTCGATCGGCATCGGCTTGCGATTGCGTAAGAAGAGAATCAGAGTTGGAATCCGAATTCTGCGCGAGCGAAGTTTTGGCGGTCAACGCCACGAAGACGGCCGCGATGAATACGACCGCGAGGAACGTTGTCCCGAAAACCCGTTTCATTCGAGAGAAGAAAGTCAGAACTGGAATCTCACGTTTCCAAATAGCGAAAACAATACTTCGCCGTTGTAAATCTGTTTGAATCCCTGCCCCGGCACCAAGGCCGACGCGCCTGTTCGAATCACGATGTTCTCAGTCAACGGAGGCCGGTATTCCACGCCAGCTCCTAAGTCGGTGCCGATGCTGGGATCGATCGGTCGCTGCAATAGCAACAGTTCCAGCGGTTCCGTTTGGCCGAAGCGCAGATAGTTGGTGTTCGCAAACGCGCGCAACTTGGGAGTCAGAGTGAAGTCGGCGCCCAGGTTGAACAACATCACTCCGGGATTCACGAAGTTCGCCTGCCCCTCTTCTTTATTTGCACGCAGGCTGGGCAGCAGACTGCGCGGGCTCACTAGCCCAATTCCGGTGCCCGTCAGGCGAATGCCTTCGCTATCCCAGAAACTGAAATCCGTTC
>Ga0126371_10001078_pt1 | contig 22837 bp, 20 predicted proteins | sample PanSoiMetaPlot_4_FD_110145 | JGI IMG/M metagenome (GOLD analysis project Ga0126371, IMG submission 110145) | Tropical forest soil microbial communities from Panama - MetaG Plot_4 | ecosystem: Environmental > Terrestrial > Soil > Tropical forest > Bulk soil | place: Panama | collected 2016-02-17 | reverse complement strand
GCTGGCCAGGATCATCGAGCCCGTCAGCAAGCTGGACTCACTGCGCGTGCTGGAGGAAGCCGGGGTGACGGCGGCGTCCTACCGCACCCTGAAGCGGCGCCTGCCGGCCTATGCGCAGCAGGAATGGCGGCAGCGGCTGTCGGCCGCCTGCGCCGCGCACGCAAGGCTCGGCCCGGCCAGCCTCGTCCTGTACGACGTGTCCACGCTGTACTTCGAGACCGACACCGGGGACGGGTTCCGCGAGCCCGGGTACTCCAAGGAACGCCGGGCTGGAGCCGCAGATCACCATCGGCCTGCTGACCGGGCAGGACGGGTTCCCGCTGATGGTCTCCGCGTTCGAAGGGAATAAGGCCGAGACGAAAACGATGCTGCCAGTCATCGAGGCGTTCATGGCCGCCCACCGGCTCCCGGACGTCACGGTCGTCGCGGACGCGGGCATGATCTCCGAGGCCAACCAGCAGGCGATCGAGGCGGCCGGGCTGTCGTTCATCCTGGGCATGAAGATTCCCGACGTCCCTTACGTCGTGGACCAGTGGCGTCGCCAGCACCCCGGCGAGGACATCCCTGACGGGCACGTTTTCACTCAGCCCTGGCCCGCAGGGCCCAGCTCGAACCGCCGCGGCCAGGTCATCTACTACAGCTACAAGGCCGACCGGGCCCGACGGACGCTTCGCGGCATCGACGAGCAGGTCGCCAAGGCAGCCAAGGCCATCGCCGGCCTGGCACCCGTCAAACGGAACCGGTTCATCAAGCTCGACGGTACGGTCACGAGCATCAACCGCGAGCTCGAAGCCAAGGCCAGGGACCTGGCCGGCCTCAAGGGCTACGTCACCAACCTCGCGGCCTGCCCCGACGGCACGCCCGTCACGCCCGAGTTCGTGATCGGCTCCTACAGTCGGCTCTACGAGATCGAGAAGAGCTTCCGCATGTCGAAGTCTGACCTGCAGGCCAGACCCATCTACCATCGCAAGCGCGACTCCATCGAGGCCCACCTCACCATCGTCTTCGCCGCCCTCGCCGTCAGCAGGTGGATCGAAGCCCGCACCGGCTGGTCAATCAGGAAATTCGTCAAGACCGCACGCCGCTACCGCATGATCGAGATCCAAGCCGGACGGCAGACCATTACCGCCGCCGATCCGCTCCCCGACGACCTCCGCCAGGCCCTCAACGCCATCAACCGCGACAACTGACTTGCGCACTAGGATGGCCCAACTCGGGTTTCCAGCTGGTCATCGTCACCGACTTAGCTGTCGTATTGGTCAGCTGCACCCACTCACCGTTCAGCTTGGCAGTGGTGACCGGGATGTCCGGTCCTGCCGGGCTGTACTGGATCTCGTGGATGTACACCACGGGCACGGTAGCAGCGCGCGCCTGGCCCACCCCTAGCAGCGGCAGCGGGACAACGGGATTACATCGGGGCAAAGAGGCGTGGAGTATGACCGCGCGAACAAGTCGCTGACCGCAGCCACGAAGCAGGTCGCTGTCGAAGCCTGACGCGCCAGGCATGGTCATCAGGTCAGACGGGTACGGTCTGGGTCGTCACGCCGGACGGCTGGATGTCGCAACCGGTCGTGTAGTCCGCTATTCTCTTCTCTGCCGCCACAGATGGCGGTCCCGGCAGGTTGCCCGAGTGGCCAAAGGGAGCGGTCTGTAAAACCGTCGGCATCGCCTACGTTGGTTCGAACCCAACACCTGCCACCAGGCGAAACACCAGCTCAGGGGCACCGGGTGCCCCTGCTTCGTTTCCGGCCCAGGCAGCAAAATGCCGCCAGAAGCACCCCTGCGCGCGATATCGCGGGATATTCGCGGGATGGCGGCGCCGATCTCACAGCCGCTCACGAGCCTTCCGCGTCCCGTAGCGCGGCCTCTATCCGCTTGTTGGCGACCGCCTGGCCGCCATCGAGGCACTTGGCATACACGCGCAGCAGCACTCGATGTGGCTACGCAGGATGCCGACCAGCTCGGGCGAGATCGGCACGGTACGAGTCTCCGTTGCCGCGCGGTGCTTCAGTCCGCGCTCTTCGTGCGCTGACGCTGTGTCGGCCCAGCGCCGATTGACCTCAGGACGTGACTTTTCCAGCGTAAGAAGCCCCCATCCCGTACCCGGCAGCCAGCAGTCCTGGCGCCGCAGGGCGACCGCCTCGGCGGGCCGGAGCGCGGCGAAGTACATGCACGCGAACAAGGCCGCCAGTCGCTGACCTCGCCAATACCCGTCTCGCACGCGAGTGCCGACATAGGACAGAGCAGTCAGCAGCTCGCGGAAGCAGCTCAGGCAGGGCCGCGGAGCTAAGCTCACTGTGTGGAAGACAAGCACCAGGGCCTGGTGTCTTCGCTGCCACTTGCCGCGTCCGAGAGCACGGCGCCGGATGCCTGCACGTGCTGTGAGAACAGTGCAGGTCCCCGGGGCAGCCGGAATGAGCGCTGGCTGCGGGACAGCCGGTACGCGCGCTGGCTGGCCTGGGCCTCGCTCGCCTGGATGACTGCCGAGGGAGCCATCGGCCTTATCGCGGGCATCACCGCGGGATCAATCGCTCTGACCGGATGGGCGCTGGGCAGCGTGGTCGAAGGGGTTGCCAGCATCATCGTGGTCTGGCGGTTCACCGGGGCACGCACGATGTCAGAGTCGGCCGAGCGGCGGGCACAGCGAGGCGTCGCGATCAGCTTCTGGCTGCTGGCACCCTACATCGCCATCCAGGCAGTACTCGACCTGGCTACTCACCATCCGGCCACCACTACCATTCTGGGCATCGCGCTGACGGCCAGCAGTGTGGTCATGATGCCTGCGCTCGGCATCACCAAGCAGCGCCTGGGGCAGCGGCTTGGCTCAGGTGCCACCACGGGCGAGGGAACCCAGAACCTGATGTGTGCCGCCCAAGCCGCGGCCGTGCTCCTCGGCCTGGCCGTCGTCGCCATCTGGCCCAAAGGATGGCCCATCGATCCGGTCATCGCCCTGGGTATCGCCGCGTGGTCTGCCTGGGAGGGCCGCCAGGCATGGCGAGGAGATGGGTGCTGCTAGATCCGTCCCAGGTCACGGACTGTCCTGAACGAGTCCGGATACCAACACTGGAGTCTACGGATCTGAAGGTTGAGGATTTCAAGTCCCTACGAACGCGCCAGGTCAGAGGCCGACCAAGGAAGCGAAGGTGCGCCGCCAGGCCCGAGAGGGGGCGCGGCGAACCACTCGTCCGACATCTGTCTCAGGGGCGGAGGCAGAACCAGGCGAGTAGCTACGTACTTACGCAGCGGCCATACTGAGAGACGGAAGGCTGAGGATCGGAAGGGAAAGATGTCGGACGGTCCGCGCCGGTTCATCTCACGGTCGCACAGGATGAAGAGGACTATCTGGGTGCTGGCTGTGACATTGAGCATGGCCGCAGCCGTGAGCTTGACGCTGGCTGCCCGGAACGGCAGCCATGGACAGGGCGGCTACGCTCCGATCAGTAAAACGGCCCGGGATGAATCGCTGCGTACCGGGTCTCTCCCTGGTCTTTCGGCGGCGTTTATCAGTGCTGTGAATCTGACCGATGTCCGTATCGTCGCCGCGAGCCAGACAGCACCGGTCACAGAGCAATCCGCTGTTGCGGCCGTCCTGGCCCAGGTGCCTCCGGGGTCGTCGGCCACGGCGGGAGATCTCGTCATGCTCACCAATGCTCAGCATCCAGACGGCGTGCTGGCGTGGGCGATCGAGTCAACCGGCTCATTCGGCTGGGCCAGCGGCGGTCCGGCGGTCCTCCGCAGGGGTACGGCCGGGGCACATCATTATCAACCTCCTCGCCCTCCTCGCCCGAACTTCCGGGTGGACTTCGTTAATGCCCGGACAGGAGTCTGGCTGGAAGGCGTTGAGGGCTACAGCTCCGGCTTGTAGCCAGCCAGCGGGCACGGTTCGCGCGGCAACTCGTGGGATATACGCGGGATGGGCGCGGCCCACGTGACGAGGCCCGGATGCCTTGGCCCTAGTCACACGACATGCGCCGTCGCCAGCGGTAATGGACTGTAAAACCGTCGGCATCGCCTACGTTGGTTCGAACCCAACACCTGCCACACCGTCGAAAACAGCCCCTCACCAGCCTGGACGTGGTCAGGGGCTGTTGTTATTTCGCGGTTGCGGGCGCTTAGACGACCGCGGAGCCGGCGTAGACCCAGGCACGATCGGCGTTTGGTCCTGGGTCGCCGCCGTCCGGCCGCCAGTAGGAGCTTACGCACCTTACCCACGTGCACCAGCGGGCCATGGGCAGGTTCGGTATGTCCCAGAACGCCCCAGATCATCGGGAGTGCGCCGACCGCGCGCCCGCGCGCACTGAATGATCGGCCGTGGCTGGGTAGGTGTAGCCAATGGCTACGCAAACTCTGGAAATAGAACAGAAGTACGAGCTGCCGTCGGGTGCGTCGCTTCCCTCGCTCGAAGGCCTGCCGCAGGTGGCAGCGGTCTCGGACTCGAAGGTGGAGACGCTTTCCGCGGAGTACTACGACACCGAAGACCTGCGGTTGCTCAGGGAGCGGATCACGCTTCGACGGCGAGCAGGCGGTGCTGACGAGGGCTGGCACCTGAAGCTATCCGACCAGACACGGCAGCCGGGCCCGACGTCACCTGTTGAGCTGCGGCTTCCGCTGCAGCGGCCTGGCCATCCTGTGCCCGAAGAGCTGGCGCGTCTGGTCAGAGTGCATATCCGTGACGCGACGCTGCGTCAAGTGGCGCGCATTGAAACACGCCGCCGCCGGACGGAGCTGCGCGACGCGCTCGGGGGGTCGCTCGCCGAGATCCTCACGGACGACGTAACGGCACAGACCTTCGGCGAGACCACCACCCTGTCTCGGTGGAGCGAGATCGAGATAGAGCTGACCGGTGGCAGCGAGGAACTGATGCGCGCCGCTGACGGGCGGCTGCGTAACGGAGGGCTGCTGCCCACCGGCCACGCGGCAAAGCTGGACCGGGCGCTGGCGGCCGAGCCGGCGCCGGAGCGCGTCATCCGGCGACTCACCCGCCGCTCGACGTCGGGCGAAGTAGTGCTGGCCTACCTTGGCGAGCAGGTCGCCAGGCTCAAGTCGCTCGATCCGGCGGTCCGCCGTGACGAGCCCGACGCCGTACACCAGATGCGGGTGGCGACCCGGCGGCTGCGCAGCACACTGCAGACGTTTCCCGCCGTCTTGCCGGCTTCGGCGACGCGCCAGCTTCGCGCCGAACTGAAATGGCTTGGCACGGTGCTCGGCGAGGCCCGCGACATCGAGGTTCTCACCGGGTACCTGCGGCGCGGGCTCGCCAGCGCTCCGACCGAGTTCGTGATAGGTCCGGCCCAGGCCAGGATCGTGGCGCACTACGCACCTCGGGAGGCCGTTGCGCGCGCTGCCGTCCTCCAGGTACTCGACTCACGGCGTTACTTTGCGATGCTCGACGAACTTGACCGGCTCCTTCACCAGCCACCGCTGACCGCGGCCGCGGCGGAGCCCGCCCAGGCCCTGGGTGACGCCGTCGCACGCGCTTACCAGCGGACTCGGCGGCGGATGCGGCGGGCGCGGCGGGCACCGGCTGGCCCAGCGCGCGATGTCGCACTGCACGAGACCAGGAAGGCGGCGAAACGCGCCAGGTACGCAGCGGAGGCGACGCAGCAGGTGTTCGGCAGGAGCGCGCGGCGGTTCGCAAGCGGCATGAAAACCGTTCAGTCCTTGCTTGGCGACCACCAGGACGCGGTGAACGCCCAGAAAGCGGCTCGCGAGATCGGCGTACAGGCCCACTTGGCTAGGGAGAACGCGTTCAGCTTCGGCCGGTTGTACGAGCGGGCGCACCGCGATGCGCTGGAATACGCGGACCAGGCCATCCGGGCCTGGAAACGCGCCCGCTCGTGGTAAGTCGCGCGAATGGCTGAATTAGCGGTCAGCCGTTCAGGATCTTCGCCTTCTGGGCCTGGAACTCCTGGTCGGTGAGGATGCCCTGGTCCTTCAGTTCCGCGAGCTCCTTCAGCTGGGTGACGGTGTCCTTAGGCGGTGCCGCGGCGGGCGGCGCCTCGGCGGGTTGCTGCTGGTAGGACTGGTCTTGCGCGTACTGGTCCTGTTCTTGCTGAGCCCAGCGGTTGGCCTGGCGGCGTGAGACGTTGTTCGACACATGCGTCGCGGTGCCGGCGATGACGGCGGTGCGGGCGACTCCGCGCAGGAGTCCGGGCATGGTTGTGTCCTTTCCGTGCTTGATCGATCAGTGTTCGGTTGCGGTGACGGACGCCGCGAGCGTGTCCTGCGGGATGTATCCGGCGGCGACCAGCTGGGCGCTGCTGCGTCGCAGCGCCTGGACGAAGGGCATCGCCCAGTGGTTCTCGAAGATCAGGATGGCGGCGGAGGATCCCGGCTCGATCGCCGAGCTCGCTTCCCGGAAATCGCTGTCGTCGAGCAGCCCGGAATTGGTGCCCTCGAAGACCGCCACGTCGAACTTGCCGTCGTGATCGATATCCCGCAGTTCGACGGCTCGCATCGACCCGTCCGGGTCGCGGGTGACGAACTCGAGGTCGAGGATGCGGATCAGGCCGCGATCCACGAGATCCACCAGGATCGGGAATGCTTCGCCGGTCATCTTGTTGCCCGGGAACTCCACGATCAGATAGCTGACCGGGCCTAGGGCCCCTCGCTCGGTTGCCGCACCCTTGGGTGAGGTCATTTCGATGACTCCCTTCGATGGTTAAGCCGGGACGGTTCGGATTCGGGATGGTCTGAGACGGCTCGCTGCTGCGGCAACTGCGGACTGGCCGATACTGGCAACCGGAAACCGTCGGTCGCAGACGCGGCGGCCTTGCGCCGGGCGATCAGCTTGCCGAGCTCCCACAGCGCCAGCAGCGCGAGGGCGGGCAACAGCGCCCAGCTCCACTCGCGCAGGTTCAGCTGCGTCGTCCCCAGCAGGTGCCTGAGGGCGTCCATCTGGGTGGTCAGCACCGCCAGCACGAACTCGCCTGCTATCGCCCAGTTCATCTGCTTGCTGTCGAACGTGGCCGTGGTCAGCACCGTACCCGTCTCGCTGCGGCATTCCACCGCGGCCACGATAAGGCAGAGCGCGAAGGCCGTGAAGGCGATTGAGTTGCCTATAGCCAGGCTGCCGTAGTGCGATTCGCCGAGCTTGATCAGCAACAACAGGCCGATGGTGATGACGAGCCCGGCAAGGCCGACGGTGATGATCACTCCCCGGGTCAGCACGGACTCGCCCCGTGGTCGCGGCGTACGCTCCATGAGCCCAGGGCTTTCCCGGTCGAACCCGAGCGCGAAGCCGAAGGCGGCGTTGACGATGAAGTGGATCCATAGCACCTGCGCGGGCGAGAACGGTTCGCCGTGGTTGATGTTGAACAGGGTCGCGCCGAGGAACGTCAGGACGAAGACGACCAGCAGGATAAGCACGAACCGGATGTACTTGGTGAGGTTGTCGTAGATCTTGCGGCCCATCTCCACCGCGTACACGATCGTGGCGAAGTTGTCGTCGGACAAGATCATGCGCCCAGCGTTCTTGGCCACCTCGGTGCCCGAGCCCATGGCGATCCCGATGTCGGCCGCCTTGATGGCCGGGGCGTCGTTGACCCCGTCGCCGGTCATCGCGACCACGTCGCCCTTCTTCTTGAGCGTGTCCGCCAGCAGCACCTTGTGTTCCGGAGCGACCCTGCCGACGACGCCGATGCTGTCGATGCGGGCCAGCCGCTCCTCTTCGGGCATGGCGGCGAACTCGGCGCCGAGGACTGCCTCGCCGGGGATCCCGATCTGCTTCGCGATCGCCGCGCCGGTGATCACGTCATCTCCGGTCACCATGCGCACCCGGATGTGCGCCGCGTGGGCGCTGGCCACCGCGGCGCGCGACTCGTCCCTGGGCGGGTCAACCATCCCCACGAGGCTGGTCACCTGCAAGTCGTGCGCATAGCTGAGCAGGTCGCCGCCCGGGTCGAAGTCCGCCGGATCGATGTCCCTGATCGCCGCCGCCATGACCCGGCGGCCATCGCCCTCCATCCGCTCGAGCGCTGTCTGCGCCCGCTCGTTCAGTTTGGCGTCCCAGGGAATGCTCTCCCCCTGCGACAGGGCGCTGGCGGTCCGGGCCAGCACCGCGGGGGCCGCGCCCTTGACGAAGCAGCGCACCACCGGGCGTCCCGACCGGTCCACCGTGGAGTTGAACGTGGCCATCAGCTTGTATGACGGGTCGAACGGCAGGGTGGCCAGGCGTGGCAGCCGATCGCGGGTGGCGTCGATGTCCAGCCCGGCCTTGTAGCCGAGGATCAGCAGCGCGCCCTCGGTGGGGTCGCCGACCACCTTCCCGTCCACAAGCCTGGCGTCGCTGGCGATCAGATAGGGCAGGATCGCGTCCTCTAGCGTGTCTGTCGAGCCCGCCGCGTGGTGGACCTGGCCCTCAAGGCTGTAACCGGTGCCCGAGATCGTGTACCGGTCGGAGGGGTCCACCACCTCGACGGCGGTCATCTGGTTCATGGTCAGCGTGCCGGTTTTGTCCGAGTTGATCGCTGAGGTGAACCCGAGCGTCTCGACCGAGGGAAGGTCCATCACGATCGCGTTCCGCTTGGCCAGGTCCACGCCGCCAAGCGAGAGGATCGTCTGCGTGACGGTGGGCAGCGCCTCAGGGATGGCGGCGATGGCCAGCGAGACCGCGCTGATGAACAGGGCGTCCCAGGCCTGCCCGCGGGCGCGGCCGAGCGCGAACATCACGATCATGGTCAGGCCCGCGGCCGCCGCGATCCACAGCGTCAGCCGGTCGAGCTCGCGGGTAAGCGGCGATTCCTCCCGCGCCGTCGCCGTCAGCATCCCGGAGATCTTGCCAAGCTCAGTAGCGGCGCCGGTGGCTGTCACGATCATCGTCGCGCTGCCATGCGTGACGGGTGTGTTCATGAACGCCATGTTCGTCTGATCGCCGGGTTCCAGGTCCCCGGCGGCCAGCGCTACCGCATCCTTGGCTACGGGGACGCTTTCGCCAGTCAGTGCCGACTCGTCGATCTGCAGGGCACTGGCCGTGATGATGCGGCCGTCGGCAGGCACCTGGTCGCCGGCGGCGAGCAGCACTACGTCGCCCACGACGAGCTCCTCGGCCGGGATCTGCGCCTCCACACCATCCCGCCGAACCCGGGCGGTCGCCTTCATCATCGACTTGAGCGCGTTCATCGCGCTTTCGGCCTTGCCCTGCTGGCGCAGGCCGATCACCGCGTTCAGCACCGTCAGCACGAGCAGCAGGACGGCGGTGCTCCACTCCTTGATCAGCAGCGACACCACCGCGGCGGCGACCAGGATGATCTGCATGTAAGCGCGGTACTGGTCGAGGAACCGGAGCCAGCCCGGCTTAGGCTTCTCCTCCGGCAGCGCGTTCGGCCCGTTCGCGCTTAGCAGTTCGGCGGCTTTGGCGGCGGTCAGCCCGGTCTCGGGATCCACGTGGAAGTCATGGGCGACCGCTTCCGGCGAGCGTGAGTACCACTCGGCCGCGCGCGCGGCCTGGCTTCCCTGAATGTCAGCGTGCGTGGTCATGTACTCGCCCCCCTTGGCGGCCTCCGAGAACGTGGCGACGGCCTTGGCGAGGTTGGAGGTCGGCACGATCCCGAACACCACCGTCAGCGAGAGCATGTAGACGACGGCGGTCGCGATCGTGCCGAGTCCGGCGGCCCTGGGAATGCCTCTGATGCGCGGCAGCCGAGGCGGACGCCCGTCCCGCCGTCTCGATCTTGTCCGCCATGGCCAACCCCCCGATCCACCTTCGGCTGGCCGGCAAGACGGCGCATCCCCCGCGAGAGGTGATGCACCCGGGCTTTCCTGGCGGTGCGGCACAGTGTTGGACGGGTAACGTGGTCGCGATGCCTGTTCTGGTCGGTACCTCGGGCTGGCAGTACCGGCACTGGCGCGGCGTCTTCTACCCCGAAGACGTGCCGCAGCGCTTGTGGCTTGAGTACTACGCCGGGCGATTCGGCACGGTCGAGAACAACGGCACGTTCTACCGGCTGCCCGCACGCGAGGCGTTCGAGCAGTGGCGGGCGCGAACCCCGGACGGGTTCGTCATGGCGGTCAAGGCCAGCCGATACCTGAGCCACGTGCGCCGGCTGCGCGAGTCGGCCGAACCGGTGCGGCGCATGCTTGACGCGTTCGCTGGCCTTGGTGACCGGCTGGGCCCGGTACTCCTCCAGCTGCCGCCCAACCTTCAGGCCGACGCAGAGTTGCTCGACCGCACGCTCGGTCAGTTCCCGGCGAGCGTTCGCGTCGCCGTTGAGCCCCGGCACCCGTCGTGGTGGAATGACCGCGTCCGGGAGGTGCTCGCCGCACACGGAGCCGCTCTGTGCTGGGCGGACCGCGGCGGCGAGCTGGTCACGCCGACGTGGCGAACCGCCGGCTGGGGGTACATGCGCTTCCACGAGGGGACCGTCGACCCCTGGCCCAGGTACGGGGACCGGGCGCTGCGCGGCTGGGCGGACCGACTGACTGGGACCTGGCAAGAGCCCGCAACGGTGTACGTCTATTTCAACAACGACCAGGGGGGCGCCGCCGTGCGGGACGCAGCCGCCCTCGCCGAGTTGGTCAGCGCCCGAGCGTCCGGCTGACGTCCACTTGCCGCGGCGGACCGCCCAACGGGTTGAAGCTGGTGACCACCTGCGGGACGCGCAGCTCGTCGCGGGTGCCTAGCTTGCCGAGCACGTCAGGATCGCAGTCCGGATCGGCGGTGATCGCGCAGATCTCGTCGAGCAGCGCGGCGTCCTCCTCGGGAATCCCGTCGGGACTGTGGTGGCCTAGTTGCATCCCCCAGGCGTCCCACAGGATCATTTCCGTCTTGTTGAGCGCAGCCAGGTCGTGGATCGCGTTGTGCGCGATGTACGGCCAGCGGTGCAGCGCGGGCACGTCGATCCCCGGCACAACCACGAACCGCCACGGCTCGTCGGTTCCGGCGCGGACCACCTGCCAGGCGCGCGGCCCGGTCATGAACTGATCGTCGGTCAGGTCGAGCCAGTTCACGGGCCGCCCGTTCACCTCAGGCGTCCAGGCGCCGTTCTGCTCGCCGTCGACGAGGCGCCAGCGGCCCTCCCGCTCGTCCCACACCTCGGCGACCACGTGATCTACGAGCCATTCCGGGTCGAAGTACGCGGCGAAACCAACACGCGCGCGTGCCGGGATCCCTTTATGCCTGGCCAGCGCGAGGAGGAGCACCGTCGTGTCCCGGCAGCACCCGACGACCCGGTCTGTTGCCCGGCGGACGCGCGCCAGCGAAGGCTCGCCTCGCTCAAGCAAAAGACCGAGCATGGCGTCGGCATACCTGCTGTCGATCTCGGCGATCCGCTCGGCGGGTACGCCGTTCGCCGCGAAGTTTCCGCCTGCCCGGTAGTGAAAGACCAGCTGCGAGCTTGCCTGGCAAAGCGATGCGATGTCAGAGGGCAGTTCGTCGATCGCCTGACCGGCGGATCCCGGGTCGGTGACCCGGCTCTGGCTGGCCCAGATGCTCTGGCGCACGGCTGTCATGCTAATGAGCGCACCATCAGGATGCGACCGCCCGGGCCCCTGCCCTCAACCTTGTCCAGGTCGACGACGATGGCGACGCCACGCCGCCCGAAGTCCATCTGCCGTTCGCGCGGGTGCGAGCTGTCGAATATCACGGCCCGGGCGGCGGGCTCGTCCGCGACACGGGCCCGGCCGTAGAACGTATAGGTGGTCCGGGTGGCCGGGTCGTGGTAGAAGAGCGTCACATGCGGCCGTGCGGCGATATGCCGCGGCAGTCCTCCTCCTGGGTCACGCGCCCAGAGGGCCAGCTGATCGGCGGAGTACGCCTGGATCGTGCCGCGAAACGACAGGTGGATCTCGTTGGTGTCGTCGGTGTACGCGATCAGCATGGGCGTCTGATTGTCGAGCGCCCCATCGACCGCGCTCCTGATTTCGTCGGTGAGGCACAACAGGCCCGGCCGCAGCGGTGCGGCGGGAAGGACCTGCTGCTCGATTCTGGCGATCTTGTCACCAGCGAAGGTGAACACGAACTCGAGCCCCCCGAACGGCGCCGTGCCGGGCAGTCCCGCGGTTACGGAAACCATGTCCCCGTTGCCGGTCGGCTCCGACCACTGCGCGCCGGCCGCGAGCAGCCCGGCCGTGCGGGGTTCGCGCAGCAAGGCGATTGCCGCCTCGGCGCCATCCGCCCGCCCGAAGTTGGTCTCGACGACCACGTCTTCCGCGAGATAGCCGGCCACGGCGTCGCCGTTGCCGGAGGTGAGGGCGTTGCGATACGCCTCTACGGCCCTGTTCCGGTCGCTCATATGTCACAGAATCGCAGAGTCCCGCGACTCTGCTGACAGTGAACCGCGATTCTGCTTACGGCGACGGCGGCTTACAGTGATGCCATGCCTGAGGTCGCCAGGGTGTTTACGCTGAACCGGCAGCCCGAGCCGCTGTGGCGGGAAGTACTTGGCAGCCGCCTGCGAGCGCTGCGTGCCGAACGCAAGGAGACGCTCGCCGAGACGGCGGAGCGGGCCGGGATCTCGCCGCAGTACCTGTCCGAGATAGAGCGCGGGCGCAAGGAACCGTCAAGTGAGATGATCGCCGCGCTCGCGGGCGCGCTGGACACCACGCTCGCCGATCTGACGACCGGGGTAACGCAGGACCTGCGCGGCGCGCGGGCCTCCGGCACCCCGGTCCTGCTCGCCCTGGCGGCCTAGACGTCTCACGACCGGTCGGTGAGCACCTGGTCGATGAGGCCGTACTCCAGTGCAGCCTGGGCGGTGAAGACGCGGTCCCGGTCGGTGTCGGCGCGAAGCGCCTGTACCGTCTGCCCGGTATGCATGGACAGGATCGACTCCATCTCCGCGCGCAGCCGGACCACTTCCTCGGCCTGCAGGATGAGGTCCGGGACCGCGCCCTGGCCGCGCGCCGCCGGCTGGTGCAGCACGACCCGGGCGTGCGGCAGCATCGCACGCCGCCCGGGCGCCCCGGCGGCGAGCAGCACCGCCCCCGCGGCTATCGCCTGGCCGACGCACGTCGTGTACACCGGCGCCTGGATGTACTGCATGGTGTCGTAGACGGCCAGCATCGAGGTGATGTCGCCGCCCTCGCAGTTGATGTACAGGTTGATCTCCTGGTCCGGGCTGCGCGCCTCCAGGAAGATCAGTTGGGCGGTGAGCGTGTTCGCCACCCCTGGGTCGATCGCGGTGCCGAGGTAGACGATCCGCTCGGAGAGCAAGTGCGAGTAGACGTCCATGATCCGGTCGCCGCGCGGGTGCTCGGCGATGACATTAGGGATCGTGTACGTACTCATGACGCCTCTTCTCCCTGTTGGCGCACACCCGAGGCCCGCAGCCCGAATGGCCGCTTCTTCGACGGCATCACCTGGCCGAACGATTCAGCGATGGCGTCGATGAACCCGTAGTCGCGTGCCTCGGTCGCGCTGTACCAGTGGTCATGCCTTGAATCCTCGAAGATCCGCTCAAGCGGCTGGCCGGTGTCTTCGGCGATGATCCCGAGCACGGTGTCCCGCGAGTGCCGCAGGTCGTTGGCCTGCAGCTCAACCTCCACGGCTGAGCCGCCGATGCCGGCTGAGCCCTGATGCATGAGGATGCGCGCATGCGGCAGCGCGTACCGCTTGCCCTTCGTGCCTGCCGACAGCAGGAACTGTCCCGCGCTGTACGCGATCCCGAGTGCCAGCGTCGCCACGTCGCATGGGACGAGCCGCATGAGGTCGCGGATCGCGAGCATCGACGCGACCGAGCCGCCGGGAGAGTGGATCCAGAGCGCGACATCCGAGTCCGGATCCTCGTCCGCGAGGGTGAGCAACTGTGTTGCCAGCAGGGTGCCATTGTCGTCGTCGAGGACGCCGTCGAGCACGAGAATGCGTCGCTGCAGCAGAGCAAGCCGCGACCGTTCGGTAAAGACTGGGATCTTTTCTTCCTGAGCCATGCCTCTAGCGTGCGCGACGAACGGCCCGCCGTGGGCCTACGCTGCCGTGAGCGGATCTGCCCACGGCAGCGAGCGCGCGCAGGCTGTGCTAAGAGCCGGTGCGCTGCCTCGGCATATGCTCGATCACCGCGTCCGGGCCCGGATACACCAGGCCGGTGTGACCGTCGTCGAACCTGACCAGGTACGGCGGCTCCCCCTTGTCGCCGTGCACCTCAACGATCTCGCCGTGCCTGTCCGCGTGCCCGACGATGTTGCCGTGAATGCAGATCTTGTCGCCGATGGTCGCTTCCATCCCGTGCTCCCTCCGCATAGGCGGCCAGGTGTCTGCCTAGCCCAAGCCTCGCACGTCCGCCACGGCTCTGACCAGCGGCTAAACCGGGACATTCACGGCGTGAATAGCTTCTCGTCACCGCCCTTTGGGAGGAAATAGCCGGCCATATTCGACTCATCCCGACTCCGCTCGCCACGAGCCGCGAAGCGCTACCCAACCGCCCGCTCCAGGAGGGCGCCGGCGGCGAGCAGCCGGTCCTCGCTGTTGGCCGGACCGATGAGCTGCAGGCTCGCGGGCAGTGGTCCGCTAGCCGGAACCGGCAGCGCAAGCGCGGGCGAGCCGGCCGCGTTCACCAGTGAGTTCAGGCCGCGGATCTTGCGCATGTCCTGCGCATCCTCGAGGAGGGTCGGGAAGCCGAGCAGCGTCGGCGCGGCGAGCAGCTCCACCCGGCCCCAGAGGCCATCCACGGTGGTCCGCAGGCTTGTGATCTGCTGCCGGGCGGCGGATAGCGATTCCGGGCTGATCGTTGCGCCCGCGAGCAGCCGGTTCCTTACGTCGTCGCCGATCCGATCGGGAACGGTTCTGACGAGTTCGGAGTTACTCGCCCATGCTTCGGCCTCGAGAACGGTTATCGAGGCCGTGATGAATGCTTGGATCTCCGGGATCGTGACCGGCTGCACATCGAATCCCGCCGCGCGCAGCGCGGCGTCGATGGCTTCGCTGATGGCCGGCTCGGCGTCAATCGACAGCCTGCCGACGGTGCGCGGCACGTCCTCGGCCAGGACGAACCCTGGCTCGATCAGCGCCATCCCCGCGACTAGGCCCATGACGTCCCTGGCCATTGGCCCCACGGTGTCCAGGCTCGGCGCTAGCGCGCGCACGCCCTCGAGGCTGACTCGGCCGAAGGTCGTCTTGAGCCCCGCTATGCCGCAGCACGCGGCCGGGATCCGGATCGAGCCGCCGGTGTCGGTCCCGTAGGCGACGTCGGCTTCATCAGCTCCCACCGCCGTCGCTGATCCGCTCGACGAGCCGCCGGGTACCCGGCGCGGGTCGAGCGGGTTGACCGGGGTGCCGAACGCGGCGTTGACACCGCTGACGCCGTATGCGAGCTCATGCAGGTTGGTCTTGCCTGCGAAGCGGGCTTTTCCGCCGCTCATCGCCGCCCGCAGGCCCGCCAGGCAGCGGGCGTCCCGCACAGCGGGCTCGGCGGTGTCGGCGACCGCACGGGAGCCAGCGGTCGTCGGTACGCCAGCGATGTCGATGAGGTCCTTGACGGCGACCCGCAGTCCAGTGCCGGGGCCGGTTTCCGTGACGATCCAGGTAGCCACGGCGGACAGGTTACTCCGCAGGGCTAGATCCGGAGCGGGTGAGCAGTATCTGGCAGCCGAGGGCCGCTGCGCACAGGGCCGCGATCATTATGCCCGCGATGACCGCCGCGCCCTGCCCGCCAAGGCCGGCCAGCGGCGAAAGCAAGGCCCCGAGCATGAACGGCAGCGCACCTAGCCACGCCGACGCCGTGCCCGCGATGGACGCTTGCCCGGCCAGAGCCAGCGCGGTCCCGTTCGGACGGATCATTCCGAATGAAGACACGAAGACGAACAGCGGCACCAGCAGCGCGGCCAGCGGCGGATGTCCGGTGAGCGCCACGCCCAGGAAGGCGACCCCGCCTGCCACCTGGACGACCAGCGACGCGTGCACGAGGGTCGCTACCGGCAGCCTGCGGACCAGCCTGGTGCCAAGCTGCGCCATCGTCGTCAGGCCGATGGCGTTGATCATGAAGATCAGGCTGAACAGCTGGGCACTCTTGGCATAGGCGTCTTCGACGATGAATGGCAGCGATGAAATGTAGGTGATCAGCGCGGCGGTGCCGAGCGTGACCGCCAGCGTGTTGCCGGTGTACTGCCGATCCCGCACGAGGGTGCGCGAGTCGTGGAGGAGCTGGCGGAATCGTGACGTGGTGCGCCGGCCAGGCGGCAGGGTTTCCGGCAGGAGCCAGCTGGCGATCAGCAGCACCAGGCCGATCGCAGCGAGCACGCCAAACACGCCGCGCCAGCTGGTGAATCGCAGGACCTGTCCGCCGATCACCGGGGCGAGCACCGGCGCCAGCCCGAAGACCAGTGTCAGTGACCCGAGCACCCGGGCCAGTTCGGTCCCCTCGTACATGTCCCGCACCATGGCCAGGCTGAGCACCACCCCCGCCGCCCCGGCCATGCCCTGCAGGAAACGGAACACGATAAGGGAGCCGATGTCCGGCGCCATCGCGCAGGCGACCGAGAAGGCGACGAACGCCACCAGCCCGATGAAGAGCGGACTCCGGCGGCCCATGCTGTCGCTCAACGGGCCTGCCACCAGCTGCCCGATGGCGAGTCCGGCCAGACAGCCCGACAACGTGAGCTGCACCAGCGACTGACTGGCTTGCAAGGAGGAGGCGATCGTCGGCGTGGCCGGCAGGTACATATCCATCGCCAGCGGGCCGAACGCCGACAGCGCGCCGAGCACTACCAGGATCCCGAGCCTGCGGCCGCGCCCGAGCCCGGACCCGAGCGCCCCGGACGCTCGGGCAGTCGCTGCCTCGCTGGCCGCCTGCGCCGATTCCTCCGCCCCTCCGGCCGGGGAAGGCGCCGGGCCTCCAAAGGTTTCCATCGCTAAGGATGCTATGCCGGTTTCCCGCGCTCGCTACCGTGACCAGCGGCTCGTGGTCGCTGGGCATAAAATCTGGGCAGTGGTTTCTGTGCGCAGGCCCTCGTCGGCGAAGACCCCTGTCCTGCGGATGGCTTGCCAGCGCTGCCGTGTGCCGAGCAGCGCGGTCATCACGGACTGGATCGTGACCAGGTACATCAGCTGCCGGTACACCACCTGCTGGAACGGCAGCACCCACAGCGCGCGCAACCGCTCGCCGTCGATCCGCATAGCGTAGCCTCCCGCCACGGCCTGTAGGGCCAGGAAACCCAGCCAGAAGGCGGCCACGTGCAACGGGTTGAGGAAAACGACCCCGTAGATCGACGTGACGTCGACGGCGGGCGCGACCAGCGGCAGCAGTACCTGGAACAAGGTCAGGTAGGTCAGGCAGAGCCGCCCGAACCTGCCTGACCGGCCGTGGTCGAGCACCGCGCGCCTGTGCTTCCACATCGACTGCATGGTCCCGTACGACCAGCGGTAGCGCTGCTTCCATAGCTGGCGCAGGGTGGACGGCGCCTCGGTCCACGCGATGGCGTCGGCCGCGTACACGATCCGCCACCCTGTCCGGCATAGCGCCATCGTCAGGTCAGTGTCCTCGGCCAGCGTGTCGTCGCTGACGCCACCCACCCGGTGGAGCGCCCGCCGCCGGAACGCGCCGATCGCGCCTGGCACCGTCGGCATGATGCCGAGCATGTCGTACATCCGCCGGTCCAGGTTGAACCCCATGACGTACTCCAGGTGCTGCCAGCCGCCGATGAAGCCACGCCGGTTGGCCACCTTGGTGTTGCCGCTTACCGCTCCGACCCGTGGGTCCTGCATCGGGGCGACCAGTCGCTCGATGGTGTCGGGTTCGAAGACCGTGTCGCCGTCGACAAGGATCAGCACCTCCGAGTGCGCCTCGGCGATGCCGCGGTTGAGTGCGCCGGGCTTCCCGGAGTTGCGCTGGGTGATTACGCGGACGTATCGGAGGCGGAGACCGCGGGCTATCGCCGCGGTGTCGTCGGTGGACCCGTCGTCGACGACGATCACCTCGAGTCGGCCGCGATACCGGCTCTCGGCCATGGAGCGCACCGTGGCGGCGATGCCGGCCGCCTCGTTGTAGGCGGGTATCACGATCGAGACGTCGGGCAGGAAGGGCGGTGCGTCCGGCGGGGTCCAGCTGATGACCCGCCACTCGCGCCTGCGGTGCGCGATCGCGAAGCTGACGAGCAGCAGCAGCCTGAGGACGGTGAGGACGCTCATGATGATGAGCGCCACCGCCAGGACCGCGACGGCGTGGTCGGCGGCCTGCTGTGTGAGTACCAGGGTGCTGCCCACCAGCCGCTGGCTGCCGCCCACCGGGACGTCACCGGCTGCCAGCTTCAGTGCGCTGGTGACCGTGGCGAACCGGTAGCCCTTGGCCTTCAGTCGTTCGATGATCTGGGGGAGCGCGGCGATGGTCTGACTGCGGTTGCCGCCGCTATCGTGAAACATGATGATCGCGCCGCGCCCGTCGCTGGGCATCGCGGCGGCCACGATGTGCTTGACACCTGGACGTGCCCAGTCCGTGGTGTCCAGGGTGGTGAACACGACGAGGTAGCCGTCTGCAGCCGCCTGCCTTGCTGCCTGCCAGTCCGCCGCGGTCATCGCGTCGGGCTCTGAGGAAAACGGCATCCGCAGCAGCCGGGTGTGGATCCCGGCCGCGCCGGCCAGCGCGTTCTGCGTGAGCGTCAGCTCCAGGCTCTCCCGCCAGCGCGGCGAGGTGCCGAGGTTGGTGTGCGTGTAGGTATGCGAGCCGACCTGGTCGCCATCTTGCAGCTCCGCTGTTACCAGTCCCGGGTTGCTCGCGGCGTGCGCACCGACCAAGAAGAAGTTCGCTGTGACGTGGTAACGCTCGAGGACGGCGAGGATCCGCGGTGTCCAAGTCGGATCCGGCCCGTCGTCGAACGAGAGGATTACCGTCTTCTTCGGGATCTGGAAACTGTGCGGCTGCCCGTTGACGACGGTGACGACCGGGCCGCCGTCTATCACGCTGGCTGGCGCGGCCGGGCTGTGCGGCGTGACGGCCGGCTCGTCGGCGCTGTTCTCGCCGAGCACTCCGTGGGTGTATCCCTCGATCAGCAGGCCGATGGCGAAGACGAAGACCAGCAGGCTGACAAGCAGCCAGTGGCCGCGCGGCGTGCGGTTCCCGGGGTAGCTCGCCCGCCTAGGGGACACGGGTGGACTTGTGCGGGTTCGGAGATCTGGTCTGGCCCGGCGGGGTCCGGCCGACGGGGTTGGTCGGCGTGGCCGAGCTGCTTATGGTCGTGCTGGCGGCGGGTGTCGCGGACGGTTTGGCGGTAGGCGACGCGCCCGCGGACGGCGAACCTGCCGCCGACGGTGCCGGCGCTCCCGGCTGTGAGCCGCCGGCGCCGGGCTGCGCTGCGGACGAGCCACGGCCCGCTGCCTGCTGGGACCCGTTACCGTGCTGGCCGGCCTGCGGTGGCTGCTGGACAGCCCAGTGCGTGAATGGCGCCTGCGGACCGCCTGTCATCGCTACGACCACTGCGCCGAGGCATACCGCGAGGACCGCCGCGGCGGCAAGGCCGGCAAAACGCAGCACGCGGCGGCGCCGACCCGACGAATCCGCGAAAACCGGACCAGATTCCACGACGGGAGTGTACTGACCAGCGCGTTCCCGGCGTCGGAAAATGGCTAAGTCGTAAGACATGTGGCCGTCCGGAGGCCACAGGAAACTGCGGCTCAGGACGCAGCGGGGATCGGCTTCGTGCCGGCTAGCAGGATGCGGTGCATGACCCGGCGCTGGCCCTGGTAGTCGTTCACCGCGAAGTGCCACACCTGGCGGTTGTCCCAGAACGCGATCGACCCGGGCGCCCACTTGAACCGTGTCACGAACTCCGGCCGGATGCCGAACTCGTACAGGAAGCGCAGCAGCGGCAGCGACTCCCGGCGGGTCCAGCCCTCGAACCGCATGGTGAACTCGGGGTTCACGTACAGCACGCTCCGGCCCGTCTCGGGGATCAGCCGGACCACCGGGTGTACAGGTCCGTCGGCCGCGTCGTAATCCGCGATCGACGGCTCCGGCGGGTCGGTCTGCTCGTAGCTCAGGCCGAGCTTGCGCACGTTGGAGTGGATCGCCCGCAGGCCGAGCAAGGTCGATCGCAGTCCCGCTGACAGGGCTTCGAACGCCGGTCCCATCCCGGCCCACTGGGTGTCGCCCCCCCACGGCGGGATCTCCTCGGCGAACAGGATCGTGGCCACCGGCGGCTCGTCGAAGCACGTCATGTCGGTATGCCAGCCCTCGCCGATGGCCCGCGTCTGATCGGGCTCCTTGCGCAACTCCTGCTTCACGCGGATCTCGCCGAACCGCCGGGCAAAGCTCTCCCGCTGCTCCGCGTTCAGGTGCTGGTCGCGGAAGAAGATGACGCCGTGCTCGGCCCACGCCTGCCGGATAGCCTCGTATGTCTCGTCCGGGTATTCCCGGGTCAGGTCAAGCCCGCGGATCTCCGCGCCGATCAGCCCGCCGGCCCGGTGTACCTCAGGCAACGTCGCCGTCTCCATAAGGACATGATCGGGCGCGCTGGCCGTCGGGCAAAGGGGCGCTCGCACAGCAGACCGCCGGTCAAACGCGCGGATGAGCACAAAGCTCAACTCACGCTGGGGGCGGCGGATGAGTAGCATGTCAAACCCCCGGGTACCGTGAATTTGTGACTGCCCAGGGGGGAATGGACGATTTCTAAGTACCTGACACACAGCCGCACAGTCGCTTTCTACGTACTCACCTTCCTGATCGTCACTTCAGGAGCCATCTGGCTCGCGTTGCGTGTGACCCCGCTGCAGACGGTATCCGCGGCTGGCCAGACCGCGCAGGTTGGCGCGACCCTGCCGAACGCCAGCATTAAGGGGCCCGGCGAGCTCGACCTGTTCGGCCAGGTGATGGCGACCAAGCCGCAGTTCACCGGCCCGATCCGGCCCAGGCTGGTGCTTGAGCACATCACCATTGACCCGCAGGTGGTCCGGGTGCTGCGCAGCGATGGCCCGCAGCAGGTCGAGCTCACGCTCAGCCAGCAGCTCGCGGCCGGCTGGAAGCGGTACTTCCTCTGGGAGACGCTGATCGCCCTCGGATTCGCCGCGATCCCGCTTGTCGCGGTCGCCGCCGTGCGGAAGAAGCCGGCGATCTGGAAGCTGCTCGCGGGCGGCCTCGCGGTCGTCTGCGCGGTGAACATAGGCGGCATCATCGTGACCGCCTCAGGTACGCCAAAGGCGTTGCGCAGCGTTAAGACGCTTGACGACCTGGTTGGCGTGGACCCGCTCGCCGAGCCGGCGCCCGTCGGCAAGCCAGAGCCGGGCGTGCAGGCGGTGGTGATCGGCGACTCGACCGCGGCCGGCTGGGGCCTGCCCTGGGGCCCCAACCCGAGCGATGAGGACAAGGCGTGCGGCCGGTCGTCCGACGCCTACGCCGACGATCTGGCGTCCGCCAACAACTGGAACGTGCTCAACCTTGCCTGCGGCAGCGCGACGATCCTCAACGGCCTGCTCGGACCAGAGGTGCTGTACAACGGCGCCGTCGCCGCGCCGCAGTTCCCGCGGGCTGAGACGGCCACCCATGCGAAGCTGATCATCGTCAGCGTGGGAGCGGACGATCTGTCCTGGTCGGTCATGACGCGCTTGTGCGCGGCCACCACGGTGTGCAACGACAAGGTCTCTTCCGCGTACTTCGGTCAGCTGCTCGACTCGTTCACCCGCAACTACTATGACCTGCTCATGGACCTGGGCAACCTGCCCGGGCATCCGGCGGTGCTCATCAACAAGTACTACTCGCCATTCGGGTCGTCCATCGGCTGCCTGCGACAGTACGGAATGACTCCTGCCAAGGAGAAGGTGCTGCTGTCGCGGCTGGCGCAGCTGAATACCGTGCTGACAACGGGCGCGGCGCAGTTCGGGTTCGGGGTGGCCAACCCCCAGTTCACCGGGCACGAGCTGTGCACATCCGACCCGTACGTGCAAGGGCCGTCTGACCCCGCGCCGCTGCACCCGAACGCCGCCGGCGAACTCGCGATCGCCCTAGCGGACGAGCAGGCATTTCCCACCCTGTCGCCGGCTCCCGTGGTACTCCCGTCGCCATCGCCGTCCGTCACCAGCCAGGCTGCGCTCGGATAAAGGCGTCTATGACGCCAAATAATGCCGCTGTTTTGTGCTACAAATCCTGTCCTGCCGCGTCCACCATAGGAAGCTAGGTGCTTCCATAGCGGAACATGATCCGGGGTGGGGATTGTGAGTGATATACGGCGGTGCCCGTACTGTGGCGCCCGGCTTGGCGCGCGGGACCGTGTTTGCTTTAGCTGCCAGCGGCCGGTGGCACAAGAACCAACAGGCGCCGAATCTGCCGCCGCGGATCCGGGTGCCGCGGAGGCTCACGCGGAGGCAGCGGCGGAATGGACGGCGCACGCGCCGGCGCCCTGGCCTGCGGCCGAACCGACGACCTCCGGGCCTCAGACACAGGCGCCATGGGCGGCGGCCAAGCAGCCGTCCGCGGCCTCCGAGCCGTCCAAGCCCGCGCCGTGGGTGGCAGCTGTCTCGCCAACGCCAGCCGCGTCGTCCGCGGCGCCACCGGTAACACCGTCCGCCGTGGCGCCTGCCGGGACTCAGCCGTGGGTGCCCGTGACGCCGCCCGTGGCCGCCTCGCCTGAGCCGTGGACGGCGCCGCCGCCGACGGCTAAGCCGCCGCGTGCCGCTCCCGAATACTGGACGGCGTCCCCGCCGGCCACAACGGCTGCTCCTGCGACACGGACGGCACCCCCGCCTGCCGCCCCCGCACAGTGGACGCCATCGCCGCCGGCTGCCTCTATGTGGTGGTCGCCCGCGGCAGTGTCCGCGCCGCCCGGGCCGGCCGCGCCGCCCACCCGGGCCGCGCTGCCACCCGTGACGACGATGCCGTCTGGCCCGCTGCAGCTAGAGCTCGCCTGGGGCCGCGATCACCGGGTGCTGACCATCCCGACGTCCGGTGCGACAATCGGCTCGACGTCCGCAGCCGACGAGGTCATC
>Ga0126371_10001077_pt1 | contig 22838 bp, 18 predicted proteins | sample PanSoiMetaPlot_4_FD_110145 | JGI IMG/M metagenome (GOLD analysis project Ga0126371, IMG submission 110145) | Tropical forest soil microbial communities from Panama - MetaG Plot_4 | ecosystem: Environmental > Terrestrial > Soil > Tropical forest > Bulk soil | place: Panama | collected 2016-02-17 | reverse complement strand
CACCAAACATTCCGGCGCGCATCCTCGCCTCGGCGCAACCGATGTCATTCCGTTCATTCCCGTCGATGGCGTCTCCGTCGAAGAATGCATCGTCCTCGCCAGAAAAGTTGGAAACGAAATCTGGAACCGCTACAAAATTCCCGTCTACTTCTACGAATCCGCCGCCACGCGCCCTGACCGCACAAATCTCGAAAACGTCCGCAAAGGCCAGTTCGAAGGTGTCCGCGAGGAAGTCCTGAAAAATCCCGACCGTGCTCCGGACGTGGGCGATCCGCGCCTGCACGCAACCGCCGGCGCCGTCATCGTCGGCGCGCGCAAATTCCTGATCGCGTACAACATCAATCTGAACACGCCTGACGTTTCCATCGCCAACAAAATCGCAAAAGCGATCCGCTTCTCAACCGGCGGCCTACGCTACGTCAAGTCCATGGGCGTCGATCTTCGCGCGCGGCATGTTGCGCAAGTCTCCATCAACATGACCGACTACGAACAAACGCCGCTCCATCGCGTCTTTGAAATGGTCCGCAGCGAAGCCGCTCGCCACGGCGCTTCCATCATCGGCAGTGAAATCGTCGGACTCATTCCCAAACGCGCCATCGAAATGGCCGCGGACTTCTTCCTCCAGTTCGAGAATTTTTCTCCTGAGCAAGTTTTCGAAAACCGTCTCGCCGCCGCGCTCTCCGGCGCTCCGCTCGAATCCGGCCCCGGCAAACTCGCCGCGCTCGCCCATCCTTTTCTGAACGCTGTCGCCGAACCTACCGCTACTCCCGGCGGAGGCTCCGTCTCTGCATTCGCGGGCGCGCTGGCGGCGAGCCTCGGTCAAATGGTCGCCGGCCTTTCCCGCAAGAAAAAATCTCAGGCCGCTTACGCCGACCAACTCGCTCAGGCCGTCGCCGAAATGCACGCCGCCGCCGCCGACCTTGCCGCCGCAATTGACCGCGACGCCGAATCCTACAACGCCGTCCTCGCCGCGTTTAAACTTCCCAAGGAAACTCCCGAGGAATCAGCCCATCGTGAGCAAGCCATTCAAAAAGCCATGCGTGGCGCTGCGGAAGTTCCCATGACCGTTGCGCGAAAGAGCGCTGAAATTTTCGAATATCTCGGGCAACTGGAAGCCATCTCCAGCGCTTCTATGCTTTCAGACCTTCGCGTCGCGCGTTTGATGGCCGCTGCGGGGGCCCGCGGCGCGCTTGCCAATGTCGCCATCAATCTTGATTCCATCACTGACGCGGGGTTCGTCGCCATGATGCGCAAGCAGTCCGCCGAAATCGAATCGCGACTATCCGGTGCCTCCGCCCGCGCATAGCGCCCGAGATTGACTCTTTCAGCGCCGCGCCCCTCGTGTGTCGTACGCGATGCAGCCAGCAAGCATCTAAGATTGTCAGAACACTTTGTTTCGGAAAGGCAGGCTCACATGAACGAGTTCCATCAGGTTGGCAAGAGACTCGCCGTTCTCGGCTGCATCGCCGCCGCATTGCTTCTCACGCTCGCTCTGCCTTTCTCTTCTTCCGCCGACAGTCTTAACAATGACATCATCGGCATGTTCCCGAAAAACATGAGCGAATTCGCCTACGCAGACATGAAACAAGCGCGCCAGATTCCCTGGTTTTCCCAACTCCAGCAGCAAATGTTGCCTCCCAATCTTCGCCAGTTCGAACAATTCCTCCGCTCCGCCGGCGTCGACCCCGATACTCAAATGGACGAGCTCGCCTGGGGCATGACCGCGCCCGATGCGAAGCACCCTTCCGAAATCGCTGGCATCGCTCTCGGCAACTTCTCACCCAACTCCACCGAATCTCGCCTCGCCGCCCAAAAGTTACCCAACATCGAAGTCCACGGCTACAAGCTGTGGGCCTTCGGCAGCGGCTCCGGCCCGAATGACATTTTCTTTTTCTTCATCGACAACAACACCGCTGCCTTCGGCCAGCGCGCGATTCTCGAAAGTCTCATTAACATCCGCTACGGCGGCGCGGAAAGCCTTCTCTACAATTCTCAGCTTTACCCGCTCATCAGCGCAGCCAACGGCAATGGCATGATCTGGGCCGTTCTCGACAAGAACAACACTCAGCTCGCGCTGCACCAGCTTCTCCCGCAAGCCAGCCAATTCCCGCAAGCCGCCGCCATTCTCAATCGCATACGCAACATGGAGATTCACGTCCAGGCCGGCGACGGCGCCGACGCCAAATTCCAGGCCGTCTGTGACTCGCCCGACGACGCCAACCAGCTCGCCGCGATGCTTCAGGGCGGCATCGTCATGCGCCGCTACCAAATCCAGCAATCCGATCCCACTCTCGCTCAAGCTCTTTCTAGCGTTACTGTCTCTCCGGCGGGAAACAGCCTCAACATCGACATTCCCGTCACCAATGACCAGATCTCCGCGATGATCCGCGACCATACCTTCGCCGTCCCCATGCAGTAGGCCGTAGTCACTCGCTATGTTCGCCCCGCGCTTCCGGGTTGCGCTTCGCTTGCCATCCTCCCACCCGCAACGCTGCGATCAGCCCCCTAGGCTAGCTAAATCGCGTTTATACCGTCATAAAAGAAGTTGACACACCACCAAGCCAGGAGTACCGTGCGCGGCAGCGTTCCAACGGGGAAAATGAAACAAACGGTTCGCGCGCAGCATGGATCTCTTTCCTGAACTCGGCTGAAAGAATTTTGCCTGCTCCCTCGCGTTCGGGATATTTCTCGAGCGCGCCTGGACGCCGTGTACAGACTGAGGGAAACCGCTTGGGTGTTGACGACAATCGCGGGGAGGAAAATGAAATGAGAAAATTCGCGGCCTATCTTGCTCTAACGACGCTTCTCTGCACCTTGTGTTTCGCTATGCGCGCATCTGGCCAGACCGCCAACACCGGCGCCTTGAACGGCTCCGTCACTGACCCCCACGGCGCAGTTGTTCCGGGCGCGACGGTCACGGCGATCAGCCAATCGACTGGCGTCAGTCGCAGCATGGTCACGAAATCGAACGGAACGTACCTGATACCTCTGTTGCCACCCGGCAGTTACCAAATCAAGGTTTCGAAGGATGGTTTCCAAGAAGTGGTTATTACAGACGTGAGTATTGTCGTCACCGAGACGCGTACCACGAATATTGGTCTACAAATAGGTGCACTGAATCAGATTGTCACCGTGACGAGCCAGGAAGAACTGTTGAAAACCAGCGGAGCGGCTCTGGGAAATGTGACTGACGAGCGTATGGTGGAGAACCTTCCCTTGGTGACCGGCAACTACACTCAAATCCTCAACCTCTCTCCCGGCGTTTCGGCCGACGTAAACGACGCCGCCACCTTGGGATCGGGCACGGACACTGTTTCTGCCCATGGCCAAGTCGTCAGCGATAATAATTTTCAGATGAACGGACTGGGTGTCAACGATCTATTCTTTGGCGGCCCGGAAGTTCCAATTCCGAGTCCAGATACGATTCAGGAATTCAAAGTACAGACCGGACAGTACGATGCAGCCTTTGGAAGAGACGCGGGCGCGAATGTGGATGTTTTGACCAAAGGCGGCGGGAATCAGCTTCACGGCAGTGCGTACGAGTTCCTGCGCAACGATGATTTTAACGCCAACGATTTCTTCCTGAATCAGGCGGGGTTGCCGCGCGGCGAGCTGAAGCAAAACCAATTTGGCGCCACGGCAGGGGGACCGGTTGTGAAAGACAAGTTGTTCTTTTTCACCTCCTACCAAGGGACCAGACAGAGGAATGGCCTGGATTCTTCCTGTCTGGGCAACTTTCTTACTCCGACGCAAATCACATCGGACGCCTCAAGCCGCACCGCCATGGCGCTGGGAACAGCTTTTGCCGGGCAGCCAGGAGCCCTCGGCCCCCCCGTCGCCGCCGACGGCTCGAATATCACGCCGCAGGCAATTGCTCTGCTGAATACAACGATATCTGGTGGCGGATTCCTGATCCCTGCGCCGCAAAATCCAGACGGAAGCTCCAGCGTAAGCGCGGCGTGCCCATTCACCGAAGATCAGTTTATGACCAATGCGGATTTCGTCCAGTCGCCCAAGAGCACCTGGTCGGAACGGTTCTTTTGGGCTGACAACGATCTGTCGGAGAACTTTACGGCCAATGCGGGAACAGGCGGCGGTAATGTGCCGGGCTTCCCCACGCTGGTTGACAGTCGATTTCGCTACTTTACCCTGTCTAATTCTTACGTCTTCGCTCCCAACCTTGTGAACCAAGTGATCGTCGGATTTGGTCGAACAGTGCGGCTGGACATCGCGCAGCAACCCACAGTTACCGTTCCGGGTCAGAACGCCGGCCCGTTAACTCTGGGAGCTCTTGGAGTCAACGCGCCCACGAACGATAGTATCCATCCTTCGATCGCAGTTTTAGGCGGCTTCGCCATCGGCGGAAACGGCCAAGGATTCAATTCCTTTGAGAACGACTACAGCTTCTCAGACTCGCTCTCCTATAACAACGGCCGTCACTCGTTCCATTTCGGCGGCGGCTTGTCGCGACAGCAGATCAATTTTGAGAATTTCACCTTCCCGGGTCTCGTTGTTTTCGCCAACATGCCGGATTTCTTGACAGGAAATCCGATTCTTGTGGCGGACCTCCAGGGCCTTTTGGATCGCGCCTGGAGAGCTTGGAACGGTGACGCTTATGCCCAAGACGATATTCGATTGAATTCGCGCCTCACGGTCAATTTGGGATTGCGGTATGAACGAGAAGGAGTCATCGGGGACGCTCTTGGCCGTTCATCCAACTACAATCCGAATCTCTTGAACCCAAATCCGCCCGCCGGAGGCACTCTCGCCGGTGTCGTGGTGGCGTCAAACTTCAATGGGCCGCTGCCGGCTGGTGTAACACGAAGCGCAAACTCTGCGGCGATTGATGGAGATGGTCAAAACGATTTCGCGCCGCGCATAGGTTACGCATGGAAAGTGCCAGGAACAGAGCGGCTTGTATTGCGCGGCGGCTATGGCATGTACTTTACGCGATCTACCGGCCAGTTATTCCTGCAACTGATCGCAGTTCCTCCGTTCTCGGATTTTCGCGTTGTCGAGCCAGCTTTTGGCACTACATTTGCCAACCCGTTTGCTCCCGTGCCTTCGTTTCCGAATTTTGCCCCTCTGGCCTATTCGCCCACCACCGCCCTGGCGCCTCAGGTCTTTTCTCCAACATACCGGCCCTCCATCCTGCAGGAGTACAGCAATAGCCTCCAGGCGGAGTTGCTCCCAAATCTCGTATTGGAAGTTGGATATGATGGCGTGCGAGGTACAAAGCTCGCGGAAGAACGCGCTTTCAATCAGGCGCTCGACGCCACGGTTACTCCCATCCGAGGCCAGAACACCAATACATTGGCCAACTTGGGACTGCGAACTCCCTTCCAGGGTTTCTCAACCGGTGCAACCGAACTGGAAACGGCTGGCGCGCTTTGGTACAACGCGCTCGACGTCAGCCTCAACAAGCGATTCAGCAACGGTTTGCAGTTCCTTATTGCCTACACTTGGGCAAGATCCTTGACCGATGCCAACGGTTACAGCACCGCAACTGGCCAGGGCGCGAACCTTGTCGGTAACCAGAACGATCCCCGGTCACGCTACGGACCGGATGGATTCGTCCGCCCGCAGAGGCTCGTCGTAAGCTATCTCTATAACTTGCCCGGGCCGCATAACGAGGCCTCTTTGGAAGGGCGCTTCCTCGGCGGGTGGGGCGTTTCAGGGATCACCACAATTCAGTCCGGCGAACGTCTCACCTTTACAACAGTCGATGCAACGAACGCTTTCGGGATCACTGGTGCTGGGTTGAATCCTGATCCGGCTCAGATTGCATCAGGCTGTACAGCAAACCAACTGGTCACTCCAGGATCAACTCAGAGCAAGCTCAGCAACTACTTCAATCAAACTTGCTTCACCACTCCTCCCGTGATCACAGCCGATGGGGGCACGGCCTTCGGAAATGCTGGCCCCGGCATCGTGTCCGGGCCGGATCAAGTGAATTTCGATTTCGCGCTTATGAAGCGAACGTCGTTTGGCTCAAACGAGAGCAGAAACATCGAGTTTCGAGCGGAGTTTTTCAATCTCTTTAACCACACGCAATTCGGGAACCCCGATACACTCGAAGGACTTCCCGGTTTTGGGATTGTTAATAACACCGTCGTCTCTCCGCGAGTTATCCAGCTTGCGCTGAAACTTAACTTCTAAGTCGCCTTGACCGGCGCCCTGGCCAAGCTGGAAAAAAGTGAAGAAGCACGCGTGCTGGGATCTCGAGCTTATCTCGACGCAAGCACAGTTGGATTCTGGTTCCAATGCACACGCTGACCAATCACACGACGTCAGTCCGTAATATGCAACTCGGCCTCCGCGTCGGATTCTAGCTCGCTCTTCGCTCATCCAGTCACCTCGCGCCGTTTCTTGCGGCGCGAGGTGGATCCAGTTATATCCCGTCTCCAAGAGTCTTCCGGGATAGCCGCCGCTTCAAAGCTCAACTTTTTTTCTTCCTGTTGACAATCAACATGACTTCTTGTACCGTCCCTGTTGAACATCAACAGGAGCCTCCTGCATGATCACCGGAAGCAAAGCCGAAGTCCTTCAGGGCACTCTCGATCTGCTCGTCCTGAAAACTCTCGATACTCTCGGGCCGCTCCACGGATTCGGCATCGCGCGTCGCATTCAGCAGGTCTCCGAGGATGCCCTCCTGCTCAATCAAGGCACACTTTATCCGGCGCTCGTTCGCCTCGAGCAACGCAACTGGATTCGCTCCAAATGGGGCGTTTCTGAAAACAATCGCCGCGCCCGCTTCTATTCGCTCACAAAATCGGGTCAGAAACAGCTCACCGTCGAAACACAGACTTGGGAGCGAATGGCCTCCATCATCGCGCGTCTCCTCACCGGCGCGGAAAAGGCCTGAAGATGGCGATCGATACGAACAATAACTCTTCCTGCTCCGCAACCGAAGGAGACATCCTATGAACTTTCTGCGCCGAATCTTACTTCGTCTTCACGCCACATTCCGCAAGGGTCACCGCGACCGCATGTTCACCGAGGAATTGCAGACCCATCTCTCCTTGCTCATCGACCAGAACATTGCGCGCGGCATGTCCCCCGAAGCGGCTCGTCGCGCGGCCAAACTCTCGCTCGGCGGCGCGGACCAGATCACAGAATCCGTGCGTGATCATCGCGGTCTGCCTCTGCTCGACACTCTCACGCAAGACATCCGCTTCGCTTTCCGTATGCTTCGCAAATCTCCCGGCTTCACCGCCGTCGCCGTCCTCACCCTTGCCCTCGGCATCGGCGCCAACACCGCCATCTTCAGCCTCATCAACGCCGTCATGCTGCGCTCTCTTCCGATCCACAATCCGCAACAACTCCTCATTGTCGAGTGGCGAGCCGCCCACGATCCGAACACGAGTTCCAGCTACAACTGGTCCGCCTGTCCCGGCATTTCCAATGACTCCTCCGCGCCGCCGGCCGGTTGCACGTTTTCCTATCCAGCGTTTGAGCAGCTTCGCTCGCGCACCGACATCTTCTCTGATCTTTGCGCATTCATCGCATCACAGCCCGAGCACCTGACCTTGAACGGCTCGGTCAGCATGGCCAACGGCTTCCTCGTTTCGGGAGATTTTTTTGCGACTCTTGGAGTCCGCGCAGCGCTCGGGCGGACGCTGGGACCCGCCGACGATCAACTCGGTTCGCAACCCACCGCCATGCTGAGCTACGCCTTCTGGAAGAGCCGGTTCAACGGCGACCCTTCGATCATCGGCAAATCCATTCTCCTGGAGAAAACGCTGTTCATGGTCGTTGGGATAACCGCGCCGGAATTCACTGGAATCAATCCCGGCCGGTCGGTCGATGTGTGGATACCATTATCGTCTCAGGCTTACGTCGCACCGTATTTTCCCAAACGCACCGCCGCAAACTCGACATGGCTCGAGATGATGGCCCGCCTCAAGCCCGGCGTTTCCCGTTCGCAGGCTCAGTCCGCTCTCAGCGTCCTTTTCGCGAATGCCACTGCCACCGGCTCAACCGCCATGTTCAAGCCGGCTGACTCGCCCAGACTCGAATTGATCAACGCCTCGCGCGGCCTCACCTCGCTGCGGCGCGAATTTTCGCAGCCGCTCTTCGCTCTGATGGCTTGCGTCGGAATCATCTTGCTGATCGCTTGCGCAAATGTGGGCGGTCTCTTTCTTGCCCGCGCTTCCTCCCGGCGTCAGGAGATTGCCATGCGACTGACACTGGGCGCGACCCGCGGCAGAGTCACTCGGCAATTGCTCACGGAGAGTCTGCTCACTTCTCTCCTCGGAGCGGTGCTGGGCGTCCTCCTTGCTTACTGGAGCGCCAGCGCGCTCACCGCATTCCTGTCCGCGAATTCGTATTCGCCAATTGATCTCGATGTCCGTCCTGACGGATTAGTCTTGATGTTCACAATTGCTGTTGCCGTGCTCGCGGCTGTTCTTTTCGGTCTTGCGCCCGCGCTGCAGGGTACGCGAATCGATCTCGCGCCTGCTATCAAGGGGGTAGGCAATAAGCCGATGGCGTTCTTTGCTGCACATCGCCTCTCCTTTAGCAGCTTGCTCGTTGTCACGCAGGTCGCGCTCTCCATTGTGGTGCTTGCCGGAGCAGGCTTGCTGGTTCGTACGCTCGTCAATCTGGAGCGCATGAATGTAGGCTTCGAAACGGACCATCTGCTCCTCTTCTCTGTGGACATGACCATGTCTGGGCACCGTGGGCTTGATAACAGTCCTCAGGTCTATCAACTGGATCGTGCTCTCCAGACACGCCTCGCTGCTCTTCCCGGCGTGGCTTCTGCAACCTATTCGATGGTCCCTCTCTTGAGCGGCGGCAACATGACAGATGATTTCAAGCTTCCTGCCGCGCCTTCGTCTTCGGCCTTTTCAGCGGACGATCTTCCCGTCGGTCCCGGTTTCTTCGAAACCATGCGCATCCCCCTCCTTTCCGGCAGGACTTTCACGCCCGCCGATTTCGAGTCCTCGGCCAAGCTGGAACCTGCTGTAATCAACCAATCGTTCGCCAAGGAATTATTTGGCGTGGCCAATCCGCTCGGACGCGGCGTCAGCGAGAGCGAGTCGAAGGAAGCGCAGTGGCAGATAATCGGCATCGTCAGCGATGCAAAATATAACAGCCTGCGTGAAGCAATTGCGCCGACCATCTATACGCTTCAAAAATACGCCGGCGCCGCATTCGAACTGCGCACAAAGTCAGATCCGACAGCGTTGATTCCTTCAGTTCGCGATGCCGTAAGCCAAGTGAACAACAATCTTCTGCTTTCCAATTTCAAAAGCCAGACCGGGCAGATTGATCAACTGCTTTATCAGGAGAGATTAGTCGCGGGACTCTCGTCCCTTTTCGGTGCTCTGTCCCTGCTCCTCGCTTGCATCGGACTTTATGGACTGCTTTCCTATGAAATTGTTCGTCGCACGCGCGAGCTCGGCATCCGCGTTGCGCTCGGCGCGCAGCGTCGCGATTTGCTGCGGCTCGTCGTCGGTCAGGGAATCTTTCTTGGGCTGATCGGCGTTGCTATCGGTATTGCCGCAGCGATTGGCGTCACGCGCTTTGTGTCTTCGATGCTGTACGGCGTGCATGCAACCGACCCGTTGACTTTCGCCGCAGTCTCGCTGCTGCTTCTCGTCGTCGCGCTTCTGGCTTGCTACATCCCCGCCCGCCGCGCCGTGAAAGTCGACCCCATGGTCGCCCTCCGCTACGAGTGAGCTGCACATTGCGAGGGCGTGTGCCTTTCGCGAAACATACGATCGATTTCTTCCTTTTCGGCCTGCCCCGGATGTTTTTGCCGAGCGCTTCATCCGCGCAAAGGCATTCATTTTGTCGGCCGCGTAATGTCTCGCCCAAGCGTTTTGCGTTACATATAGAGGGTTTTCTTCCTATTCGGCGCTTCACACACCGAAGGTAGTCACTCGCGCGGATTCAGTGGGAGATGATCATGCACAGTGTGAGTTTTCGTAGCCCCTGCCTAACCACCGAAGCCGCATTTGGCGAAGTGACCACTTTTCTCCTCGTTTTTATTCGCCTTATTTTCGCTTTTTTATTCCCCTAGATCATCGATAGGAATGGCCTGGTTCTATAACCTGGTTTTAGGCAAATTCGCTAAATTGGCCTGGTCGCATGGTCGCGCCGCCTCTCCAGTCCGAGCACACTCATGCACCTCAGATTTGCAGTTTCCTTAGGGAATTAGCAAACCACAGAATCTTCACCGTCAGAAAAATGCTCAAAAAAGCCATTTTTAAATGGCTCCCAAAACAGGCCAATTTGACCCCCATTTGCCTGCGGAAAAAAGACAATTTGGCCTGTTCTAGTACTCCATACCCTTAAAAAGTGACCGAAATTATTATTGTTGACTTGACCTAAAGAATGCGCGCCGCTCCTGTGGAGATACGTTAGGAGTGTGTTGCGTTTTTCTGGAAGTGCTTTACAAAAGTCCTGCCGCCGTCGCGATTCCCCTTCTCGTGCGACGCGCTCTGATGTCCGGCAACCTTTGCTTCGTGTGAATTCATTTTGCCGCTCGAATCTTTTTCCGGCCCAACGGTCACTTCGACGCGATCGTCCATTTCGTCGATGGTCACTGCGCAATTCGCGCTGCCGTTTCGCAGATCATTCACGCATTCAGCTTCAACCGACGCGACGAGTTCATGCCGGTCTTCTTCGCCGAGGCCGTGGCGCCCGCAAATGTGTTCGAGCGCAGCGCGCATGCCGGCCCGCAATCGCGGATCCGAAGTGATTTCCATTTTCGTGCGCCGGATTTCAGTGGACATTTTTCTCAACCACGTGAATTTCGCACGCTTCGCGGCAGTCCGGACAGTAGTAGAGTCCGTCTTCGCAAAGACGGATCGCGTGCTGCGACTGGCAGTAGCTACAATACTTCTCGCACTCACAGTGGCGTTCTTCTTTGTCGCATTGCACGCAAACCACCGGGCCAGGCATCGGAATTTTCCTCCGTCTGTGCGGCGACTCTCTGACTAAATTTTAGGGCATCGCCGCAGAAGCGGCAAGCGGCTTTCGTTTGCGTGTTGCTACTCGCGCGAGTTGGAATAAATGGTGATCGATGCGGAAGACAATCCATCTGCGTGAGCCGAGATACGGATTTCTCCAGCGGAATTTTGCGATTGCACAATCAGTTGCGAAAGCCCATTAAACACTTTTCGCGTCGCCACGATCTGTATCGGTGCATTCGACAAACCGCTAATGGCCTCTGGTGAGCGGCTTTTATAGATCAGCGCGCCGTGCAAATCGTAAAGTTGCAAGTGCGGCTTGTCTGACTCATGGCTCGCCGGGTCGCCGTTGCCCACGCCGATAATTCTTCCCGGCCCATCAATTGCAAAACCGATTTCGTTGTTGGCGACGGGCACAACGCGATTCTGCGAATCGAGAACGGAAACGGTGATCACGGAAACATCCTGCGCATCGGCAGCAATGGAAGCGCGATCCGGAACTAATTTTATTTGCGCGGGCGAACCAGTTGTTTCTCGCAGCTCTTCCGCGACTGCTTTTCCGTTTTTGTAGCCGCGCGCGAGCAACGCTCCCGGCGCGTAATTCACCTGCCATTCGAGATGACCGCGCGGCGGCATGGATTTTCTGCCGAGAGATTTTCCGTTCAGAAACAATTCCACTTCTTCGCAATTGCTGTAAACCCACGCGGAGATGGGCTGGCCTTCCCTGCCCTGCCAATTCCAGTGCGGAAACAAGTGCAAAACAGTTTTGTCGCTCCACTGCGCCTGATAATAAAAATATGTGTCTTTCGGAAATCCGCACGTGTCCATCACGCCGAAATGCGAACTGATGCACGGCCATTTGTACGGAGAAGGCTCGCCGCGGTAGTCGAAGCCGGTCCAGACGAATGCGCCCGCAGCGAAAGAGCGCGCGGCAAAGAAATTCCACCAGTCTTCCGCAGTGGAAGCGTAACTCCCTGGCGTGTTCGTGTCGTACGCGGACATATAGCCGCGCGTCGGATCGTTCGCGTAAATGCCGCGCGTGCAGATCGCGCTCGCCTCTTCGCTGCCGATGATTGGCTTGCGCGGAAAATCGGAATGGAATTTGTCCATGTCACTGTTATGGAAATAATTGCAGCCTTGAATGTCCACAGCGGCGGACGCGCCCTGGCTCCAATGGTTATTCATCGCGAGTGTGACGGGCCTCGACGAATCGAGCTTGTGGACTAAATTCACCATCGTAGCGGCGATGCGCTCGCCCGTCGGCGTGCCTTGCAGCGGCTCTTCATTTCCAACCGACCAAAGAAAAATGCAGGGATGATTGCGGTCGCGGCGCACCATGCGTTCGAGCTGGCTCAGCCCTTCGGGACTCGAAGAAAACATGCGGGTTTCGTCCATCACCAACATGCCGAGGCGGTCGCAGGCATCGAGCAGCGCAGGCGTGGGCGGATTGTGCGAGGTGCGATACGCGTTCACGCCCATTTCTTTCAGTTTGGCGATGCGAAAATATTGCAAGCGATCGGGAAGCGCGGAACCGACTCCGGCGTGGTCCTGATGATTGCACATGCCTTTGATTTCGACGCGCTCGCCGTTCAGGGAAAAACCGTGATCAGCATCGAAATGAATTGAACGAATGCCGAAAAGAGTTTCGCACTTATCAAGCACAGCAGGAAACAGGATCCCACCAATAATGCCGGAGGTGGTTGACTCGATCTTAGTGACCAAGCGATAGAGATTGGGATTTTCGAGCGACCAGAGAGAAGGATTGTCGAGGCGAATGGTCTGCGAAATTTTCTGCGTGGCCCAAGCTGAAATGGAGAGCGGATCGGAAACAACAGTAGCGATTACTTTTCCGGTTGCGTCGAGGATCGTTTGCGTAATGCGACAAAATTGCTCGGTCTCTGATTCGTTGCTGATTTCAGTGACGATAGAAACGTCAGCCGAATTGCCGGTGATTTGCGATGTGACGTAAACGCCTTCGTGAGCGATGTGCAGCGGATTGGTTTTCGTCAGCCAAACGTGGCGGTAGATTCCTCCGCCTTCGTAGAACCAGCCCTCGTGTTCCGTGGCGTCGACGCGAACGACGAGAATGTTTTTCTCGCCGGGATGAATGAAGTCAGTGACGTCGAAACGGAAGGGCGCGTAGCCGCTGAGATTGCGTCCGAGATAAATCCCGTTGAGGACGACCATGGCATCGCGAAAAACGCCGTCGAATTCGAGAGAGATGCGGCGACCCGCGTCGGATTGCGGAATTTCGAAGACGCGGCGATACCAGCCGATGCTCGTTTCAGGGAAATTGCGCCCGACGGGCTTGTAGCTCCAATCGTTGAGTTCCGGCGCGTTGACGAACGGCAGCGCAACGACGAAGTCATGCGGGAGATCGACGGGCTGCCAGGCGCTGTCGTCAAAATTGGGAAAAGCCGGAAGGCAGATATAACCGGTCTTCGCGAAGACACCGAAGCCGTAGTCTCCGCCGCCAAAATTGAAATCCTTCGAGGGATCGGAAGCGTGTCCGAAGTGGAAGCGCCAGTCGGAGTCGAAGAGGATGCGTTCGCGAGGAGAAGGATTGTTCCCACCCTTCGCAGACTGCGCGAAGGATGGGGCACCCGGAAAACCGTGCACCGATTCCGACGCGAATGCGTGCGCGGCAGCCGGCGCGAGCACGCCAAGCTTTGCGCTGAACTTCAGAAGATCGCGACGGGACCAATGCTTCATCAGAGCGACGCGATATTACCTGAATCGAGGTACAGTCGACGAGGATGAATTTCCCTGCTGAATTACGGGTTAGAATCGCGGATCTCACAAAGGCAAGTCTCTCAATACGGGCGCCTAAAATGATGCGAATTCATGTGATAAAGTACGTCAATTCCGACGATAGGAATCGACTTCGGAGTCTTTCCACAATTCGTTCCCACTTGACTCCATCTTGGCTCTGCAATAACGTGCCGCCTTGGCAGGTAATTACACGGCACCGCATATCAATGCTTCCGATAGAAGCGTCACCGCTTTGCAATACATAATATGCTTCTTTTTTATTCTGGTCCCGTGTACTAACACGGCAAAGGCTCAAATACGCTCCGGCACCGTAATTGTCTTTTATCGAACGAACGAGAAATTCATTGTCGCCGCCGACAGTAGAACTGGAATGTTGCGAGGGAGCCGTCCACCACAAGACGACCAATGTAAAATCATCGCATTTAAGAGCAACATTGTTTACGCGGAGGCCGGAGGTATTGCGTTTTGGTCTAGTGGCCATACTCGATGGCGCGCCGCGGACGAGGCGCGCACTAGCATCGCGGAGAACCAAAGACGAACAGAACCCCAGCTTGTTATCGATAGGATAGCGAATGATTGGGCTGAAAGAGCCAAGAGATACTGGCAAGGAGCCTTCGCTTCCGACCCAAAACTGGCTAGCGGCCTCATGGCTATCAGCGGTGGAAATTCCGTTACAAGTGGAATTTTTGCTTACGCTAAAAACAATAGAGTTGGAGTGGCCGCTAGGCAAATAGTTCTTGATGGCAATAGGGTTGAGGTGAGTCCGCCATTCCTTTGCCCTATCGGAGACTTTTGCCACGTTGGACGCGGTGATATCATTCACGCATTCATTGCGCATCCGACACCGCAAACGACTGAAGAATTCTATTCTTGGTCGCCGCCAGCCGCTATAACAGGTGACCCAAAGGTGATTCAGGTCATGCAGCTGGTTCATTTGACCATCGCGCTCGACCCCAGCGGCTACGTTGGTGGCCCAATTAATGCGCTGGAGCTGACCCCTAGCGAAGGCATTCACTGGGTTCACCGCGAGCCAAATTGCCCCGCGAGCAACTAGCAACACACTCTTAACCCACTACCCACCCTGGATTTATTGACACACCTGCGAGTGCGTGCTAGGTTCAATTGTTTCGGCGCGACGCAAGAATATTTTCACGCGCAGCGCGCGGATAGCAGCTCACGTTTCTGGCGCATTCTTGACGTAAGCAGCGATTAAGTTTTTACGCAGCGATTTCCGAATAAGCGAGCCGAGTTTTCGTGAGTACTCCCGCAAAAGCTGAATTGCGAAAGACCTCCCTGAACGCGAAGCACCGGCGCATGGGCGCGAAGATGGTGGACTTCGGCGGATGGGACATGCCCGTGGAGTACACGGGGATTCTGGCCGAGCACATGGCGGTGCGGACGCGCGTGGGCCTGTTCGACGTATCGCACATGGGCGAGATCGAAATTCAGGGGCCGCAAGCGTTGGACTTGGTGCAACGCGTGACGTGCAACGATGCGTCGAAGCTGGCCGTGGGTCAAGCGCACTATTCGGGCCTGATGACCAACATAGGGACGTTCGTCGACGATTTGCTGGTGCACAAATTTTCGGACACGCACTATTTTTTGTGCGTGAATGCGAGCAATCAGGACAAAGACTACGCGCACGTTAACGCATACAGGGGTGGCCTAATCGCAGTAATTGAAAACGCGGGCGGACGTTACGCGCAACTGGCGATTCAGGGGCCGCGCGCGCTGGAGTTGCTGCAGAAATTCACGAGCGTGCAGCTTGCGCCGATCAAATATTACTGGTTCACGCGCGGTGAAGTGGATGGCGTGCAGTGCATCATCGCACGGACGGGATACACGGGCGAAGACGGGTTCGAGATTTATTTTGCGCCGGAGTTCGCGGAGAAAATCTGGGACCACTTGATGGACGCGGGGCAAAAGCTGGGCGTGATGGCGTGCGGGCTCGGCGCGCGAAACACGTTGCGCCTGGAAGCGGGCATGGCGCTTTACGGGCATGAGATTGACGACACGACGACTCCGTGGGAAGCGAACCTCGCGTGGATTTGCAAACCGGGAAAAGGCGAATTTCTGGGGCGCGAGAAGCTGCTGAAGCAAAAAGGAATCGGCGTGGCGCGGACGCTGGCGGGATTCGAAATGGAATCGAAGCTGATTGCGCGCGACGGCTACTCGGTGCTCGAAGGCGAGCGCGCTATCGGAACGGTGACGAGCGGCGGGCCGGCGCCATTCTTGAAAAAGAATATTGGATTCGCGTACGTGCCGCCGGAAGTGAACATGCCGGGGACGAAGATTGGCGTGGCGGTGCGCGCGCAAGTGGCTGCGGCGAAGATTGTGTCCGTACCATTCTACAGACGACCAAAGTGAGGAGAAGTGGTCAGTGGTCAGTGGTCAGTGAAAAGCGAATACATCGCGCTGGGAAGCGGCGCGAATAGGAAGTGCGCCTGACGGCGCAACATTGTTTTTGGTTGGAGCAAGGCGTAAAAGAGCGACGTGTCCGGTCGGTGAAAGCAAGAGCAACCCACCCTTTGCGCCTTTTTCAACTTGCGCTGCAGGAACAGCGCGGGCGCAAAGGATGGGGCACCCGTAACAGCCACAACTGTGCGCAGAAAACGCGCAAAGAGGAATATGAAACTTGAGCAGTAAGTGAACGCAGTAAGGGGCTGATTGCATCCGCCTTCGCCGAGGCTACGGCGAGGCAAGCAGAGTGAAAGGAGTGGAAGATGTATCCAGCGGATTTTCGATATACAAAAGATCATGAATGGATTCAGGTGAGTGGCGGAATCGGGACGATCGGCATCACGGATTACGCGCAACATTCGCTAGGAGACGTGGTGTTCGTCGAGCTGCCGAAAACGGGCACGAAAGTGAAAGCGGGCGACGCGATCGGCACGGTGGAATCGGTGAAGGCGGTGAGCGAAGTGTTCAGTCCGGTGAGCGGCGAAGTGACGGACGTGAATTCAGGATTGTCGACCGCTCCGGAGAAGATCAATCAGGACCCGCACAAGTCGGCGTGGCTGGTGAAAATTAAACTGGCGGATGCGAATGAAGCGTCGAAGCTGATGGATGCGAAGGCGTACACGGAATACGTTGAGGAGAAGGAGAAAGAGCAAACGGCCTGATGCGTTACCTTCCGAAAAGCCAATCCGAGCGCCGGGAAATGCTGGATGCCATCGGCGCGAAATCCATTGAAACGCTGTTCGAAACAATTCCCGCGAAATACAGGCTGCGCGAGCCGCTGAAGTTGCCGGGGCCGCTCTCCGAAATGGAGATCATCGAGTATTTCAAGGCGCGGGCGGCGGAGAATTCGCGCGGGTACACTTCGTTTTTGGGCGCGGGCGTGTATCAACATTTGAAAAGCGTGGTGACGGACGCGCTGGTGCAGCGCGGAGAATTTCTGACTTCATACACGCCGTATCAGGCGGAGATTTCGCAGGGCACGCTGCAGGCGATTTTCGAATTTCAGACGATGATGTCGCAACTGACGGGGCAGGACGTGGCGAATGCGTCGATGTACGACGGCTCGACGGCGCTGACGGAAGCGGTGCTGATGGCGGAGCGGCTGACGCGGCGGCATCGCGTGCTTGTGGCAACTACGGTGCATCCGGAATACCGGCAGGTGCTGGGGACGTACGCGAAACATTTGGGAATTGAAGTGGAGGAATTTGGATTCGCGGCGAGCGGCGCGGCGGATGTGAATGCGATTCACGACGAAGCGTTGAAGGAAGCCGCGGCAGTGGTGGTGCAGTCGCCGAACTTCTTTGGCGTGCTGGAATCGCTCGGGCCGATCGCGGAACGGGCGCACGCGGCGGGCGCGCTGCTGATCGATTGCGTGACCGAGCCGGTGTCGCTGGGAATTGTGAAGCCGCCGCACGAGGCGGACATTGTGGCGCTCGAAGCGCAGAGCTTTGGCGTGCCGCCGAGTTATGGCGGGCCGTTCGTAGGCGTGATTGCGACGCGAGAGAAAAATGTGCGGCAGATGCCGGGACGTTTGGCGGGCGAAGCGCTCGACGGCGAAGGACGGCGTGGATTTTGTCTGACGCTGGCGACGCGCGAACAGCACATTCGACGCGAGAAGGCGACGTCGAACATTTGCACGAATGAAGCGCTGTACGCGCTAGTCGTGACGATTCATTTGTGCTTGCTGGGAAAAGAGGGATTGCGTGAGCTTGCTGCGCAGAATTTGGCGAAGGCGCGGTTCGCGCAGGAGGAGTTGAAGAAAATTCCCGGCGTGACGATTCCCTTCTCCGGCGCGACGTTCAATGAATTTGTAGTGGAGTTTCCGCGGCCGCTGAAACAGATCAACGACAAGTTGCTGGCGGAGAAAATTGTGGGGCCACTGGCACTGGGGAAATACTATCCGGGACAGGAGCGGCGCGGATTGGTGTGCGTGACGGAAACGATGCCGCGCGCGGAAATTGAGCGCTTCGCGGCGGCTGTGCGGAAAATTACGGCGAATTGAGAATCCCATTGGAGATTTCGGCTTGAACGAGAAGGACGCGATTGCGGAAATGGAAGCAACGGGAATCAAGAAGGCGGCGCGGCACGTCAGCCAGAGTGAAGGACTGATTTTCGAGAAGTCCGTGCGCGGGAAGCGCGGAATCGAATTGCCACCGCTGGACGTGCCTGCTATCGATCCGAAGAAGGCGCTCGGAGCGGAATTCGCGCGCGACGGCGTGGAAGGTTTTCCGGAAGTGAGCGAGATCGAAGTGATCCGGCACTTCACGCGGCTGTCGACGTGGAATTACGCGATTGATTTGGGGATGTATCCGCTCGGTTCGTGCACGATGAAATACAATCCGCGCGTGAATGAATTTGTGGCGCGGCTGGAAGGGCTGGCGACCGAACATCCATTGCAACCGGATGAAGTTTCGCAGGGATGCTTGCGGATCATTCACGATTTGCAGAAATGCCTGCTGGAAATCACCGGAATGGACGCGGCGTCGCTGGAACCCGTGGCCGGCGCACAGGGCGAACTGACGGGATTGTTGCTAATTCGCGCGTATCTGGAAAGCAAAGGCAATCCCCGAAAGAAAGTACTGATTCCGGATTCCGCGCACGGAACGAATCCCGCGTCGGTTGTGATTGCCGGATACGAAGTGCAGAACATCAAGTCGAATGAGCGCGGGCAGATCGACATCGCGCACTTCCGCGAATTCGTTACGGACGAAGTGGCAGCGCTGATGATTACGAATCCGTCTACGCTGGGCGTGTACGAGGAAAACATCGCTGAAATTGCGGAAATTCTGCATGCGCGCGGCGCTTTGCTCTACATGGACGGCGCGAACATGAACGCGCTGGCGGGTGTGACACGCCCTGGGGACTTCGGCGTGGATGTAATGCATCTGAATCTGCACAAGACGTTTTCGACGCCGCACGGCGGGGGCGGCCCGGGCGCGGGGCCCGTCACGATGAAGAAAATCCTAGAACCGTTTTTGCCCGTGCCGGTCGTGAAGGAGACGAACGGCAAATACGCGCTCGATTACGACCGGCCAAAATCGATTGGCCGCGTGCGCGCCTATTGCGGGAATTTTGGCGTGCTGCTACGCGCTCTCGCTTACACGCTGGCGTACGGGCCGGGAATCCGGCAAGCAACGGAAGACGCAGTACTGAACGCGAATTACGTTCGCAAAGGCCTAGAGGATTTGTACGACTTGCCGTACAACCTGCCTTCGATGCATGAAGTGGTGTTCAGCGACGCGCGCCAACGAAAACATGGCGTGAACACGATGGACATCGCGAAGCGTCTGATCGATTACGGATTCCATCCGTATACGACGGCGTTTCCGCTGATCGTTCCAGGCGCGCTGATGATCGAACCGACCGAATCGGAGTCGAAAGAAGAGTGCGATTTGTTTATCGACGCGATGCGTTCGATTGCCACCGAGGCGGAGACGAATCCGGAGATTGTAAAGACCGCCCCGCATGCGACGCGCGTTGGGCGGCTGGACGAAGTGGCCGCGGCGCGAAAACCGATTCTGCGCTGGAAACCGCATCAGAATCAGGATGCACAGCGCGCCGCCGCGCGGCCGAACGACGAAAATCCCGTAGTGCCCACGGCGTAAGAAACGGCGCTTATTCCGCGCTTTTCTTACGAACCAAACCCAGAAGAGCCAGAGCAACCCCGTAACACATACCCGTAGCGATGAGTTGGATCACGTCAACCGTGTGAATACTTGCGAATCTGGGCCGTTGCGCCAAGTCAAACAAACCAATTGAGCCGATCACAACGAGAACAAACGCTGACACGCCAACATTTCGCGTTCCGGTGGCCACACTACCTCCTCTGCTGGTTCCGCAGTTAGTCTCCGGACACTACGCCGCAAGGCGCGCAGTGTCAATGGTATATACTCCCACAGACGAACCTGACTGCGCGCTACTGATGCGGCCTCTGCCGAAGGGCGCGGAAACTGACTTCGATGACGCCGGAAGAAGCTTCCATACTCGCGAACCATCTGCTTTCGCGAATGCAGCACGAATCGCAGATCACCGCAAGGGTGATTGCGGCGTTGCCGCCGGACAAAACGAGCTACCGAATTCATCCCAAGTCGCGCACGGCGCTGGAACTTGCGTGGCACATCACGTCGGTGGAGATGTGGTTTCTCGATTCCGTGTTTCAAGGAGAGTTTTACGCGGGCGCGAGCGGCGCCGTTCCAGACGAAATCGCGAGCGGAGCAGACGCGGCGGCGTGGTACACGCAGCAGTTCGAGATCAATTTCAAAAAAGCGTCGAAGCTGAGCGGAGATTATCTGGCGCAGCCGATGTCTTTCCTACGAAAGTTCGATTATCCCGGCGTGATGTATTTGCAGATGGCGCTCTCTCATACAGTACATCATCGCGGGCAATTTGCCGCGTATCTTCGCGCGATGGGCGCGAGCGTGCCGGCGATTTACGGTGGAAGTTTGGACGAGCCCTCACAATAGAACGCGACGCGATTCCTGCATCAGACACAATCATTGCAAAAATTTGATGGAGTGGACAATGGCGCGGAAGGTGCTGGCGTAGACGTCGTACTCTTTTTGCGGGACGATGCAGAGTACGTAGAAAAGCCCGTCGGGGCGGAGCGTGGTCACGAGCCAATCGGCTTCGCGGCCGCCGTCCGGTGAGTTGCTCTGGAGATACGTTGAAAGAGTCGGCGAGCCGCCGAGAGTTTCGTCTTTGCTCTGGCGCATGAATTTCATGCGCGGATTCGATTTTTTCAAGCTGGCAATCAACTGCTGAGTGGCTTCGTCAATCGAAGGAGCGCGGCCATTCGCTTGTTGCGGGGCGAACGTGCTCACAATTACGCCGTAAGCGATGCCGGAATCGCCTCGCACGGGCTGAACCACGCCGCCCGGCGGAGAGAGAAAAACGCCGCCATTCGATTGCGCTTGCGGCTGCCAATTATCCGGAAATACGACGGTGAACTGCTTTCCGGAATACGTGGCGTAGCGTGTAGAAGGAGATTCAGGAGCGCCATTCTCGGATGCGCTGCGCTGGCTGGGCTGCACTTGCAGCGGAGGCGGAAGGGATTTGACGTAAGCCTTAATGCTGTCGAATTCGGTGGTGTCATGCGTGGCGTTCGGCGACGGGCGGCCGAGGCGATCCACTTCTTCATCGATGCGCTGGATGCGGTTCGCAGGATTGGGGTGGTCGCTGAAGAATTGCGGCGGCTGCGCTGAACTGTCGAGCTTCTTGAATAAATCGGCCATGCCTTCGGGGTCGTAGCCGGCGTCGTGGAGAATTTGCGTGCCGAGAATGTCGGCCTGACTTTCATCAGTGCGCGACATTTTGAGGAAGACGAGCGGCACAGCAGCGCTGCTGAAAAGCTGGGTGATGAGCGAGGCGGCCAAGTTTCCGCCGACCAGAGCGCCGACGATTCCGAGAGCGACTTGCGCGCCTGCGGATTTGGTGGCTTGCGCAGTTCCGTGGCGCAGAACGACGTGCGCGGTTTCGTGGGCCATCACACCGGCGAGCTGCGCTTCGTTGTCGGCGTTTTCGATGACGCCGCGATTGATGTAGATGAATCCTCCGGGAAGCGCGAATGCGTTGATCTGCGCGCTGTTGACGCAGCGGTATTTGTAAGGATACGGATACGTTCCTTTGGGGACGTGCGCAACGAGGCGCATGCCGACTTGCTGAAGATAATCGTCCACGCGTTTATCGTTGAGCAGAGGATACTGGCGCGGAACGGCGGCGGCGGCGCGCTCGCCGACCTGGACATCTTGTTGCGGAGAAAAAATGTTGAATGCGGGACGAATGATGGTGCGGTCGTCGGAGAGCGCGCGAGTCGAGAATGCGAGCAAGAGCGCAATCGCAAATAGCGCACGCGTCTTCGCGGCCAACGGGGTGAGCGTTTTTCCAAACGATGAGCGATATGATTTTGCCGGCACGAAGAGCCCTCGAGCATATATCTTAAGGCAGGAACATGCCTGGGATGAAAGGGCTGGCGGAGTGTGGGCGCTTTTACGCGAAAGATCCGTGGGGCAACCGGCTGGAATTTACGGAACCATCTTCGTCGACCGCAAAAAGCGCTGCGAGGTGATCCAGCACCACCCACTGGATCACCCGCGCGCGGGTACAGCAAGCTGGGCGTTAGATGCGGTTTCTGCGCGTTGTGCGGCTCTTGCCCTCTTCGGAAGGTAGCGCCTGTTGCGCCGCTGGCCGAAGCGAGCGCGTGGTATACGAATGCGCTTCTGCTGCGGCAACAGCTGGAGCCGCTGGGATTTCGCGGCCGTGACCGTCTTCGTCAGCGGCAGCGGCGGCGGCCAATCCCGGATGCGCCGGTTCGACGGTGACGAGCGCGCCTTCGGCTTCCTTCCAGAAAACGAGGCACGAAGCAACGCCGTCCCAATCGACTGAAAGCACGTCCCCTAAGCGGATTTGGTCGGTCGCGAGAAGGCTTGCGAGCGGATAGACAAGATGGCGCTCGATGGCGCGTTTCAAATGGCGCGCGCCGTACTTCATGTCCGTGCCCTCCTTCAGCAGGAACTCACGAGCTGGCTGCGTGACGCGGAAGAGGAATTTGCCTTTCGCCGTTTCGAGCACGCGCTGCTGAACCATGCCGAGCTCAATGTCGAGGATTTGTTCGAGCTGAGGTTCGCGCAAAGGATGAAACACGACGACCTTGTCGAGCCGGTTCATGAATTCCGGCGAGAATTTGCGCTT
>Ga0126371_10001076_pt1 | contig 22860 bp, 22 predicted proteins | sample PanSoiMetaPlot_4_FD_110145 | JGI IMG/M metagenome (GOLD analysis project Ga0126371, IMG submission 110145) | Tropical forest soil microbial communities from Panama - MetaG Plot_4 | ecosystem: Environmental > Terrestrial > Soil > Tropical forest > Bulk soil | place: Panama | collected 2016-02-17 | reverse complement strand
CTCGAATTCCGGGCAGTTCACCAGAGCGATGGCCATGGCAGGTACGAGACTCAGGCTCTCGACCCGTTCTGTTTCAATGAGACGGAGAATCTCTGGCGGATCAAAGCGAGAGACCATTACGTGTCGGGAGCCCTTGAGCGTAACCGTATGAGCTGCGCCCCAGCCGTTTGCGTGGAACAGCGGAATCGAGTGCATGTGCACGCCGTCAGTCGAACTATCCTTGGCCAGCACCGCACTCAGTGCATGCAGATAGATGTTTCGATGGGTCAGCATCACGCCCTTGGGGCTGGCACTGGTGCCGCTGGTGTAAAAAAGCTCGCCGAGGGAGTCCTCGTCAAAATTCATTAGATCGGGACGATAGGGCTGAGCCGCGGCCACCAGTTCGTCGTAGGTCTGCCCCTCGTGCCAGGCGGCGCTCGGCGGAGCATTCAATAGAAAGAATGAGTGAACCGTCGTGAGCTTGTTGCGGAAGGAATCCACCAGAGCAGAAAAGTCGTTTTCAAAAAACAAGACGCTGGCCTCAGCGTCGTTCAGGATATAGGTGAGTTCCCCTGCTCCAAGGCGCACATTCAACGGAAGAAGCACCGCGGCAGCTTCCAAAACTCCGTAGTACGCTTCCAGCAACCGGTGGCAATTCAAGCTTAGAAAAGCAACCCGGTCGCCCGGTTTTACTCCCACGCTGCTGAGGCCACTCGCCAGGCGGGCCGCGCGCCCAGCGAACTGAGCGTAGGTAAAGCGCGCCTTGCCGCACACGATGGCTGTCCTGTGCGGATACTGTTGCTCTGCGTAACGCAGGAAACGCACTGGCGTAAGCGGAATATTCATTGAGTGGGCGGTCCTTCTATGCCGTTTGTCCCCCGTCAACTACCAGCACCTGACCTGTAACGTAATCGGAGGCGTCCGAGGCCAAGAAAACCGCGGCGCCCTTGAGATCGTGGTCATTTCCGACTCGGCCGAGCGGAGTCCCACGTAAAATGTTCTCCTTGTTTCGCTCGATGATAACTGTCGACAGGTGGGTGGGGAACCATCCCGGCGCGAGCGCGTTCACCTGAACGTTCTGGGGTCCCCATTTGCGCGCCAAGTCTCTGGTGAAGGCGATGACTCCGCCCTTGCTCGCGTGATATCCGATCGCTTGAAATTCAGGGGGAGAGCCCCGCAAGCCAGCCGTGGAGGCAACATTGATGATCTTTCCCTTCCTCTGCTGGGTCATGAACTTACCAATTGCCTGACAGCACAGAAACGTCCCGGTCAGATTCGTTTCGATCACCTTGTTCCATTGCTCAAGAGTCATCTCCTCCACAGGGGCACCCCAGGACGTGCCTGCATTGTTAATCAGAATGTCGATGCGGCCAAATTGGGCGAGCGTTTCGATTGTAAGCGTGTGAATGTCCGAGGGGTTCTTAACGTCGCAACCCACAGCCAGGGTTCTTACGCCCAGAGCTCTCAACTCCTCCGCGGCGCGCTCGCAGCGCTCCTTTTTCCGGGCACACAACACGAGGTCCGCGCCCATCTCGGCAAGCGCTTCGGCCATTTGCCGTCCGAGACCGACGGCCCCCCCGGTAACCACGGCCACCCTTCCGGTAAGGTCGAAAAGTTCTTTGACACTCCTGGCTGGTGCGGTCTCCGGCTTCAATCTAGGTCTCCGGCCACCGGTACTAGAAGTGGGTCCACTGGTGATTCCCTAGGGCCGTTCACGAGGAGCTTCGCGACACCCACCCGGACGGTGCACTTTTCCAGATCGTGTGCGTAACTATCACATGTTAGCGACTACCGTCAAGCGTGCAGATTTTATCGAATGGCCCGCTTGCGCCCTAGGTAAGTCGGCACGGAGTGATGACCATGCGGCCGGTAATCCGACCAGCTCGCAGATCCTCCATCACTTCGTTCACCTGGGTGAGGGGCCGCGAGGACACCTCACAGCGGATTTTCTTTTCCGCCGCCAGGTGGAGAGTCTCGCGCAAATCCTGACGAGTGCCCACCGCAGACGCCTGCAGCCGTATTTCCCGGGCAGCCATCAGAATCGGAGAAAAGGAGATGTTTTCCGAGGGCAGACCAACAACGAGCATCGTCCCGCTAGGCCGTACGCAAGCGAAGGCCGCGTCGTAGGCAGCCTTGCTGGCCGAAGTCACCAGCGCCATGTGTACGCCGCCCATATCGCGTAAGACCTTGGTCAGCTCGGCTGAGGCAGCATGAATGGTGTGCGAAGCGCCGAACGATTGGGCCAAGCGAAGCTTTTCCTCAGAAACATCGATGGCAATGACATGCGCTCCCATAGCTTTGCCCATCTGCACAGCGAGGTGACCCAAACCCCCGATTCCAAAGATGGCCAGTCGCTGGCCGCGGCAAATCCTGGCCTGCTTGAGTGCCCGGTAGACCGTTACGCCTGCGCAGAACAGGGGAGCGGCGCTGATCGCGGTGAGTCCCTCGGGGATTCTTAGAGCATGGCTGGCAGGCGCTTTTACGAATTCGGCGTAGCCCCCAGGAACGCTCACACCGGTGATCTTTTGCCGTGCACAGAGATTTTCGTTCCCCTCACAGCAGAACTCGCACACGCCGCAGCTCCAATGGAGCCAGGGGACTCCGACGCGATCACCCACTTCGAAGTCCCGCACAGCGGAGCCCCTTTCCGCCACACGTCCTGAGATCTCATGCCCCAGAATAAGGGGCTTCCGGATAATCCTGGCAAGCTCGGGCCAATCACCATCGGCGAGGTGCAAATCGGAGTGGCAGACACCGCAGGCTTCCACCTCGATCAAAATCTCGTCGGCGTCTAGTGTTGGTAAGCTGAGTTCTTGGACGACCAAGGGGCGTTTGAACTCATACAGAAGCGCGGCCCTCATCACCAACCTCACTGCTACGGTTCAACCGCTCGCAGGAAGAACTCAACGGCACTCTTCACACGCTCATCCAAATTGTGAGGCTCGGGCAGATCGATGGCCCAGCGCCGCACAACCGTGCTGTAGAGCCCTTTCAGGCACCCGGCCAGATGATCCACGGGGAACGCGCGGCGACCCTCGCCACGCTTCTGCCCTTCGGCCAGAATCTCGCGCAGCAGTCTGACCGCAATCTCCTCCGGCTGGCCCATCTCCGGCGAACGCACGGGATCCATGGCTCCCGACAGTATCACAGCACGCCACGGCGGACACGCCGACTCTGTGTCCTGAGCCATCTCATGGTACATCTCGCGGAGGCGCCCGGCAGTCGAGGCCTTGCTTGAGAGCTCGATTTCTAGATGCTCCCGGATATGCAAGAAAATCCGCGTCTCATCCGACCCTTTTGGTCTTAGGTTCTTGTGCCTCTTTTTCTTTCCTTTTTTTGTTTTCTAGCTTGATCCCGGCGTTTCTGGAAAAATTTCGCATCAGGATGGCCTAGGAACGACGGTCACCGTCGGTCTGGAATCTCCTCTCCTCATGGTTCCGGTGTAGAATCACCGCAATGAGGTGCCTCGATGTACGCACAACCCGGGATAGAAGAGAGCAGCGAAGACCTGACTCCGACCTGCCAGGCGCAATCCCCTGTCGATGAGCCCTGCAGCGCTCCAGCTGTCACACGCTGCGAAAACTGTGGTCAGTGGTATTGCGCAACACACGCAACCGATGATGAATGGCATGCGTGCGTACTCGAAGAAGGCGACATCGGGGGCGAGGGATAGCGGGCGATCATTCCGAGGGAGCGTCCTCGCAGTGGCGTTGTCCAATCACGGTTGGCAAAGCACGGAGGGGCTGACCGCCCGCCAGACGCCTGCTGCCCACGGCCCGCCAAAGCCGGACGGCCACCAGTCGTGGGTTAGGCTACCCTTCCCGGCAAGTCGAGCTTTGATCTCGGCTTCTTAGCGGTGTCGACGCGCCCCTTGACGAGATGGGTTTCTCGGCTAAAAAGGAAGTAGTAACCGGGTTTTTCTTCTGCGATCTGTCGCATTCTGTCGAAAGCGTTGCCCAGGCCAGCCACAGACTCTGTCCAAGTTATTGCTCTTTCCGATGCGCCACCAAAAATATCGAACGTCGGCAGGGAGCTTGCGCGGGGTAAAGTAGGCTGAATTCTAGAAAGCCGTTGCTTCGAACGGGACTCAAATAGATCCTGAACACGTTCTAGGATATCGGTAAGACCGTCTGGTTTAGACCACACAACGTCAGCCCCGACAGCGGGGGCCAGCGCGTCGGTGGCGTGTTCGTACATGGTAAAAAGGACAACGATCACGTCGGGAAGGGCACGCTTTATCGCGGATGCTGTGGCAGCACCGTTGAGTTTGGGCATGACCAAATCGAGTAGAACGAGGTTGGGTTTGAGTTCTTTTGCTTTCTCGACAGCCTCCATCCCGTCGCCCGCCTCGCCGCAAACGGTCAGTCCCGGCTGGCTTTGGATACGGACGCGGATCGCATCGCGGACCGACTTGTTGTCATCGACGATCAAAATCTTCTTGTGCAAGCCTGCCACTCGGTGGGGACAACTAAATATTCTGATATGTAGGTGACACCACGAATACACTGATTCCTGTATCGCGTTCTATAGGACGCGAGCGGCTCAAGCGTGGCTGCTAAAGCGCGTAAGTCAGTAGCAGCCGCCAATTCCTCGAAGCCAGGCTGTCACAACCGTTCCACACTTGTTGCCATAGCTGGCAAGACCGTGCGCGCTCACACGGGCTTCTCCTGCAGGGCATTCTAACCACTCAGGGGATGGGCCGGCCGCGATTGGGAATCCCGCGGGCCGGTAGGCAGGCAGCCATCTGCTGGCCCCACGGCTCCTGTAGCCATCGAATCAGCAAGACACTCCTTTCTCGAAACGCTATCGGGTAACAATAGCGCCGCCAGTTTAGCCACCGCTCGTGTATCCAAGGTGCCGGATGGATGATGGGTCTTAATGATTCGAGCCAATTCATAACCAGTCCCGTCAGCCTCCCCGAGGGGGCAATCGGCGACCAATGCGCGGGCCACCAAGTCCTCCGGCGAAGCTGCCAACTCCGTAACTTTCGAGCCTGTGCCGCGGGATGGAAAGCCTGCACAGCCGGGTGCTTCAAAGCCCGCTCTGCTGCGGACGCGGCAGGAACATCCCGCGTCGATTCAGCCGGATGAAGGGTTGGCCCGGAGAGGATTGTCTGCGATTTGAGCGCCAATTCGCAAAGAAGTTGAAAAGCGTCCTCCGAAGTAAACTCAGTGGAGTCCGCCAGTCGCGCGCTCTCTCTTTGCATGGCTTCCGACCATGCTTCCTGCACCGCAGTACCCCCTTCAGCCAACGATGGCCGATCAAGCTCACCTTTCGCAAACGGTGCTGGCCTTGCTACCACAAACGGGCCTGAGGCGAAAGCCGAGGTGATGGGAGCGGGCTGGGCGCTTGGCGCATCTGCTAAGTCCACGGGACGAGCAGGACGTTTCGCATGTTCGAGCTGGAATTCGCGTGCCGCTTCGTCGACAATGCCCGCCGGTACGGGTCGCAGGTTGCGCACATAGGCGCTGATGAGCGAGTGCTCACTGAGCACATTAATTACGCGGGGAATTCCTCGCGAATAAAAGTGGAGGGCATCGACGGCCTCGGCTTCGAACAGCGGTTTGGCACTAGCACCGGCAATCCGCAGCCGCGCCTGGATATAGGCGCGAGTCTCCTCAGAACTGAGGGGCGCAGTCTTGCAGCGAAGTGCAATGCGCTGACGGAGTTGGCGCAGTTCATGTCGCGTGAGCCTCTCTTCTATCTCCGGTTGGCCGACGAGCACGACCTGCAATAACTTCTCACTCGGAGTTTCCAAGTTTAACAGGAGGCGAATTTCTTCAAGTACATCCACGGAGAGACCCTGTGCCTCGTCGACGATCAAGGCTGGTCTCTTGCCGGCGCGATAGCATTTGAGGAGATGCTCACTCAGGACAATACGGGGGTCGGCGCCAGGTCGGGAGGCGGACGGCAGCCCAAAGTCGGCCAACACCAGGTCGAATAGATGGTGCGGTTCCAAGCGAGGATTGGAAAGGAATGCAATGGGGGTTCGCTGCTGCCGCAGGTGGTCCTGCAAACGGTTGATCAAGGTCGTTTTGCCGGTCCCGATTTCGCCGGTAAGCAGGATGAGCCCTTTGCGCGTTTCTATCCCATAAAACAGGGTATCTAGTGCATTTCTAGTCTGAGGAGTGAGAAATAGACACCGTGGGTCGGGATTGAGACTGAATGGGTGATCACGCAATCCGAAAAAGTCCCTGTACACGTTCCTCTGCCCACCCTGCTGGCGATTTCTGATCTGCTACGTTGCGCAATCGTCCAGCACTAAGATGAATCACGACAACAACTACAATCGAAGAAGTGGCTAGATCTGATAACACACCGACTAGAGCCCGACATCTGTCAATATTTCCATAAGCATCCGAACAACCATTAACTCCTTGGTAAATCGGCCAAAACTGCGGACCCTCCCACTTCGAGACGTCAAGCCAGGCTAAGGTACGGCAATGCATAGCAGTCAATCGGCACCCCTTGTAGTAGAACGACCGCTAGACCAAATACACCCATTGGGCGTATTTCACAGCGACCGCAGGAAGTTGACTCCTGGGCAACGCTTAGGCAGGCAGCACCGCAGACCGTGCGAACCTCCGCTTAACCCGCCCAGGCGTCCGTTTACTGATTTTGAATTATCGCGCGGCCTTCCGAGTGGCGCAGTTCGTTCACTGCGCGGCCAGCTTTCGGTCATTACAAATGGAGGTGGAGGTCGGACACGCCAGACGCGGCTAAACGGGGAAGCGTCCAAGCATTGGCGACCAGCGCTCTGTGGAGCCGCCACGCTTTTTGAAGGCGGAAACGCTATACCGGGTAACAAAGTTGTGACCTTGAGACTACGCGAGCCTGTCTAACTATTGCGTCAGCCTGTCAGTGGTGTATAGTGCGGCCGTCCAGCACGCCGTCCCCAAAGGGTGGTTCCATGCCTCTTAAGATACTGGGCGAGGGCGTGTGTGAACGATGCAGTTCAAGCCATCGAGGGGAGTTCCCAGCAGAGATATGTATTCATGTTCCCGGGCCAGAAGAGTTGAATCTACCTCCCCTGTTTGTTTTCCCTAGACTTGCGATTTGCTTGGATTGCGGCAGGGTCTCGGGGTTCGAGATATCCAATGAGCGAGTAACTGAGCTCAGAGAACACATTCGCTCTACTTCACGCTTCAGCTAGACAGAATCCCGCGCTGACAAATCTTTCACCCTGCAGAACAGCCTCAATCGCGTTCTCGAGTTCGCGGTTTATCTCGGACTTGCGTACATACCCCGACGCTCCATCGCGTAACAGCGACCTCACGATTTCAGGGTCACCGTCGAGCGACACGAACAAGATTTTTGATTGGGGAGCTAGCGAGTGGATTTGTGCGGCTGCCTTTATTCCGTTCAGCTTTGGCAGCCCTATGTCGAGGAGGATCAAATCAGGCTGTAACTCGGCAGCTTTCGCCACGGCTTCTAGGCCATCGGAAGCCTCGGCGATAGTCTGGAGTCCGTTCACCTCCAGTTTTGATCGGAGCAGCCTACGAAATGGTGCGAAGTCGTCGACTATAACCACCGTCTTCTTTCCAACTTGAGCGGCTTCGAGCTTCGGCATGGGTCGGCTTCCCATAGGTTTCCGATATGTTTGAGCAAATGGCGGAGTCGGCCCTGGTCCGGCCGGTCACTTAGCTTCAGGATAGCTCCAGGTCGTTGCCCCTGAATAAGCTTTTAAGCCCTCTTGCTCAGAGCGTAACGGCGATCGATCCCCGGATGCTACGACCCTCAACCCCCAACAGGTGGTCACCCAGGGGGAGGGGGATATCCGGGCAGTCCGGCTCCTTGGGCTTCCTTACGACCGTTCAGGCGATCGCCGGGCTGACTGACCTCATGGCTCGGTCATTACTGACCAAAAGAAGGTCGCAGGCGACACGAGGTCATTTCCGAGCGTGCTAATAGCAAACAACAGGGACGATCTGTGAGTGTCGAAACGGGACCAGCGGAATGGAAGACGTGGTCGGTAGAGAACGACACCTTACTGGCGTTTGGGGCCGGAATTCTCGATGACGATGTGATTTCTGATGGCGTATTGCACGAGGTCAGCCGTAGTGCTGAGGCCAAGCTTCGACATGATTCTGTATTTGTGAAACGCAATCGTGCGCGGAGAAATGCGTAGGACGCCGCCAGCTTCCTTCATGGATTTTCCTTCCGCCAGCACTTGGACTACTTCCCGCTGGCGAGCTGTAAGCGTTCGGGAGTGACCCTTGCGTGAATGAATAAATTCCTGCATGCCTCGAGCAATTTTCGGCGTGATGTAGTACTTGCCCTGGAGCGCTGCTTCGATCGCCTGTAACAGCTCTGATGCTGCAGATTTCTTCGATACATATCCCGACGCTCCTATCTTCTTGGCCTCCAGAGCAAGTTCGGGGTCGTCATTCATGGTCAGGAAAACGAATTTCACAGATGGCAATCTTGTTTTCAGCTGCCGACAAGCTTCTAACCCATTGAGCAATGGCATCCCAATGTCCACGATCACCAGGTCGGGTTTCAGCGATTCTGCAGCAGACAATAGGGCATGCCCATCGATTACCGTCGCCACCACATCAAAATAAGGCGCGATCAGCTGGCGTAAAGCCTCTGTTACAAGGCTGTGGTCATCAGCGAGTATGACGCGGCGCGACTTCGTAGCTTTCTCCTGGCTAGAAAAGGGACCGTTGGCCACCGGTTTCAAGCACGGCCGGCCTCTGACCTTAGCGAGGCAGGCGTGCCCTAGAATCTTACCGAGTCAGGCCGGTATCCAGCTTTACAGCCAGTGGCGTGCAAGCCGCGCCTGACATAATTGACAGATGTACGAGTAAGCGCAGCGTTTAACCTCAATGGCCCATCTGGCTTGCACGCTCCCTCAAGGAGCATTCGCTCGGAGACACATACTCCGAGGGCGGGTGCTATTGCGCACGCAAGGTGGCAACTCGGCCCGGCGTTCGTGAGCCGGTGAGAGGAGACTTGCATGTCAATCTTGGCGTGGATCGTTCTGGGCCTGGTCGCCGGATTTGTGGCCAGCAAGATTGTAAACAAGGCTGGCGAAGGACTCTTGAGGGACATCGTGTTGGGAATTGTGGGTGCGGTGATTGGTGGATTATCTTCCGATTTTTCGGAGCGGCGGGAGTTTCCTTACTGAACCTGTACAGTCTGATCGTCGCCATCATCGGCGCCGTCGTGTTCCTGGTCATTTATCATGCTTTGCGACGGACCGCGTGAGGCCCGCGGCGACTAGAGCGGGCTCAAAGCACGTCTTTTGCTAAGGTGCGGTTAGGAAGAAACCGTCATTTCTAGGGTCTCCGATCATTCTTAACAATCCCGCCTGGAGTATTCCGAACATTGCCTCGTTGAAGGTGGCCCCCGCATTACCCGCGCGGGCTCTAACCTCGGGTACCTGCAGCTCTAGGTTCGCCCCGCATTCACATTGACTCAATCAAACGCCTTAAGTCGCCTATATAGGCTTGTATTTCGGCATCGCTTATCCCCACTGCTTTTTGCTTCCTGACTTCCTCGCGAATTGCATCCGCAAACTTTTGAACGGCTGCCTCCCGGGATCTTTCATAGTTCATTTCGTCTTCCACGCGATGTTTTGCACACAGCCCGGAAGGATGGCTGGTTTCTTGCTCACACGCCCCGCCTTGCCACTTGCACAGCGTCATGGACTCGCCTCCGTTCGCCATCATTGAGGCAATCGGTAGAGCGGTACTAGCTGGACGCAAGTACAGGCGAAGTACAGGCGTAAAGATCGCTATCGTTGGAGGGTAAGCTGATAGCGCTGAAACCTTGAGGTCTTTTTGCAATGTGGACATGCCAGCTTGACACCGTCCGGCGGAAACTCGGGTTTATTAAGATTACCCACAAAAGGATCGCGCCTAGTATTAGCCGAAATTTCACTATGAGGGAACTCGCGCTTGCAGTCCGGGCAGTAGAGAACCCAGTGTGCCATTGGTAAGCCTCAGCCATATCAAAACGCAGCACCCGGGCTTGAGGGAATACGGAGTTTGGACTAAGCGAATCGCCCTAGCGGGCAATCTGTAAGTGCTCGCCCGACACAGTTGCGTTTTGAATTTGACCAGTGCCAGGCCGAGAGGTTACTGTCTTACTGCCTAGCCTAAGAAACCCTCGGGGATCGTCCACACAAGATTCGTTTTAGCCGGAGACGGAAAACGTCCCTAGATTCTGCCTACCTTCCCGTGTTCGGAAACTCCTCTCGGCAGTATGCCCACAATTCACTGAAAGCAGCCAGGATGACCTCGCCTGGGGTTCTCGGCATTTCGTCTGCCTCCTGGGACGATTCTAGCAGGTTGCACGGCGAGTCGGCCGCCCTCGTTGGGATAGGGGAGCCACATGAAATCAAATGAGCCGCAACGTATTCACGTGTTTGCACGGAGTGTCTCATTGCGTCAAAGAGTCGCCTACAGCCTGGCCATCGTTCGATTGATTTTGGCTCCCGTTATTTTCTTGGCCGTGTATTACTTGTTTCAGATCAGCTCAATCGCGGACCGGATCGTCAACCTCGACGCGCCGGCCGCGACGCTCGCCCAGAAGGCATCGATCGTGATGCTGGAGGCCAGGCGGGCTGAGCGCAATTACCTCTTACTCCGCGATCCTTCAGACCTGCAAGCCAATCGCGACTCGCTGGTGAGGGTGCGGCAGATTTTCCAGCAGATTCAGGATCTCGAGCCGAACGAGAGGAACACTACCCAGATCGCTCTAGACGCTCTTGACCTTTATCAGCAGCGCCTGGACGCCGCTGTTTCAGCGCTAGGGCCAGCAGGCCAGTCCCCATCGGACCAAGTTCAGTCCGTGGTACGCGCCTACGAGAGAGATTTGAACGATCTGTTGCGAAAAGCGAGGTTTAGAAAACGCCCGCAACTCATCGACGACCTCCGCAGTCAAGTGGAATCGTTTGACGCACAGATCTCGAAGACCGTCCAGGGCGGCGAGCCTGCCTTACGGCAGGTTACGTCCGATCTTCAAACCTCAAGTGAGCAAGTGCTGGCTGTAAGCGCCGAGCTACAGGCGAGCAACTGGAGTCGCGTCCAGTCAGATCATCGAGAAGCGCGAAAGCTAGTGACCGAGGCCGAGTGGGCGCTCGGAGTTGTCTCTGCTCTAACCTTCCTGTTGAGCGTATGGATCAGCTTCGTGCTGCCTCGCGAGGTAGTGAGACCGCTTGCGGACCTCAAGGAGGCGGTCGACAGCGTTACGGCGGGCCACTGCAAAATCGATTTCGACATTCGCGGGCACGGAGAAGTCGCCCAACTGGCCGCCAGCGTTCGGAGCTTGATCGCGCGTACCCAATCTTGACCGCGGGTGCTGCCCAGAAAGTTTCCTGAGCGTCACGATCCTGTCGCGGGCCCGAGGTGCACAGTGCCAATGGCGCAAGGCACTTTCCGCCACCTCTAAAATGAATTCCGGCACAAGGAGCTTTCGAGGGTCTCTCTCCTCCTCACGCCGAGAAATGGGTCGACCTACTTGGTGGCTGCCCTCCGATTGCTTCTCAGAGTGAACGGAAAGCGAGGACGGCATTCAGTCCGCCGAAGGCGAACGAATTCGAGAGCGCCGCGCCCACCTGTGCCGGTCGCGACTGATTGGGAATGTAGTCGAGGTCGCATTCGGGATCGCGTTCAGTGAAGTTCGCAGTGGGTGGAAGAACACCCTTGCACAGTGCAAGTAGAGTCGCTATCGCTTCAAGTGCACCCGCTGCGCCCAGAGCATGTCCGTGCAGCGATTTTGTGGAACTGACCCCGAGTTTATCCGCGTGTGCGGCGAAGACGGCGCGTATGGCACGCGATTCAATCGGATCGTTCCCCGGCGTGCCAGTGCCATGCGCATTGATGTAGCCAATTTCTTCGGGCGCGAGACCGGCTTCGCGAAGCGCCGCGACCATTGCACGCGCAGGACCTTCAACGGTCGGCTGGGTAAGGTGATGTGCGTCGGCGGTCATTCCGAAACCGCAAACCTCGGCGTAAATTCTCGCGCCACGGGCCTTCGCAGCTTCGAGCGGCTCGAGAATCATCATGGCCCCGCCTTCACCCAGAATCATCCCCTTGCGGTCTTTGCTGAACGGGCGGCACGTGTCCGGCGAAATCACACGCATAGCCTCCCAGGCCTTCAGCATTCCGACGGTAAAGAATGCCTCGGAGCCGCCCGTAACCGCCATTTCGGCTTCGCCGTCGCGGACCATCCGAAAAGCGCTCCCGATGGCGTGATTCGCAGAGGAGCAGGCCGTCGAAACGGTGAATGCCGGGCCGCACAAGCCCAAATCCATCGCAATATGGCTGGCGCCGGCATTCGCCATTGTTTTCGGAATCGTCAGTGGATGCACCCGGCCGCGGCCGTTGACCCAAAGGTCTTCGAAACCGGCTTCGATCGCGGATTGACCACCCACCGCCGATCCGCAGATGATGGCCGTCTGTTCGCGTAGCTCCGCGGTCAGGTCGATGCCGCAATCGCGAAAGGCTTGGCGCGCAGCCACGACTGAGAATTGTGCGAACCGGTCAAGCTGCGCGTCCTTGCCGCCTTCGAAATGCTTTAGCGGATCAAAGCCGCGGACCTGAGCAGCATTTTGAATTTTGAGGTTGACGCGCGACCCATCCACGCCTTCCAGCGGCCGGATCGCGGAGCGCCCCTGGCAGAGGGCATCCCAATTCTCCGCAAGATCGTGGCCGAGAGCGGAAATGATTCCGACGCCCGTGATGACAACTCTTCGCGGCATCAGCTGGCTGGGCTCGTCGAGCCCATGGAAGTCTCGGGCGGTGCGGCGGCGAGAAGCTTCTTGACGCCTTCGACGATGTCGTTGACCGTCTTGATCGAACGAACGTCGTCGTCGGGAATAGAGATTTTAAAGGCGTTTTCCAGCTCGAACAGGAGGCTGAAAACGTCGAGTGAGTCGATGCCCATTTCCTGGAGATTCGTTTCAAGTGTGATCGATTCAGCGGGAATGCGTTTGACGGAGGCGAGCGTCGCAATCACCTTTTCGGCTACCGGATCAGGCATCAGGCCCACCTCGGAGGGCGAAGGATAAAGTGGAATCTCGCGTTTTCAATCGCAAATGTGTGCAAGGTGGATATCCGCACCTAGCTGTAGTCTAAACCAAATGGAAAACGAAATTCTAGCACCGTTCCGATTCAGCGGAAGAATTGCGCTAACCAGGAATCTCCTTAGGCCGGGGAGCACCATCGATCCCGCCAACCTCGGATCAGAATGGGCCTCGAGAGTAAACTACCCGTTCGCGTCCGGATGCAGTCGGAACGACATTCCCGGCTTTACCCCCCAAAACTGAGCCGGGTGACTTGCGATCGATAAGCCTGGCAGGGAATTCTGGGAGCTTGCCGACATCCTCAGGACTGCTGAAGGCGACATTAGCCACGGCGGTCTGCCAAGAAGGCCTCCGACGTGCGGCCGAATGCACACTTTATTAGCGTCCGATTGGGGACTCCCAACTAGATGATTCCGACGTCATATTTGCAGCTCCTTCAGGGCAGAGCGCAGCCCACTTCATCGGAAAGAAACAGATGAATGCTCAGCACATAGTTTCTTGAATGCGGAATGGTCTTCATCACCGTGCGGCAATGGATAAGGGCACAGAATATCGATGTCATGATGTCGAGCGATTTCGTTGGCGCGTTGCTCGAGTCGAATGGCCTCATCGGTTTTGCCCTCCGCCCAAGTTCTACCCGCGCGCTCACTGCAGAGGGCAACACGGGGATGGCTCTTGCCTGCTCGGAAGGCCGCTTCACTCAAACGATTGATCGCATCGGTTAGTTCTGCCGATTCGTCAACGTCTACAAACGCGTAGGTGCCACGCTCAATCGCGGCGTTGACGTGTACGCCTCGAGTGAGTAACTCCGAGTGAATCTGATCCCGGCGCGACTTGCTCGCCCATAGCAGGGCCGCGTTGCCTGACTTGAGTGCGCCGGCAACGAAATCGGCAATGGCATTTAGCATTGCCTCGGCGTCAGAGCAGAATAGAATTTGGTGGTGAGACTCAACTTTCGCATTTACTCCTGGGCCGATTTGTAAGCCTCGGCTAACGAAACGCCTGCCTTCCAGTGCCGCTTCGATCGCGGGCAGCAGATCGGTGCGCGCTCGTTGCTTATGAACGTAGCCCAGTGCGCCAAGGTTTAGGGCTTCTCCTACGACTTCAGGGGAAGACTCCTGAGTAATGAAAACGATCCTGGGGGGGACGGCTAGCCTTCGCATGCGTTCTGCGACTTGTAGCCCGTTAAGGTCAGGCAATCCAATATCGATCAGGATCAAATCCGGCAGCTCATCCTCAGCCTTTTGAAGCGCCTCTGCTCCATTCGAAGCCTCGGTGATCCGGAGCTTAGCCTTCTGCTTCAGCGTGGAAACAATGAATTGCCGGAACTGCTCAAAGTCATCAACCACAAGTATTTTCGGATCGCGCATCGGCCAATCAATAGACACGACTCAGAAAGCTGCTATGGGATAGGTCACGAATGTTTGAAAACCGACCGGTGGTGGAGGAGCTTTGGTCATGTGCGGGGAGCGCACGGCCCCCCTTCGGCTCAAATCATGTTGCCGTTGGTGGCCGGTCCTCGGCAAGCAGTGATAGCTCCGGTTTCGCAAGAACACACTTCGCGACACCGCAATCTAGGAAGAGCAGAAGATTCAAAAACACCCGGACGACAGGCTTATCCAGGCCCGCTAAGGCCGGAGCGTGTATGGCAATCTCCCCATTGAACCTGGTCTCTCTATCGGAACCGCCAGCTCTGCAAGCCATGAGAGGCACCTCAGAGTCGGGATTGTATAGCATCACCAGAATCAAAACTGCAATCGCTAAAAAAGTGCTTACCGCGGTTCGAGGGAACCAGTGTCGAGCTACGAATCGGAACCGTGAGTGCGGAAGGCGGAGTTGTTGCACAAATTGCGAGCTCGCACTTTAGGGATTGTGGCAGGCCTGGGCGGAATATGGAGTATAGTGTGGAGTAGAGTCCACAATGGAAACGATTCCGAGTGTCCTCGATAAGAAGCTCTTGCGGACGACCGACAGTGCCACGCGGCAGATGCGGCAGAATCGTTCGGGTTGCGAGCTGAGTTGATTCTGGCAGACGCTCGTTTGGACTTGATGAAAATTCTGAAATCGTCTGCTAAAGCCGATCCCTTTCCGCTTTCTCGATCCAAATTGATTATGACTCTCCGGGCACACGGTTCCACCCGCGGCCAAGCCGAATGCCCAATATCCTGATTACCAACGATGATGGCATTCATGCGCCGGGCCTGCGCGCGCTAGCGATGGCCATGCGTGATCTCGGCACACTGACCATCGTCGCACCTTCGAGCGAACGAAGCGCCTCGGCGCAATCACTCACGCTTCGTCAGCCGATTTACTGCGATCAGATCGCCGAACGCGAATACGCGATCGAAGGTACTCCGGCCGACGCAATGGTGGTTGCCTTGCACACGCTGCTGAAGCAAAAGCCGGACATCGTGATCTCCGGCATTAATCGCGGCGGAAACGCGGGCGAGAACATCTATTATTCCGGAACGGTCGGCGCGGCCATGGAAGCAGCCATCCATAATGTCCCGGCCGTAGCCGTTTCGGTCGCATATCGCGGACGCGAATTCGACTTCGGCCCCGCGGCGCGATTCACGCACTCGCTTGTGCCACTGATCTTGGGCGAGGGATTGCCACCGGGCGTTCTCTTGAACATCAATATCCCGCAGGATTGGACTGGAGAAGTCCGCATCACCCGGCAATCGTCGAAAATCACGCGCAACGTCTTGATTCCCGGCTCCGATCCGCGCGGCCGCCGTTATTTCTGGCTGAGCGAACAGCAGTTCATCGAAGGAATGGAGCCGGACACCGACCATGCGGCGATTCGCCAAGGCGCTGTGTCGGTTACGCCGCTTGAAATCGATCACACCCACACGCCCTCGCTCGAACATCTCTCGCGCTGGTCAAAGGCCCTCGAGCAGTCTTGCGCCACTTCTCAGCCGCAGCCGAAAGTCGGCTGAACGCGCAGTCCATGACGATGTGCTATTTTAGTTTTCTCTCTCTTAGCGCTTTCGAGCGCTCGCTTGTGTGTTTATGGCCAAAAGAGCTGCCGCCACCAAATCGGAGGAATTGACGGCCGAAGCGATCTTCGGCCCCCATGGCCTGCTCGCGCGACGCCATCCAGGATACGAATTTCGCCCTTCTCAGCTGGCCATGGCCAAGATTGCCGAGCAGGCCTTCTTGAAGCACCAACACGTTGTAATCGAAGCAGGCACCGGTACCGGTAAGACTCTCGCCTATTTGATTCCCGCAATTCGTAGCGGCCGCCGCGTAGTCGTTTCCACCGCAACCAAGTCCCTACAGGAACAGCTTTTTCAGAAAGATGTCCCCTTTCTCGAGAAGCACTTCGCGCCGACTCTCAAAGCGGCTCTGATGAAAGGCCGGGCGAACTTCCTCTGTAGGCAAAAAGTTCACCAGATGAACAGCCAGCCCGTGCTCAAGGGAATCGATGAGATCGATTGGTTTGCGCAGATTCGCGATTGGGAAAAACTGACCACCACCGGCGACCGCAACGAACTCACATTCTTGCCGGACGATGCCGAGCTATGGAATCGCATCGACGCGCGCCGCGATCTTTGCACGGGCCAGAAATGTAACGAATTTCAGCAGTGCTTCATCACGGCCATGCATCAGCGCGCTCACGAAGCCGATCTGATCATCGTCAACCATCACCTTTTCTTCGCTGATCTGGCGCTACGCCAGGACGACTTCGGATCGATCCTGCCGGAGTACTCGGCCGTCGTTTTTGACGAAGCTCACGAAATCGAGGGCGTAGCCAGCGATTATTTCGGCCGCCAAGTGTCCAGTCATCGCTTCGACGAGCTTGGCCGTGACATCGACCACATGCTGCGCCTGCTGGAGATCGAAGCAGCGCCGCTCCGGCGCCACATCGCGCGGCTGCGCGAACGCGCTCGCGCCTTCTTTGAGCGTTTCCCGGAACGCGACGGTCGCTACCCTTTCGGCGGCGCTGAAAGGCAGGCGTTTCTCGAGCAGAATCGCGAGGCATACGACGAACTGATTTCCGTGCTCAAGGGTGTAGAGAGTGAACTGGCGGCCTTGCATCCAAAGCCAGAGGAAGTGATCGCGATGGCGCGGCGCGCCTCCGAAGTGCGGCGCGAATTGACGTTCTTGATCGAGAGCGAGGAGAGAAGCTACGTCTATTGGTACGAACGCCGCAGCCGCGGTGTGTTTCTAGCAGCGACTCCGATCGATGTCAGCCAAATCCTACGCGAGCAGCTCTTCGACCGCTTCGACACCGTAATTCTCACCTCTGCAACGCTCGCCGTGGGTGGCCGGTTCGATTACCTGAAGCAGCGCCTGGGCACCCTGCCCTCGGAAGAGACCGTTCTTGCACAGGAATTCGACTACGCTAGTCAGGCGCTGCTTTATCTGCCACCCGGATTGCCCGACGTCCGCCATCCTGCGTTCGCTCCCAGCGCGGCCGATGAAATCATCCGCCTTCTAGAAATTTCGCAAGGCCGCGCCTTTGTGCTCTCTACGAGTAGCGCCCAAATGAAAGATCTCTTTGAGCGTGTCGCCGGACGAGTAAGCTTCCCACTGCTGAGGCAGGGAACGGCCCCCCGATCCGTGCTGCTCGAACGCTTTCGTTCCACGCCAAATGCCGTTCTGTTCGCCACGGCAAGCTTTTGGCAGGGCGTAGACGTACCCGGCGCGCAGCTCTCCTGCGTAATCATCGACAGGTTGCCCTTTGCGGTCCCGAGCGATCCCATCGTCGCCGCCCGCGTGCGCGCGCTTCAGGAAGATGGACGCAATGCCTTTACGGAATATCAGATTCCCGAGGCGGTGCTGGCGCTGAAACAAGGTTTCGGACGGCTGATCCGTTCAAAGAGCGATCGCGGCATCCTCTCCATTCTCGACAACCGCATCCAGCGCATGCAGTATGGTAAGATTTTTCTTGAGTCCTTGCCTGCATACAAAACCACGCGGGACATTACGGAAGTGGCGCGCTTTATGGAAAGCGAGGCCCAATAGCCTCCCAGCGCGTTTTTTACGAAAGAAGGTCATGTACGAGATCAGTGTTGACGAAAGCTTTGCGGCCGCCCACAACCTCCGCGATTATCACGGGAAATGCGAAGACCTGCACGGTCACAATTACAAGGTGCGCGTTGTAGTCGAAGGCCAGGAGCTCGACTCGACCGGGTTGCTTTACGACTTTGTTCATCTCAAACAGGTGATTCAAGCAGTGATCAGATCGCTTGATCACAAATACCTAAACGAACTCGCGCCTTTCGATGCCCTGAATCCTTCGGCAGAAAACATCGCCAAACACATTTACGAGGAAACGGCGAAGCACCTTCTGAAGTCGCCAAATGCGGCGCGGGTTTCCGGCGTTACGGTTTGGGAAACAGACTCGAGCGCAGCCACGTACCGGGCGTAGAAGACCGCTCAGCCTTTCGTCGACCGGTGCGATTCCGAGCGTGTCCATCATGGTCATTGCGGAAATTTTCAAATCCATCCAGGGCGAGGGGACACGCGCGGGATTGCCGTGCATCTTCGTGCGTCTTACTGGCTGCAATCTTCGCTGCGTGTGGTGTGATACGGAATACGCCTTTTACGGTGGAACGAAATTCACCCTCGATGAAATTCTAGGGAAAGTAGGCGCCCTTGCCGGTGATGACATGAGCCGCATTTCACTTGTCGAAATCACTGGCGGCGAGCCGCTGCTTCAACCGGAAACGCCGAGACTCGCCGAAAAACTTCTTGCCGCCGACTACACGGTGATGATCGAAACGAGCGGTGAGCGTTTCATCGGTACACTCCCGCGCGAAGTCATCAAAATTGTTGACGTCAAATGTCCCGATTCGGGCCAGGCGGACACCTTTCACCAAGAAAACCTGGTCGCGCTCAGCCCTAGCGATGAAGTCAAGTTTGTGATCGCCAGCCGCCACGATTACGATTTTGCCCGTGATTTCACATCCCGCCACCAACTTTCCGCGCATGTTCGAGAGGTCCTTTTTTCACCAGTTTTCCCCGATCCCGAGGGGCGCTGGCCCGGACTGAATGCGCAAGACCTGGCCGAATGGATTCTCGCCGATGGCCTGCCGGTGCGACTGAGCCTGCAACTGCATAAATTCATTTGGGACCCGGCAACCAAGGGGGTGTAGACGCAAGCGTGGTGGAAAAACCCAAAGCGGTTGTGTTGCTCAGCGGCGGCATGGACTCGTGCGTGTCCCTCGCCATGGCCCATCAAACCCAGCGCGTCGCGCTGCTTCATGGAAGCTACGGACAGAGGACGGAGAGCCGCGAGCGCCGCGCTTTCAACGAGATCGCCGATTTCTACGGCGTCGCTGAGCGTCTCGCCGTCCGCTTCGATGCCTTTGGGCAAATCGGGGGATCGGCGCTTACTGATAAGCGCATCGCCGTGCCCGAATCGGGCGAGGCGCTTGCCCCCCAGGCCGCTATTCCAGTCACCTATGTTCCTTTCCGCAACGCGCACTTTCTGTCGGCGGCGGTGAGCTGGGCGGAAGTCATTGGCGCGAGCGCAATCTACATCGGTGCAGTGGCAGAAGACAGTTCAGGCTACCCCGATTGCCGTCCAGAGTATTACCGAGCGTTCCAGGCGGTGATTCGTGAAGGTACGCGCCCGGAAACTCGCCTCGATATCGTCACCCCCGTCATTGGGCTGCGCAAGAGCGAAATTATCCGCCGCGGCGTCGAGCTAGGAGCGCCACTCGAACTCACCTGGTCATGCTACCAATACGATGACGAAGCCTGCGGCACGTGCGACAGTTGCCGGCTACGTCTGCGGGCGTTCACCGAGGCTGGAGTTCGCGACCCTATCCCCTACCGAGCGCAAGTTGCGCCATAATATGGCTGCCATCGTAGGGGGAGTTTGTTGTTTGCAAATCGGAGGTACCACATGAAAACATGGATGCGCGTCTCGGCGGCACTTGCAGTTTGCTTTGTATGGGCCGCTGCTGCTCGAGCGCAGAATGCAACGATCACAGGTCAGGTCCTAGATACCGAAGCAAAGCCTTGGGCTGGCGTGGCCGTCAGCATTAAGAGCGAGGTTGGCCGGACCTTCACACTGACCACTGACAAGGACGGCAAGTTCAATCAGATTGGACTCAATCCCGGCCTTTACACAGTGACCTTCACCGCGCCCCCCAGGCTACCCGCGCCCGGATACCAGATGCAAAGGCAAGTCTCCTCAGGTGAGCCCAACGATTTCTCGGTGAATTTCCAGAAGATCGCCGCGCTGCAGGGGGCCAATCCGGAGGAGCAGAAGAAGCGCGAGGAAGCTCAGAACCAATTCAAGAACATGAAGTCCCATGTGGATGCGGGCATCGCAGCACTTAGCGATGCCGAGGAGCAGCGCAAGCAACTAAAGACCGCATCGGCCGATCAAAAGCAAGGCTTGCAGGACAAAATGAAACAGGATTATGACACTGCCGTCAACGAGCTGCAGCAAGCCGAGCAGATGGTCGGCGCTAAGGATGCGAAAAACCATGCAGTGATCCTGTCGAACCTGGCGATCGCACAGAATCTTTCCGGGAAGTACGATGACAGCATCAGCTCTTATCAGAAAGCGATCGAGATGAACCCGCAACCCGGGTATTACGTCGGCTTGAGCCAGGCGGTTGCCAATTCGGTGGGGACAACGACCGATCCGGCAGCCGTTCAAGCTAAAGTTAGCGAAGCCGGATCTAATTGCGAAAAAGCGGCGGCGCTCGATCAGACACCAGCGGGCGCGGCGAACAATGCACGCTGTTGGAAAAATATCGGGATCGTTCTTTCAAATAAGGGGGACTTGAAAGACGCCATTTCCCCGCTCCAGAAGGCAACTACAGCCGATCCCAAGGATGCACAAGCCTGGTATCTGCTGGGAAGCGCTTACACCGGCACAATCGAAACCAAGCAAGAAGGCGACAAGATGACCTACATCATCCCCTCCGGTACGGCCGAGGCCTATCAAAAGTGCATCGACGCAGACCCCAACGGCTCCTATGCGGCGCAGTGCAAGATGATGCTCGATGGTCTGGCGGCTATGTCCGGCGGCGATGCCACCACAGTAGGCGCGCGCCCGAAGTCGAGCAAAAAGAAATAACAGGCTCCCTAATCGCTTGTGGAAAATATCTCGAATTGATTCTGCGCGGCGATTGTCGTGCTGAAATCTGCTCTCGACCAAGTCGGAGAGGAGTGCTATTCTCTCGCAGGTCATCCCGAGGCTTTCCTTGGCAGAAGTAGCTTCAGGTTATCCGGTGCAAAGGCGCCGCAGTGAACGGATTTCAAAGTCTTTGCCCCTGATCGTTCGCGGGATCGATCTGCTGGGCCAACCCTTCGAAGAGCGCACTTCCACTCTTGCGCTCAATCTCCATGGCTGCCGCTACGTCTCCAAGCATCACCTTCCCAAGAATTCCTGGGTCACGTTGGAAGTTACCGAAGAGCCTGGCCACCACATGCGCGCGCGCGTTGCTTGGATCCAGCGGCCGCATTCCGTCCGCGAGTTTTTTCAGATTGCCGTGGAACTTGAAAGCCCGTCGAACATCTGGAGCGTTTCCTCTCCTCCTCGAGACTGGCAGGAGACTCCCGCTCCGTCCTATCGAGCCGCTGACCAAGCACACCCTTGGGAGTCGCGAGCCGTCAGTCGATCGGAACTGACCACTTCAACGGAAGGATTTGGGGCGAACATGACAAATGAGTACCCGGAAACTGCGTCTGCGCAGCCGCCGCTGGAAGCTTCGCCTGCCGAAAGCCCCCTGCTGCGCCAATATGGCGCCGAACTTGAGCGCCAGACCCGGGAGATCGCCAACGCTGCTGTGACGCGAGTTGCCGAGCGTGTGGAACGAGCTATGGATGATCTCACTCGGCTTGAAAACGACCTCCGCGAAAACCTCTCCGCTCAAAGTGTGGAGAAACAGCAAGCTCTGGTTAGTTCGGTCGGCATGGAATTCGAAAAGGGTTTCGAGCGCGTCCGTGAGCTTGTGCAGGAACTCGGTCGGACCGGGCAGGAGCTGCAGGCCGAGAGGGAAGCGTCGCTTGAAGCGGCCAGCCGGTTGACTCAGTCGCGTCTCGACTTAGAAGCGGCCAATCTGGCGCGCGCTCAGGCACGGGACGAGAGCATGCCATCCAGGTTCACCTTCTCAGACGATGATCTCGCCGCTTGGCGCGCGCGTCTCGAGTCCGAGAGGACCGTGGCGCAGGCGCAGTGGAATGAACTCTTGCAATCTTCCCTCGACCACAACGTTGGTCGTCTGGTCGAGCAGTTGGCGGGGCGCTCGCAGGAATTACTCCGAAGCGCCGAGCAACGGATGATGGATCGCGTTGTGGAGTTTCGCGAGCCGCTGAGCCAGATATCGGCGGAAGCCCGCGAGGCGCTCTCTTCGCTGCGCTCGGGTCTCGAATACGAGCTGGCGCGCGCGAGTTCTTCGATTACCGAAATTGAGCATGCCACGACGCGAATGAGGGAGCATTCGGCGCAACTGGAGGCCACCAGCCACAACGCGTTGGACGAAATGCATCGGCGCCTGGAAAATATCCTTCAGGCGCAGACGGACGAGATGAACCGCCGAACCGAAGACATCCTCCATGGCCTGCCGCAGCGGCTCTCTTCTTTGGTCGACTCGGTCAGTCACGAGACGGCTGAACGCGCCATCGGCGAGATTGACTCGAACCTCGCACCGCGTCTCGAGCACGCCGCCCAGCTCGCCAGCGGCCTCGCCTCGCGGGGCGCGGAAGTGGACGAAAGTCTCCGGCTTCAGCGCGAACGCTTGCGCCAGCTATCGGAAAGTAATTTCCGGGAAGCGGCGGCGCAAACTGCTGCGACAATCTCCGGGCTTCGTGGCGATTTTGAGAACGCCCGCAAGGAAGCTCTCGCGAAGTGGAGCGAGGAACTGGAGGCCAGCGCG
>Ga0126371_10001075_pt1 | contig 22862 bp, 13 predicted proteins | sample PanSoiMetaPlot_4_FD_110145 | JGI IMG/M metagenome (GOLD analysis project Ga0126371, IMG submission 110145) | Tropical forest soil microbial communities from Panama - MetaG Plot_4 | ecosystem: Environmental > Terrestrial > Soil > Tropical forest > Bulk soil | place: Panama | collected 2016-02-17 | reverse complement strand
CCGCCGATCCGCGAGATATGCCCTTGATCAATTTCAACTACTTCGAGGAGGGCGGGGAGAAGGATCTCGACGCCGTTGTGGATGGGATCCGCTTTGTGCGCCGCCTGACGGAGAAGCTTCGCCGCCAGAAACTGGTGGCGAAGGAAGAACTGCCGGGTGAGTCGGTCGAGACTGCCGAGGACCTCCGCCAGTTTGTCCGCGATAACGCCTGGGGCCACCATGCATCTTGTAGCTGCCCCATCGGCCCGCGCGAACGGGGCGGCGTGCTTTCGAGCGACTTTCGTGTGCACGGCGCCGAGGCTTTACGGGTAGTGGATGCTTCGGTGTTCCCGCGAATCCCCGGTTTCTTCATTGCCGGCGCGGTCTACATCATCGGCGAAAAAGCGGCCGAGGCCATCCTTGCCGGTTCGGAGGCTCAGAAATAACCCCATTTCCTTTTTGGCGCATGAAGTATATAATTCCACGAGATTTTTCACAGGAGGGAATTCGTGGCTGTTACCTACAGCGTGGATCAGTTGCTCAAGATGAGCCAGCAAGAGCTGGACGACCTGTTCAAGAAGAGCCAGTCCGGCCCGATTCCCAACGGACCGGCCAAGGGAACCGCCATCATCGCGCCCGGCACTGTTTTTAGCCGGGAGATCGCCGAGTTCGTGAGTCTCTTCGCCTGGCAGGGAAAAACCTTCGACGCCCAGCGCGGCGTCCTGACCAATCGCATCTCGGTTCTCGGACTCAACGCGATTGTAGCCACCGTGTACAAGGACAAGAGCTGGCTCGACGGCCAGGAGTGTATCGTTCTGGACTATTCGAAGACTTCGCTGGTGGCTCAGTGGATTCGCGACGAGATTCGCCAGATCGGGCCCGATCTCTATCTGGGCAAAGTGTATTGGGAGCAGAAGCGCCTGATTGATTTTTGCCTCGAATTCAATCATCCCGGCGCATGACTCCGCAATCGAACCTGACACTGATGGCGCCGATTGCCGCCGGCCGCGACACGTCTCTAAGAAGCCTTCTCGCAAGCATGAACCGGCAGCCCGGCGAGGTCGACTCACTGAATTCCTTGCTCCCTTTCGCCCGGTTCGAGGACTTGCATTTTGCGCGCCTGGTCATTCTCGACGACCAGACCACCGGCGATATCGCTGTATACGGCCAGCCGCCGCCGAGCTATCCTCTATACTTGGCTTTTTTGGCCGATTTCGACGGCTCCTACGACGAGTTTTTAACCCAATTGGTCGAGCACGCCGGTACTGGCTTGCGCTCGATTTTTTCCCATTGCGAAGGATTCAACGAGACGACGGATATCCGAGCGTGGATGAAGGATCGAGAGTGTCCGCCGGCGGCGGCCTATGTCAACTGGATCGGGCGCACCGCGAAGCAATGCCGCCAGGAAGCGCGCCTGCGTACGGCCCTGGTCGATTACCTCGCCAAGGCGCCGGATCTCCTCGATCAACCCGCCGTGCAGTTACACGCCCAGCTTCGAGAATACGCGTGGAAAAACGGCCTCATGCCGGAGCCGGAGCCAAAGACGCCGATACGCTGGTGGATTTCCAATAAGCTTCACGCCGTTCTCATGGCCCCGATTCTCTTGCTCGGGCTGCTACTCTGGACGCCAGTCCTCCTGCTCGTGCTGCGATCGCGCGAGAATTCAGACCCGGTCATCGCGCCTCCGCCCAATCCAGCTCTCGCGAAGAAATTGGCGGATATTGAGGATCATGGATTCACCAACCAGTTCAGCGCCATGGGCAGTCTCAAGCCCGGCGTCTTCCGGCGCTGGACAACCGTTCTGCTGCTTGCAGCTATCAACTACTCTACGCGGCACATCTACAACAAGGGTGCGCTTGCGCGCGTACACTCCATTCACTTCGCTCGTTGGATATTCATCGACAACAAGAAACGCATGCTTTTTGCAAGTAACTACGACGGCAGCCTCGAGAGCTACATGGACGACTTCATCAATAAAGTTGCCTTCGGACTGAATGTCGTCTTTTCGAACGGCATCGGTTACCCGTCCACGCGCTGGTTGGTGCTTGATGGCGCGAAGGATGAACAGAAGTTCAAGCACTTCATTCGGCGCCATGAGTTTGCCACGGAAGTCTGGTACAACGCGCACGCCGGTCTGAGTGCGAACGACATGCGCCGCAACGCGGCCATCCGTCGACAACTCGAAATGGAGAGGTTAAACGACGGCCAGGCACGCGAGTGGGCTGCGCTGCTTTGAGGAGACAATGAGCAGGGTCGACTACAGCGACGTCCAAGGCCTGTTGCGCTTCGGATATACTAGGCTGACCGATGCCCGCCTCTATCTGATGCGGATTCGGGACCAGGCTGCTGCGCGCGCGTGGCTGGCATCGGCGCCGGTGAGCACGGCCGAAGCGATGTCGCCTCCACCAACTCGCGCGCTGCAAGTGGCATTCACGGCGTCGGGCTTGCGCAGTCTGGGTGTCCGCGAACCGATCGTCGCGAGCTTCTCGCCTGAGTTCGTCAACGGCATGGTGGGCGAACGCAACCGCTCTCACCGCCTGGGCGATACCGGTGACAACGATCCCTCGAAGTGGCTTTGGGGCGGGCCGAAGGACCGGATCGACTTGCTCGTGATCTTACTGGCAGCTCCCGGCGAAATGGCGCGTTGGCAGCAGCAAGTCTGCAATGCGGACTGGTCTCGCGCGTTCGAAGGCGAGGTGCTAAACACTTCCGACCTGAACGGCCGGGAGCCCTTCGGATTCATCGACGGGATCAGCCAGCCGGAACTGGATTGGGAGGGCCGCCGCGACACCTCGCAGGATCAACTCGACTACACGAACCTGGTTGCGCTCGGTGAGTTCGTGTTAGGCTACCTGAACGAGTACGGCAAGTACAGCGAACGGCCTTTGCTCGATCCTGATGACGAGGGCGCGGATACGCTGCTTCCCAGCCAGGACGATCCTGGGAAGCGCGATCTGGGCCGTCACGGGACCTACCTCGTCTTACGGCAATTGGAACAGGATGTCACCGGTTTCTGGAATTTCGTGAATCGCCAAAACGGCTCCAATCCAAGCGGAAAGGCATTGGCAGAGGCCCTCGTCGGACGGCGCCTCGATGATGGATCGCCGCTGGTTCCCCTGAGTGCAGACGCGATTGAAGGAATCCCGGCAGCCGCGGGGGAACCGGGGAATCGTTTTACTTACCGAGAGGACGCTGAGGGCCTCCGCTGCCCGTTCGGCGCCCACATCCGTCGCGCGAATCCGCGCAACTCCGATTTTCCTGGCAGGCCTTCGGGCATTATCTCTCGAACATTGACGATGCTCGGCGCCGGCGCGCCAGGGTTCCACGACGACCTCATCGCGTCTACGCGATTTCACCGGCTGTTGCGGCGCGGGCGCGAGTACGGGCGGCCTGGTCAGGACCCGGGACCGGCCGGACTCCATTTTGTCTGCCTCAACGCGAGTATCTCGCGCCAGTTCGAGTTCGTGCAGAATGCCTGGATCGTGAGCGGCAAATTCAACGGGCTGCCCGATGAAAGCGATCCGCTGCTGGGCGCGCCGGAAGGCCGCTTCTCGATCCCGAGGGAAGGCAAGTGCCCAGCCCGCGTCGCGGGAATTCCTCGGTTCATTACCGTGAGAGGTGGCGCGTATTTCTTTTTGCCCGGCATTCGAGCCATCCGCTATTTCGCGAGGGCGGTGTAGTAGATCTCCGTGGAGGAAGCACTATGAAGAGGATCATTCTGGCTGTGCTGGTTTTGATCGTGGTCGTGGCCGGTGGAGCGTTGCTGATTTTCGAGGCTGGCCGGCCGCGCTCCGGGGCAGTGAAGGATGAGGCCCTGGCGGCCGGACGCGACGCATCTACCTTTATCGCGGCCGACGAAGATTACTTTCACGATATGGACGGCGGTTTGGCTCTGAGCGCGGATGAGATCAAAGGCCGCAACACTTGGAATGTGTGGACCGGCGGCAACGACGCGATGTGGGACACACTCACCGTCACCAGCGTCGGACTGCTGGACTTTCTGAAGATCCTGACATCGAGCCCCGGGTTGAAGTTCAGCCGCGATAATCGCTGGGATTATCTCGGGCTCGTGAACGATCCCTGCTTCGTGAAAGCAACGGGGCCGGACTCGAACCATTTCGGGTTGTGGCTGGACCAGCGAAAGCCCGATTGTGCTCCGGATCCTTTTGAGAACGAGCAGAAGTATCCCGGAGTGAAAATTGGCGCGCGCGGCAAGAATCTGCCCGTCGGGTCATACTACGGGTACGAAACCGGAGTGGTCGGTTTGCGGTTGTTTCCCAACCCGGCTTTCGACGAAGCGGCGCAAAAGAAGTGGGATCCGGTGCGCTATTACAGCGATCCGAGTTATTACGAGTCGCGGGACCTGATCCGGCCCTACCGCGTCGGCATGTCCTGCGGCTTTTGCCATATCGGGCCGAACCCCGTGAGGCCGCCGTCGAATCCCAACAATCCGCAATGGGCCAACATTTCCTCCAACGTCGGCTCGCAATACTTCTGGACCGATCGCATTTTCGTGTGGAACGCGGACGAAAAGAACTTCGCGTTCCAGGTGTTTCATACCTACCGGCCCGGAACCCTCGACACCTCGCTGATCTCCACCGATAACATCAATAACCCGCGGACTATGAACGCCGTCTACCTGCTGGGACCGCGCCTGCAGCAAGGGCGCCGCTGGGGCAAGGAGCGATTGGCCGGCGGCGGTTTGAATAACCACCAATTCAATGATTACATACAGTCAGGCCCGTTGACGCAATTCTTCGAGAAGCCCGACACCGTCTGGACGCCGCGTGTTTTGAAAGACGGAGCGGATTCTGTGGGTGCGCTTGGCGCTCTCAATCGTGTTTATCTCAACATCGGAACGTTCAGTGAAGAATGGCTGCTCCATTTTAATGCGCTGGTTGGCGGCAAGCGCGTCACGCCGATCACCATCGAGACTGCGCGCAAGAATTCGGCGTACTTCAAGGCGACCGAAGCGCAAACGCCCGCCACGGCTCTGTTCTTCTTGAAGTCGACCGAACCCCACAAGCTGAAAGATGCGCCGGGCGGCGATCGGTATCTCACCAAAGATCGGGCCACGCTGACTCGCGGCAAGACTGTGTTCGCCGAGAACTGCGCACGCTGCCACTCCAGCAAGCTGCCGCAGCAGGCCCAGGGCCTCGATCCTTCGGGTTGCGCCGGCAAGGACTACCTCGGGTGCTGGGACAGGTACTGGCAATGGACGAAAACCGACGACTTCAAGAAACAGATGCGGGACATCGTGCTCGCGGACGATTTCTTGAAGGACAACTACCTTTCTGCGGAATTTCGCGTTCCCGTCACTTTACTTCACACGAATGCGTGCAGCCCGCTAGCCACCAACGGCCTCGGCGGTAACATCTGGGACAATTTCACTTCCCAGTCGTACAAGGAGCTTCCCTCCGTCGGAGACATCACCTGGTTTCATCCTGTGACCGGCGAAATCAAGCACTATGCAATGCCGGCGGGCGGCCGTGGATACACCAGGCCTCCCTCGCTCATCAGCCTTTGGTCTACCGCTCCGTTTCTACTCAACAACACCGTGGGCAAGTTCGAGTCGAGCCCCTCGGTTGAATCGCGTATGCGTTCTTTCGACGATTCAATCGAAAAAATGCTCTGGCCGGAAAAACGCGACCGGGACCTGGTCCTGCACGACAAAATTCCCGGGATGATCGACCGTACCACGTCGCAGAGTTACTTGAAGGTGGCGAGGGGTTACGTCCCTCCGCCACTCGAGCCCCTATTGGGACTGGGCGAACGGTTCTTGCCGGCAGTCTTCCGTGGTGGAGGCATCGACATGGGCCCGATTCCGGCAGGAACGCCGGTGAATCTTCTGGCCAGCCTCAACCTGCTTTCGGAAGACTCCGACCCGGTGCAGCGCGCCGCCTATGAAGCAAAGGCGGTGAAGCTGGTTGGACAGATGCTTGACGACCTCAAGAAATTGCCGCCCAATGCGACTGACGACCAAGCCAAACAGGTGCTTGCAGGTCTCGTAGACCCACTGCTTGAGTTGAGCAAGTGTCCCGACCTGGTGGTCAATCGCGGCCACTATTTCGGAACCGGGTACGTCGAGCCCGGGGACCTTCACCCGATTGGCGAGCCCGGTCTGACCGACAAAGACAAGCAAGCTTTGATCGAATTCCTGAAGACGTTCTGACGGTCGCAACGGAGTCTTGCGTCAATGCGCCTGAACTACGACCAGAGTAGTGTCGTCCTGCTGCGGAGCGCCCGCGGTGAATGCATCGAGGGCGCAGAGGAGGCGATCGAGCAGTTGCGCCGCCGGCAGCCCCGTTGTTCCGCGAGCCGCCGCAATCAGCCGCTTTTCGCCAAAATCGTCGCCGCCAGGATTCATGGCTTCGGTAACGCCGTCGGTGAACAGGATAACCGTGTCGCCGGGCGCGAGCGTGACGGAGCCTTGCTTGTAGCTGGCGGCTCGGAACCCTCCAAGCATGAGACCTCCTTCCTGCAGATGGACAATGTCGCCACCCGCTTGAATGAGGATGGGCGGGTTGTGGCCGGCGTTGACGTACTCGAAGGAACGCGTGGAAGGATCGAACACGCCGTACCAGAGGCTGGCGAAGCGATCGGAAGCCGATGCGTCGTAGATGAGCTGATTCAGGTTCGCCATCAGCGCGGCAATATCTCCCGCGTGCGCGATGGCGAGGGCGTGCAAAGAGGCGCGCAGGCTGGCCATCAACAAGGCCGCCGGAATTCCTTTTCCCGAAACGTCGCCGATGGCAAAGGCCAGGCGGTTGCCGGAGAGGAGGAGGAAATCGTAATAATCGCCGCCGATGGTCGCGGCGGGCCGGCACCTGCCGGCGTAATCCAAACCTGTGACTGCCGGGGCCTCTTGCGGAAATAGGCGTTCCTGGACGTCGCGGGCAATTTCGAGCTCGCGGGCGATGCGCTCGCGATGGGCGATTTCGGTGGCCATCTCTGCAGTCAGCCGGCTGTTTTCGAGAGCGAGACCGGTTTGGACGGCGACGGCTTCGAGCAAACGAACGTCGGACGGAGAATACGGCGCCTCCGATCGTTTCGGACCCAGGCTGAGGAAGCCGAGCAGGCGATTGTTGGCGGACATTGGCAGCAACAGTTCGGCGCCGAGCGTCTGCAAGGCCTTCCGATCGGCGGCTTCTCCCACGATCTGGGCGGCGGTGGCGTCGGCGCGGATGGGCTGGCGCTCGCGGCCGAGACGGTCCGCCAGAGGGCCCTTGGCGGAAATGCGGACCGGGGCCCCGTTGTCGCTGACGCCCAGCGCATGCGCGGGAACGAACTCGTCGTTGCGGCGGAGGAGGACGACCACACGGTTGACGTGTAACGCCGAGGAGATGGTCTCAGTAACAGTCTGCAGCAATGGTTCGGACTCGACAATCGTGCGAACCTGATCGCTGAGCTCAGCCAGCACGTGCTCGGTGTTGACGGCCTCGCGGAAGAAGTGCCGGTCGATCCAGTGATATAACCGAACGGAGACGGCGCGCAAGAGCAAGACAACGCCGGCCAGCACCACGACCAGCAGCAACAGGCGCGGACGCGCGAGGCCCGGTTCGTACGCGATGCGCGCCGAGTAAATGGCGATCGCGAGGACGAGTGAGCCCATGAGGAGACGCGCGCCGCCGCGAGCCAGGGCATACTGAAGCCCCTGGCGGATCACGACGTTCACTTCCATGGCGTGAGCCACCACAATGACGTAGGCCAGCGTCAAGGGGAACAAGAACAGTAAGAGCAGGGAAGGAATCCACAACCACGGGGAAAACGTGAGGAAGGCGGTGAGAGGCCGCTGTATCAACAGCGCCGTCAAGGCGAGGAGGATGACCGGCGTAAGACTGATCGCGGCGCCGCTCATCAGCAGACGGAGGCGGCGTCGTGCGTCCGGCAGCGTGGCGCGTCCGGTTTTCAAGAAGAGGTTCGCGAAGAACAGCGCGATCCCCAGCACCTGGCCCACGATATCGACCGCGCTCCACCGTTGCACGGCAATTTCGAACGGCATGGCGCGGGCATTCTCAATCGCGAGAGCATTCGAGACACCCCACAGGAGTGCAAAGGACGCGAGGGGCACGCCCACGATCCAGCGGATGCTGCGGTCCCAAGCACTGGCAGCGGAGCGGTCGGGAAAATACTGTCCGAAAAGGAGCATCCAGAAGCCCCAGGAGTTGGTGATGGTGAGGTAATAGAGCACAGCCAGCGGGCGCGAGGGCACCTCCCAGCTCGATACGATGATCAGCACGCGGCCCGCCTGGGCGACTCCGCCGAAACTCATCAGGAGCAGAAGCAGCAGCCAGGCCAGCGGATCACGAGGCCGCTGAAAGGCGACGCCGAAGCCGAGGATGAGGCAAAACCACGGAGTCAGAACGTCGAGGAACGCGAACACAATCCAGCCCGTGACGGTCAGTGGGGCGTCGGCGGCGGCGCTCAGGCGAAGGGAGGCGCTGAGAGGTACGCCATTGCGCTCGACGGTTACGAGCATCGGGTCACCGGCGCGGCGTTCGTTCGCCGCAGCCTGGGGACTGCGTTCGCCGAGCGCGGGTTTGCCGTCGAGCGCGAGCAACCGGTCGCCGCGGACCAGGCCAGCGGCGGCGGCTTCGGGGCGAAGGATGTTCAGAGTAACGCCAGTGGGTCCCAGCGTGAACGGAGCCTGCGCCGCTTCGGTGATATGAAACTGGCGGTTGAAGTTCTCCCAGGTGAGGCGGGACTGAAACAGGAGCAAGGCCACGAAATACGCACCGAGAGCGATCACGGCGAACCCCGGGCGCCTCCTAGGCATGCCGTTTACGATATCAAAGGACATTCTGCTCACGTAGCCGACAACTTGTCATCAAGCTGACGGGATTAACGGTTATTTCTTCCGCTAAGTTATTGATCTCCAGGAAGGGGTTTACGCTCACCGCTGGCACTCGAGTTGCAAGAGTCTTTGTTTCATCATGATGCGCAGGCCTATCGACCGAGAACCATCCCCAGCCGATCCGTATAGTATCTTGATGCCGCCGCCCCGGCCGGCCGAGCTTCGCAAAGAACGCCGGTATCTGGTAAACCAGCCGGCCGAAATCGTTAGCGGGGCAGCGGGCCCGAGGTGGTCGGTGCAGATCCGCGACATCTCGACGCGCGGCCTCCAGTTGCTGGTGAACCAGCCGGTGTGCGCGGGGCCGGACATCCAAATCCGGTGGAACGGTCGCATGATCAAAGGGACGGTGCGCTACAAGCGGAGTGAGGATGCGGAGTCGTATCGCCTGGGCGTGGAATTTGATTCGGCCTCACCTTCTCTCGTGATCGAGATGCTCAAGAAACAGTCGGAGGACGCCCAAAGCGCCGCCTCTCTGGTCCAGGAGCAGGAGGCGGTGCTGCAGCGCTATCTCGCGCTACAGGATCTGGCTTCCGAGTGGCCGGGAATCCTTCCGGAGCCGGTGTTGTCGCCGAAGAAGTACGGAACGCTGTTGGACCAGGCGCCGGACGCGATGATCGTGACCTCGATTGGCGGCACGGTGCTGTTCTGGAACAAGGCGGCTGAGCAACTCTACGGTTGGACCATGGACGAGGCGTTCGGACGGCAGTCCAACCAGCTATTCGAGGCCGCCGGCCCGAGCCTGCCTGGGGCCGGCGCCGGTGAGGTGTTGCACCGCCGTAAGAACGGAGCCGTGATCCGCGTGCGGAGCTGCTCCATCATCCAGCAGGATGCCAAAGGCGAGCCCGAAGCGGTGATCCTCATCAACCGGGAAGCCCGGTAAGCGCGAAGCGGCAAGAGGCCGGTTGTCAGCGACACTGTCGCGTGATACCGTCGCATTCGGACGGAAGCGTCTGGAAAGCGAGGGCGCGGCGGATGAACCGCAGCGGGAGTAGTTTCTGTCTCTTCTTGGCGGCACTTGCCGGGCTGGCGGGCTGCTCGGGCGGAACACCGGCGAAAGACGCCAAGAAGGCGGGGCCGCCGGACAAAATCCAGGGCAAGGCCGTGATTACGGCCGAATCGACAGCGATCGATACCGCTCTGAACGCGGGCGGGCCTTCGGCGTACCTTGTGGACGGGCTGCATCACTACCGGCTGTTCTTCAAGACGGCAGTTGAAGTTGCCGCCGGGAAGGAGTATGTGGCTGAGGGAGTGTACGCGCAACGGGTGATTGACGAAATTGGCGATCCCGACCAGGGCAAGAACGGTTATCCGCTCCCGGCGAGCTGTGAGCGCGTGGTGAGCATGGCCTGGAGCGGCCTGCCGTTTGACGTCTTCGATGGCAAAGCATCGGCCTTGCGCGCGCGAGTGAAGCGGTATCCGGCGCGGCCCGTGTTCCTGGTGACGCGGCTCGAGCCCGCACCTGCCCCGGAGGGCGGCGCTTCCGCGAAGAAACAGGAGGCCGGGGATCAGGCGAAGGAGGTCCCCGAGGTTTCTGTGCCTGCGGAAAAGCAGAAGGCATTTCTGATTGAAGGCCCGACGGTTCAAACAGCGCCGCTGTGGGAACCGGAGGGGGGAACGGTTCTGTGCAAAGTCGTGATCAGCCCCGAAGGGAAAATTACGGCGCTCGGGACCGGGATGCAACTGTGTGAGAGCGTGCCGTGGTCTCAATTCCGGTATCAGCCGCCGGTACAGGGCGGGCATCCCGTGCAGGTGAACACTGAAGTCGAAGTGCGCTTCGACGCACGGAAGTGAAGAGGCCGCTACCTGCGGTCGCGGCCCTGTTTTTCGGAACGATCGTTCCGGGATTCAGAGAAGGCTTGTTGCAAACAGGGGAGTTAGCCGGGCTGGTTCGGAACGATCGTTCCGAAACCGGACTTTCTGCCAAGTGTCCCTAACTCCTTACCCAACTTTATTGGAGCACATGGGGGGCGGCGGGCGGGGGTGGAAGAACGACTGGAACGGGGAGTTTGGGTATTGTTTTGTGGAGGGTAGGAAAATTTTCGGAACACGGAACATGATGGGGCGAGAAGGACCCGGAAGGGGCCGCGGCCCCCGGTGTCACTTGTTCGTCATTTGTTCCAGGCGCTCGGGGTAACGGGCGCCCTGCACGGGGATCTTCGCAGCGGCGTCGTTGATTTCGCGGAGATCGTTGGGCGTGAGCTCAACGGAAAGTGCGCCGAGATTTTCGTCGAGGCGCTCGATCTTCGTGGTGCCCGGAATGGGAACCATCCAGGGCTTCTGCGCCAGGAGCCAGGCGAGCGCGATCTGAGCGGGCGTGGCCCTCTTCGGTTTGCCGATAGCAGCGAGTAGATCGACGACGGCCTGGTTGGCCTTCAAGGCTTCCGGGGTGAAGCGGGGTAGGGTGCTGCGGAAATCGGAACTATCGAAGGTGGCGGTTTCTCCGATTTTGCCGGTGAGGAAGCCTTTGCCGAGCGGGCTGTAGGGGACCAAGCCAATGCCGAGCTCTTCGAGAGCGGGGATGACTTCGGCTTCCGGGCGCCGCCACCACAGCGAGTATTCGCTCTGGAGAGCGGCGACGGGCTGGACGGCATGGGCGCGACGGATGGTCTGCACGCCGGCTTCGGAAAGGCCGAAGTGTTTGACCTTGCCTTGGCGGATGAGATCCTTCACGGCGCCGGCGACGTCCTCGATGGGGACGTCGGGATCGACGCGATGCTGATAGAGGAGGTCGATGACTTCGATCTTGAGGCGTTTCAGCGAGCCCTCGGCGGCCTGTTTGATGTGGTCGGGGCGGCTGTTCAAGCCCGGCAAGCCTTTCATGCCGCGGGGATCGCGGCCGGGACTGAGGTCGAAGCCGAATTTCGTCGCGATGATGAGCTGTTTGCGGAAGGGGGCGAGGGCTTCGCCGAGCAGCTCTTCGTTGAGGAACGGGCCGTAGACTTCGGCGGTGTCGAAGAAGGTGATGCCGCGATCGACGGCGGCGTGAAGGAGCGCCGTCATTTCCTTTTTATCTTTGGGTGGGCCATAGGAAAAGCTCATACCCATACAGCCGAGTCCAAGGGCGGAGACTTCCAGACCGCTGTTGCCGAGTTTGCGTCTTAGCATTGGTTTCCTTTCCACAAAAACACTTGGCCGGCGTCAAGACTACCGGCGCTACGGGGCGACTCGGGCGGAGCGCCACTCACCCGGGGACGTACCCTCCCATTGATGAAAGGCGCGAATGAACGAGTTGGGATCTTCGTAGCCGAGTAGATAAGCGGTCTCGTTCAGCTCGAGCGAGGATTGCAGCAGGTAATGCTGAGCCATTTCGCGGCGCGCTTCTTCGACCAGGTTCTGAAAGGTAAGGCGCTGGGCGAGCAGACGACGCTGCAGCGTGCGTGCGCTGATGCGCAGTTCGCGGGCAACCTCTTCCAGGCGTGGGCGCTGGCCGGCGAGAAATTTTTTCAGGGTTCCCTTTACCAGTTCCTGGAGGGATTTATCGGCGAGCTGCTGCTTGAGCTCGGCTTCAAGCTGCGGCGCCACCAATTCGAGGAGATCGGGGTTGTGCGTGAGGAAGGGCTGGGCGACGTCTTCGCTGCGAAAGACCAGCTTGTTGCGGCGGGCTGCGAATTGGACCGGACATCCGAAGTGAGTCTCGTAGAGCCGGCGGGCAGCTGCGTGGCGCTGCAATTCGACACGCACCGGATGAATGTTTCGACCGAGGCCCCGACGGGCGATGGTGAGAATCCAAGTGAAGCAGAGATCGGTGAGCACTGGCGGCTCTGGCTGCTCGGCGAGCAGCCAGATGAATTCGACGGCGCATTCCTTACCGCGCTCGATGAGGCGGATTTCTTCGGGACACGTGAGGCGCTTGTACCGGGCGATCCGCTCAAGGGCGTCGCGGAAGGAGCGGCTGTAGAGCGCGGCGATGGCGGTGGGGCTGTAGCGCTCGACCCGATCCTCGCTACCGAGTTTGAAGCCGATGGCGGGGTCGCCGCTGACTTCGCGGATGGCACTGTAGAGCGCGAACCATTCTTCGGTGGTGAGCAGAATGCGGCTCTGATCAAACAACGCCGCCGGGAGTCCGGCGCGGCGCAGGACGGCGGCGGGAGGAACGCGCAGTTCCTCCAATCGACGCGCGAGAGTGCCGGGGACCCGGAAACGATTGGTCATAAGCTCCAATTTAACGGAGAGAGGCCATGTCGATGACGAAGCGATATTTCACGTCGCCGCGGATCAGGCGCTCGTAGGCCTGGTTGACCTGCTGAATCGGGATGATTTCAATATCGGAGGTGATGCCGCGCTCGCCGCAGAAATCGAGCATTTCCTGGGTTTCGCGGATGCCGCCGATGGCCGAGCCCGCGAGCTGGCGGCGTCCGGTGATGAGGTTGAAGGCCGCGACGGGCGCGGGCTCTTCGGGCGCGCCGACCAGGGTCATGGCGCCGTCGCGCTTGAGTAGCTGGAGATAGGCGTTGAGATCGTGCTCGGCGGAGACGGCATCGAGGATGAAATCGAAAGTGCGCGCGTGCTTCTGCATGGCCGCCGGATCGCGCGAGAGGATGACTTCGTCGGCGCCGAGGCGGAGGGCATCGGACGTTTTGTGGGGCGAGGTGGTGAAGAGGGCGACGTGCGCGCCGAAGGCTTTAGCGAATTTGATCCCCATGTGGCCGAGCCCGCCGAGACCGACGATGCCCACCTTCTGACCCTTGCCGACTTTCCAGTGGCGCAGCGGGGAGTACGTGGTGATGCCGGCGCAGAGCAGCGGGGCCGTGCCGGCGAGATCGAGGCCCCTGGGGACGCGCAGGACGTAGGCCTGGTCGACGACGATGCCATCGGAATAGCCGCCGTAGGTGACGCCGCCGAGAATCGGATCCGGGGCGTTGTAGGTGAGAGTCATGTGGTTTTCGCAATATTGCTCTTCGCCGGCGAGGCAACTGGGGCAGCGCCGGCAGGAATCGACCATGCAGCCGACGGCGGCGAGCTCGCCTTCCTTAAACTTGGTGACGGCACTGCCGATTTTGACGATGCGCCCTACGATTTCGTGACCGGGGACGCAGGGGTAGATGGTGGGCATGACGCTGTGCCATTCGTCTCGGACCTGATGCAGGTCGGAATGGCAGACGCCGCAGAACAGGATTTCGATTTGGACATCATGGGCACGGGGCGCGCGCCGCGGGACGGTAAAGGGAGAGAGGCCGGAAGTCGCGCTGCGGGCTGCGAAAGCCTTCGCGGAAAAGGTGGCCGGCTGCGCGGCTTGTGATGTTTCGGTGATTGTTGTTTGGGTCATTGATCCTCCGAGCGTGTTTCCAACTTCAGTGTAGGGCCGAGGACAATCCGGATCACTAGCAAAACGCGCCAAAGGACTTGCGAAAGGCGACAGGGGAACCGGGCCCGGCGGGGCGACGCCGTCTTTGAAGACGAGCCAGGTCAGAGGTATTGGCGTTCACATTGTTTCGGCCTTTAACCGAAAAATACTGCCCTTCGGGATGGAACCGGCCGCGATATCGCGCATCATGAAGACTAATCGGTCCCGGTGAACGAGACGACACTTAGGAAAGATCCCGGTCGAAGGAAGGACAGTCATGAAAATCGTAGTAATTGGCGGTACTGGACTCATCGGCTCCAGGCTTGTCAAGAAGCTTAGTGAGCATGGGCACGAAGCGGTACCGGCGGCGCCCAGTTCGGGTATCAACAGCATTACCGGCGAGGGGCTCGCGGCTGCGTTGCAGGGGGCGTCGGCGGTGGTCGATGTCACAAACTCTCCATCCTGGGAAGACGCGGCCGTGCTGAAATTCTTCGAGACATCCACCCGCAACCTCCTCGCCTCTGAAGCGGCCGCGGGTGTCGGGCATCACGTAGCGCTATCGGTGGTCGGAACGGAACGGTTGCTGGAGAGCGGGTTCTTCCGTGCAAAGCTCGCCCAGGAGAATCTGATCAAGGCCTCGTCAATTCCCTACACGATCGTCCGCGCGACGCAGTTCTTCGAGTTTGTGACGAAGATCGCCGATTTTTCCACCGAGGGCACCCAGGCACGGCTGCCTTCTGCGCTCATCCAGCCGATGGCCGCCGATGATGTCGCCAGTGAACTAAGCAGAATCGCAACGAGCTCACCCGTGAAGCGCACCATTGAAATCGGGGGGCCGGAAAAATTTCGTCTGGATGAAATCGCCCGGCGGGCCCTGGCGGCGTTTCACGATCCGCGCGAGGTGATCTCAGACCCGCACGCACGCTACTACGGCATCCAGGTGAGCGAGAGGACCCTGGTTCCCGGGGATGACGCCCGACTCGGCGCGACCCGTTTCGGAGACTGGCTCCTGCAGGCGACAAAACCAGCCGCCAAGGCCGGGAAGCCGGCATAGGCCGCGCCGCTACGACTGGTGGCTCCGGGCGATTCTCAGGATCGCGGCGAGGCTGCGCTCGACATCTTCGTCGGTTGTGGCCCAACTCGAAACGCTGATCCGCATTGCGGCGCGTCCATGCCACTGGGTTCCCCCGCACCAGCAGGTTCCGTCGTTTTGCGCCTCGGCGACGATGCGCCGCGTTTCCGCGGCACTCCCAAAGCTGACGAGTACTTGATTGAGCACGACCTCATTCAGTATTTCGAATCCGGCATGTTGGAGACGGTCCGCGAAAAGTCGCGCCAAGCGGCAGTTGCGTTCGACGAGGTCCTGGAGACCTTGCCGGCCCAAGGAGCGGATCGCCGCCCATAATTCGATCCCGCGGGCCCGCCGCGAGGATTCGGGTGTGTAGTGGGAAGGTTCGCGAACCTCAGAGGTTTGCAGATAGGCGGCGCTGAGCGCCAGGGCCCGGTGCAGGTTCTCCGGAGAACGAACCACGGCGATTCCAGAGTCGTAGGGCACGTTCAGCCACTTGTGGCAGTCAATCGCCCAGGAATCGGCGCGGCTGAAACCATCGAGCAGCGGGGCGTAGCGGGGAGAGACCGCGGCCCAATACCCAAAGGCGCCGTCGACGTGCACCCAGGCCCCGGCTTCGCGGGCACGAGAGCAGATCTCCGTGGCAGGATCGAACGCACCACTATTCACATTGCCGGCCTGGATACAAATTAAGGTCCGGTCATCGAGTTCCGGCAGAGCGTCGGCCCGCATACGGCCCTGGCTGTCCGCCGGCACCCGGATCACGCGGGAACGGCCCAATCCCAACATGGCGAGGGCTTTCAGCAAGGAAACGTGAGTCTCCTCGCCGACGATGACGCGGAAGGGAGGGGCGCCAAATAAGCCGTTTTCCTCGACGTCCCATCCGCAGTGCTTAAGCAAAGCGGTTCGTGCGGCCGCAAGGGCGGAAAAATTCGCCATGGTCGTGCCGGTCACGAAGCCCGCGCCGCAAGACGGCGGGAGGCCAAGCAGTTCCAGTGTCCAAGCCAAGACAATTTCTTCCAACGTGGCGGCGACGGGCGACATGACGGAGAACGCGGCGTTCTGATCCCACACCGCCGCCAGCCAGTTGGCGGCGACCGCCGCGGGAAGGGCGCCCCCGGTGACAAACCCGAAATAGCGGCCGCCAGTCGTGGCGACCGTGGCCGGCGAGCCAATGTCATCGAGCAAGGCCAGGACGTCTTTCGGCTCAGAAGGATACTGAGGCAACGGGCCGCCCAACTTTTCGAGGCGCGCGATGTCCTGGGGCGCCGGCGCCACCCGTCTTGTCTTGACTCCAGCGGCATACCGCGCCGATCGAGCCGCCGCTTCGAGTAAGTCTTTTATGGGTCCCGACACGCCGTCTGATTTCAAGGGACGATCTCAGTCTCTTCGAGCAAGCGGAGGACGCAGCTCCGGAGGGCGGGGATGAACACTTTCAGGTCGCAATCCACAACTATTACTCCAGCGGCACGCCAGTATTTGATGGTATCGGGCGCCACGTCTTTTACCACGGCCCAGGTTTTGATCTTACGCGTGGTCCCGGCCGACCACCGTACAAACCGCTGCACGTGGGCGTCGCGGAGGCTCGATCCCAGCACCAGCAAAGCGCGGTTGCGCAACTCAGACCTTACCGCTCGCGGCAGAGCGGTGGGCAGGCGGCCCGCTGAGATGATGAAATCCATGGGCGCAATCGTGACCGTCTCCGGAATGTGCCGGTCCCAGGCAATACCTCCGTCCAGCTTCACCACGACATGCCCGGGCTCATGCAGAACCGTAACATGGGCCGGCCGCTCGATGATCCGGACGTTGCCGTGAAGGTCCCGGTGGAAGAACCGTCCGGAGTCCTTTCCATCGACGTGGTAATAGAAAAGATGGAATTGCTCCCGATGCTTGTGAAAGACGTCTTCGAGCATGGAATCGTAGTTCGTGGTGAACAACCACTGACGGGTCGCCGTCTTCTCACCTGATTCGCGAAGAATGCCGGGCAGCTCAACCAGAAACTGGTAGACCAGACTGGGACGGACATTCTGGCTTCTGAGGATTTCCTTGGCGGTAGCCCAGGCCGCCGACTTACCCGACTGGTCGATCATATACTGAGCGATATCGGCGCGCCGGACGCCTTGTTCATCAAACCCATATTCCTCGCCAAGCACTTTATAGAAGTAGGCTGCCCCCAACCTCTCGTCCAGATGGGCAGCCGCGCCCAGGAAAAAGGCCAGACGCCCCTGAACGATGCGACGCGCCAACTGGCGGATTACCGGCTCGATCTCGTCGCGAACCGCAACGGCGTCGCGGGAGCGCCGCTTCGGGCGGACGGGCAGCTGAGTCGTCACTTTGCGGAAGTTCGTCTTCGAATTCCGCCAGACGAGGCGCGTGGATGCTTCCTGAACCAACCCAGCCAGAATCTTCCGAATCTGCGGGAAATCGCCCGGGACGAACCACAAGGGGTGAATGCCGTACCGGGCGAGCTCGTCGCGCCGATTCCGGGTTTTCGACACACCGTAGTTGCCGGCGACGATGGCGTAGTGGGCCAGGCCGGGAATCTCCTGGTGAATGGCCTCCAACACTTCCAGCGTGCGGTCTTTATCGAGGCTGCAGCCCAAGAAGAGCAGCGGCCGGTTTGTAAACATCACCCGGGCCAACCGGGAGATCCCCTTGTATTGGGTGTCATATTCCAAACCGGTAAACACGCGGGCGGTGCGATCGCCAGCATCTCCGTGAATTTTGATTAACGCGTGCTGGTTGCGTTGCATGGCGCGGACCACGTTGTCGGGCTCGGTACCGGTGATCACTTTGTCGAACGCAGTACCCCCTTCCGCAAACACGGTTTCCAAAACGGAATCAAAATTGGTGGTGATGACCGGACCGGCGGCAAGCGTCGGCAACTGGCCCACCGCGGACCGGTCGACGTGCTGCAATTTGATGTTGGCGCCAAAGGCGCCCGCAACCATCGTCTGGAACCGGTCGGGATCTGTGGCAAGCAAAGTCGCCGCCTGAATTAACCGCCCCGCCTTGATTTCAGCCAGCACCAGGTTCGGCGTATCATGAAACTCCGCGGCGTCGGCTAAGAACCTGGGCCACGAGGCCACCCCGAAGTCCATGCTCAAGCCCGCGCCGACGAACGGGACAACTCCAACCGGGGAACGCAATTGCGCGACCAGCGGTTCGATCACTTGCTTGTTTTCCCGGTCGATGAGGTCGCGCAAGCCATCGGGAGAATAGAACTCGCCGGCTTTCCGCCAGCATTCGTCAAGCCGGAACGGCCGGGCATGGACAACTTGTTGCTTGCCGCTTTTGTGGCAGATCTGAGTCCGGCCGGCGATGAACCGCACTTGCGGAGTCTGTATCTCGTTCGCGATGGCGGCGCGCCAGATTTTCCAAGAATCGTCGTGCAGGGCGGTATCTTCGGCCAACACCAGGCAGGTCTCCGAACCTTTCACGAAGGCTGGAATCGAGGCGGGAATCGCCATGGATTCCATGATACGGAAAGATCCGGCCGATCAGTGCCGGGCCGGACCGTACGAATCCTCACACATGCTCTGGTCTATATCCACACAATTCCTCGCGATCTAGAGCAGAGGATATCTGTAACGACAAACCAGAGGAGGTTCGGATGCGCGCGTTGTTATGTTCCCTCACCTGGCTGGCCGCCGGGATGCCAGCACTGGCCGACATTACCTACACGGATGGCACCTTCAACGATTCGGATTGGCAACTGGTGCTATTCACATCGAGCGCAGGCGGCACCTACAGGTCGCAGCAGGCTAGTGCTGGGGGGAATCCAGGGTCCTATCGCAGAATCGACATCTCGCTCAACGCGAGCACGGGCGCCGTGGTCGCGCAATCGGGCGGCCAACTTCACCCCACCGACTACTATCCGTACCCCCCGCCGAACCCTACACCGACACCCGCTGCGAGCTCTAACGTGTGGGGAGCGCAGTTCCATATTGCGGCTGTTTACAATCCGCGGACGATGGGCGCGATTTCGTCGATCGACTATAGCGAAGACGCCATCTACATCGGCGGCGCCACGGGCGAAGGTCAAGGCACTGGTCCGGCGGTGCGCCAGAGGGACTCGTCGGGCGTGTTGCGCACGTACGTGGCGACTACCGTCACCAATCGTCCGAGCACGTGGAGCCCGAATTCGCTGACCGGCCTCCTTGCCACCAACTTCTCGCTCCTCGGCGGCGGGACGACTTTCTTAGATAGCAGCAGCCACCCGGATTTTTCAGCGAACGGGTCCGCGCTGCAATTCGGGTACTGGCGCGGCAACACAACCCAGGGAGCAGGTTACTCCACCTCGGCCGGCATCGATAATTGGAAAGTGGTGGTCCACGGCTTTCAGTCGGGTATTTCCTGCGTCATCAGTCCGCGCAGCCGATTTCAACCGTTCCACCGCCCCGAGGTGCACGCGGCGCGCCCGGACTTGTTCCCGAACCACAAGCTGACGGTGGAAGTGGCTTCCGATGGAATTCCTCTGGTTGGTGTTCCAGTGACGATGACCGCCACGCGGAAGGCCCTGTCCCTCTCGTCCACCGCCGCCCCCTCGCTGACGGCCACGTCGCAAACCACCGATACCAACGGCTTAGCGACCTTCTTTCATAGCGTGCCTCCGCCCGTGGAATGTGATCGGACCGATTTCGTCGCGACGGGCACCGCCAACGGCAAACCTTTCACCTGCACCGCCAGCGTCATTGCCGGGATCGGCGCGCTTTCCAGCTCCCTCAACCAGTTTTTTGCGTCTGGGGCCACCGGTGCCTCTCCCACGCTCGGCGCCTCTGTTGCGGCTGTGCGGAAGGTCCTTGCCGCCGATCGCGCGTTGCTCCGCTATGTGCCAAGGCGTCCCCGGTACACTTCCCTTGTGCGCAGCATCGAAGACGCCGCGCCGGCGCCCTGGAGTCAATCGCGGCTGGAAACGACGGTTGATTTGATCCGCCGCATCGAGCCTCACGCCAGTGCAGGCGAACAAAAAACTCTCAGCCAAGCAAGGACGGAGCTGGAAGCGGCGGGGCAGGAAGCGCGGCAGAATTCCGCGCGCCAGCAAGCCCGGAAGGCGCGTGTGACGGATTCACCAAGGGCACTGCCGGCAGGGCTCGAGGCCGCTTACGGCCGACTGCCGCTCGAGTTTGAGCCTAACCGAGGCCAAGCTCCGGTGTCAGCGCACTATGTGGCGAGAGGCCGGGAATTTGCTCTGGCGCTGGCCAGTGACCAGGCCACCCTTTCATTCGCGCATTCCGTCCCGCTCGCGATCTGCTTCTTGGGCGGCAATCCGGCTCCGCGCCTGGTCGCGCTCGATGAGTCGGCGGCCCGCAGTCACTACCTGCTCGGGAAAGATCCAGCGGCCTGGACTACCGATGTTCCTCATTACGCGCAGGTCAAATATGAGCGAGTGTACCCGGGAATCGATGTGGTCTTTCATGGAAACTTACGCAGCCCGGAGGTAGATTTCGTAGTGGCGCCCCGCAGCCGCCCGGAACAGATTGCGCTGGCGTTCCCTGGAGCCGATTCTCTGGAGCGGGACGCATCGGGAGGCGTCATCCTGCACCAAGGCGATCACCGCGTCGCGCTGGAAGCGCCGTTTGTCTATCAGGACGAGAATGGCGAGCGGCGGCGAATCGAAGGCCGGTACGTTCTCAAAGGCCGCGTGCAAGTCGGGTTTGAGATCGCCGCATTCGATGGCTCGCGGCCTCTCGTCATCGATCCCGTGATCACGTACGCCAGCGCCCTCGGAGGTTCTGGAGACGATTCCGCCATGGGCATCGCGACGGACTCCCAAGGGAACCTCTACATCACCGGCGCCACCAGCTTTCCGGACTTTCCGACGGCCAGCCCCTTGCAGCAAAAGCCGGGAGGCCCAGGCAAACCAGGGCCCCACGTCAATGTCTTTGTCAGTAAGTTGAACGCCGCGGGAACGCAGCTGGTCTACTCTACTTACGTCGGCGGCAGCGGGCTCGATAGCGGCCTGGGGATCGCCGTGGATTCACAGGGAAACGCCTATGTTACCGGCAGTACGACTTCGACTGACTTCCCCGTGATCCAGCCGATCCAGGCAACATTTGCCGGCGGCTCCACGCTTTTCCCCGCGGATGCTTTTGTGTTTAAGCTCAATTCCGCAGGCTCTCAGCTCGTGTACTCGACCTACCTCGGCGGCAAGGCCGACGATATCGCGAAGGCCATCGCGGTCGACGCGAATGGGAACGCTTATGTCGGGGGAGTGACGGGCTCCGCCGATTTCCCCGTGAAGAATTCGCTGCAGCCTTACCGAGGAGCCGACGACGGCTTCATTGCCAAATTAAATCCGAGCGGAAACGCCTTGGTCTACTCCACCCTCCTCGGCGGAACGGGCGGCGATCTGGTGAGCGCCATCGCGGTTGACAGCAACGGTAACGCCGCCGTGACGGGCAACACAGTATCGCGAGACTTTCCGCTGGTGAATGCGCTTCAACCCTTCACGGTGGGGGGCACGGACGCCTTTGTGGCCAAGTTGAACGCGGCCGGCTCCGCCCTGATCTACTCGACGCTGCTCAGCGGGGAGAGCGACGATTTCGGGCTGGGCATCGCGCTGGACGCCGCCGGCAACGCCTACGTGACAGGCACAACCGGTTCGGTGGATTTTCCAGTGGTGAAGGGTTTGCAGACGCAATCCGGAAACAGCGATCTGCTGGGTTCCGATGCATTCATCACGAAGCTTGACGCCACCGGCACTCACTTCATTTATTCGACATATTTGGGAGGCAGCGGTATCGACGTGGGGATGGCGATTGCTGTCGGAGGCGATGGCAGTGCCTGGATCGCCGGAGAGACGGATTCGCCCGACTTCCCCGGTGCTGACCCCGCCGCCGAAGATGACGCGTTTATCGCCAGGCTGAATCCCACAGGATCGACTCTGTCCTACGTCGCCCTGGTAGGAGGCCGCGATCAGGACTCGGCGGCGGCGCTGGCACTGGATGCGGCGGGAAACGCCTATGTCACAGGTGCGACTCGGTCGGCTGACTTTCCCGTCTCTTGCTGTTCGCATCAGACCGGCATCCGCGGCGCGAATGCGTTCGTGCTCAAAATCGCATCAGGCGGATCGACTCCGGAGTTGGCCACGGTCTCCACGGCGACGTTCCTGACGGGCGCTGTCGCGCCGGAGTCCATCGTCTCGGCGTTCGGCCAGGGAATCCCTGTGGGCACGGCGAGTGGAACGCCGCCGCTCACGACCACACTGGGCTCTGCTTCGGTCAGCGTGAAGGACAGCGCCGGAAACCAGAGGCTGGCCGAGCTCTTTTATGTCTCTCCAGCTCAGATCAACTATCTGATTCCGGCGGGAACCGCGAGCGGATTCGCCACCGTCAATGTGGTGAGCGGAGGGCAAACGGTGGCCTCGGGCAGCGTGCAAATCGAATCCGTCGCACCCGGCCTGTTCGCGGCGAACCAAAACGGCCGTGGCGTGCCGGCGGGGTTCTGGCAGCGCGTCAGCGCCGCCGGCGACTCCAGCACGCAGCAACTTGCGCAATGCGGCGCGACCGCCGGTAGCTGCAGCCCAGTGCCGATCGACTTGGGCGCAGCCACCGATTCGGTCTACCTGCTGCTGTACGGCACCGGACTTCGCAACATAGGTTCCCCGACGGACGTCAGCGCTATCGTCGGCGGCCATTCGGTCCCTGTCCAGTATGTCGGGCCTCAAGTTCAGT